>Ga0299913_10002848_pt1 | contig 13900 bp, 15 predicted proteins | sample RVTome_9_FD_201360 | JGI IMG/M metagenome (GOLD analysis project Ga0299913, IMG submission 201360) | Soil microbial communities from uranium-contaminated site in the Upper Colorado River Basin, Wyoming, United States - RVT155D38 (version 2) ... | reverse complement strand
CAGCACGACCAGTGCGAGCAGGAAAGCGAACGGCGAGAGGCGTGGGTTGAAGCCTCTGCGGCCGAGCAGGATGCCGAGCCCGATGCCCAGGAAGCTGGCGATGAGCAGGAAGTTGCTGAAGAAGCCAACGAACTTGACGTTGGCGGGGATCCAGCGGATGAGCATCAGCTCGACGAACAGGATCGCCAGGCTGGTCAGGAACAGGCGGACGTCGTTGCGGGCAAAGACGTTCAGGGTCCAGGCCTCCTCAGGTCACCGCTGGATTATCTGGGGCATGAATCGCGCCAGCGCGCATGGTAGCGCTCGGCGGAGTGCCTACCGGCCGTCGCGGTCGATGCCTCGGCGATGCCTTACCGCTTCCAACCAGCGCTCGGCTGCAAGTGGGGCAGGGGCGCGCCTTCCTCTACGAGAAGCAAGGCCTCTTAGCTGAACCAGTGCGAGAGGGACAAGAGCTCACCGGTCTTGTAGTCGAGCACGATGTACCAACCCTCGCCGCCAGTTGGGCTGGGCTGTTCACCGATATCGATGACCCAGACGAGCGTGGATGGCTTCGGCGATGGGGACACGAGCGAGTTACCCCAGTGTGCACCCCATTGTTCCACTCGAGCCGAGATCAGCGGAGCGTCACGATCGAAATCGCCCGGCGCTTGCCTCGCTAGAGCGATGGCCTCCTCTCGCGTGAGGCCTGCTCGTGGCGAGGGTGAGGGCGGGGTGGTCGAGGCAGGGCCCGGCGACGCGGTTGGCCTATCTGAAGGAGAGGGGCTCATCGGACGATCAGCAGGTGCCGAAGTCTCAGGAGCCTGATAGCCACTGCACCCGGCGACGGCGAGCGCGAAGCAACCAGCGCCGACAACGCTGAGCAGCGAGATCGGCATCCGGCAGCCTCGTATTTCGGGCGGCGGCGAGCCCACCCCTGTCTGCCAGCTCACCAGGCCGTGGCGGTCGATGCCTCGGCGATGCCCTGGGCCTCGAGCCAGCGCTCGGCATCGATGGCTGCCTTGCAGCCGTCTGCAGCGGCTGTAACCGCCTGCCGGTAGCGGTGGTCGTGCACGTCGCCGGCGACGAAGACGCCGTCGATCTTGGTGTGCGTCTCGTCGGTCACCACGAGATAGCCCTTGTCGTCAACGTCCAGCCAGTCGCGCAGGACGTCGGTATTGGGCTTGTAGCCAATGGCCACGAAGAGGCCCTCCATGGGCTCGGTCGCCTCATCACCGGTGACCGTGTCGCGCAGGCGCAGGCCCTCGACCTTGTCCTCCCCCAGGACGTCGGCCACCTCCGTGTTCCAGCGCACGTTGATCTTGGGGTTGTCGATCGCGCGCTGCTGCATGATCTTGCTGCCCCGGAACTGGTCGCGCCGGTGCAGGAGCGTGACGTCGTCGGAGAAGCGCGTCAGGAAGGTCGCCTCCTCGAGCGCCGTGTCACCGCCACCGACCACGGCCACCTTCTTGCCGCGGAAGAAGAACCCGTCGCACGTTGCGCAGGCGCTCACGCCGCGTCCGCGCAGGCGCGTCTCGTTGTCCAGCCCCAGCCACAGCGCCGACGCGCCGGTGGCGACGATCACCGAATCGGCGGTGTACTCCTGCTTGTCCGCCCACAGCCGGAACGGGCGCCCGGAGAAGTCGACCGACTCGAGGTCAACGTCGAGCATGCGTGTCCCGAAGCGCTCAGCCTGCTCGCGGAACTTCTGCATCAGCTCCGGGCCCTGGATGCCCTCCGGAAAGCCCGGGTAGTTCTCGACGTCGCTGGTGATCATCAGCTGGCCGCCGGGGGCGTAGCCACCGATCACGATCGGCTCCAGATTGGCCCGCGCGGCATAGATCGCGGCGGTCAGTCCAGCCGGGCCTGACCCGACGATGATGACCTTGGAGTGGCCGCCGTCGCGCTCGGGTTGTGCGCCGTTCAAGCCGGCTCTCTGGGGATTGGCGGCGCGCACTGTGGTCGCGTCGGCGGGGGCGCCGTAGTCGACGATGTTGAGGGTCGGAAAGCCGAGCTTCGGTTCGCTCATGTTGCTCAATCGTAGCAGGAGCGGATACTCCTAGGGGGTATGCGACAGGGGGCTTGGCTCACCTAGCTCGCGGACTTGTGGCAGCACGTCGCGGCCGATGAGCTCGAGCTTCGAGATGTCGGCCACGCCACGCACGGCAAAGATGGTGTGGTGCGATCCGGCTTCGGCCCAGTTGCCGAGCCGCTCGACCAATTTGGATGGCGTCAGCGATCCGCGCGAGCCATCGGGCGTGATCGAGATCGTCGACAGATTGGTGCGCTCGATCGAGTCGTAGGCGCGGCCGACGTCATCGCAGTGCGCGCGCAGCACACTGAACTTGTGGCGCAGCATGTCCGGCGCTCCGAAGACGTTGCACGCGTCGGCGTAGCGCGCGACCAGGCGCAGCGTTGTCCGCTCACCGCCGCCGCCGACGAGGATCGGCACGCGCGGGCGCGACAGTACCTGGGGCGAGTTCATCAGCCGCGTGGCTCGGACTGACTTGCCGCGGAACGCTTCACCCGGCTTGCCATCGCCACTCCAGGCCTGGCGGGCCATACGCAGCGTGTCCTCAAGCAGACGGAAGCGATCGGGCAGCTCGGGGAAGGGCACGCCCAACGAGCGAGCCTCCTCTACGTTCCAGGCCGCACCGATGCCGAACCACGCACGGCCCTCCGAAAGGACGTCGAGCGTGGTGGTCGCCTTGATCCACAGACCCGAATGCCGGTACGGCACGGCGCCGACCATCAGCCCCAGCCGGGCGCGTCTCGTATGGGCGGCCATGAAGCCCAGCGCGGTCATGCCGTCGAGCATGGGCTCCTCTACCTCGCCCACGCTGCGGATCTGGAAGAGGTGATCCATCACCCAGATCGAGTCGAAGCCAACGTCGTCGGCGGCGCGGCAGATGCGCGTCAGCGTCGGGCCGAGCTCGCCGTCGCCGCCGGGCCACGTGAAAGAAGAGATCTGGAGGCCGATCTTCACGCTCGCGCGCCCGTCAGCGGAAGAGATCCATCTCGGGCGGCATGACCACGTCGCGTCGCACGCTGCCGTTGCCGGCGTTGTAAGGCGCGCCGCGGACCAGGACGACCGGCCGGCGGCTGGACTTGCCCGCGGCGAGCTCGGCCGCCGAGCAGATCTGGTCGGCTACGGCGACGACGGTGGAGCGCATCGTCCGCCCGTCCGCGTCGGGCGCGCCGCGCAGGTCGGCCAGCGGCTCGAGGCCGGCCACCCCCAGGGCAACGTCCACGATCCCGAAGCGCCAGGGCCGCCCGAAGGAGTCGCTGATGATCACTACCGGTGCGTCGTCGGGGGGGATCCCCAACACTTCCGCCAGCCGAGTCCGCAGCGCCACGGCGGAAGCGTCCGGATCGGGCGGTAGCAGCGTGACAACATCAGGCGCTCCGGTGTTCGAGGCATCCACGCCGGCGTTGGCGCATACGAAGCCGTGGCGGGTGCGGCTGATGACGATGCCGCGCTCCATGCGCAGCACCTCGGCCGACTCGCGCAGCACGACCTCGACCTGGCGCGCGTCGCGCTCCCAGCGCGCGGCGAACTCGACTGCCTCCGGCCGCGGTGTGATCGTAGCCAGGTCGATCAGGCAGCCCTCGGCCTTGGACACGATCTTCTGGGTCACGACCAGCACATCCGAGGGTCGCGCGCTGAACTCCGGCCGCTGTGCGGCCAGCTGCTGCCAGGCCGCTGCGATCAGTGACGCCAGGTCGTCGCCCGGCCGCACCTCGGGCAGCGGCGGCAGGGCCATTGCCAGGACTTGCGTCACTGGCTCAGGGCAGCGCAGCGGCAGGGACCAGCTCGGCCATCAGCCGCTCGCCCATGGCGTGGACCTCCAGCAGCCGCTCCGTGTCGAGAAGCTCCAGGTCATCTGGCGTGTCGAGATCGAAGCCGAGAGCGGGATCGATGACCAGTTGCAGGCTCGCCTCGGCCGTGGCCGCCGCGCGCAGGTGGGCCTCGAGGCTGGCCTCGCCGAAGCTCGGATCGATGATGTCGGGCGGCGTCATCAGCAGCGCATTCGTGCCGCCGCGCGCGTCGGCCGGGGCGAGCACGACGACCGGCCGTCCACCTCCGGCGGCGAGCGCCGCATCGGCCGCCTCGACCATGTTGTCGAGCGCCGCGACCGTGAGCAGCGGCATGTCGGCCGGCAGCATCAGCACCACCCGGGCGCCGGCGGCCATGGCCTGGCGGCGCGCTGCGACCAGAGCCGTGTTCAAGCCGCCGCTGCGCGGTTCGAGCAGCGAGCGGATCCCCGGCCTGACGCGCGCCAGCCCCTCGACCAGGCGGCGATCGTCGCTGACCAGGTGGACGGTGCCGTGGGCCGCGGTGGGCGGCCACTCGGCGAGCACGGCCAGCGTGTGCGCCAGCAAGCCAAGGGCGAGCACCTCGCGCTCCTCCGCATCGAGGGCAAGCCCGAGCCGCGTCTTGGCCACCGCCGGCTGGCGGACGGGCAATATGGCGTGCATGGCCGAGAGGTCAATCGCGGCTGGGCTGATCACCGGCCGATGGTACGCGCCCGGCCCGGTTTCCCGATTCGATGTATAGACTCGGCCGCGTCCGAGACCAAGACCAACGGGGAGGATCGTCAATGCGCCTGCTTCGTCTTCTATTGCCTGTCTCAACGCTCATCCTGGCCGTGGCCTGCACGAGCATCACCCCTGGCACCAGCCCCGGCGCCACGATCCCGCCCGTCTCCAGCTTCGTGCCCTCGAGCATCCCCCCGGCCGGCATCCCGACCGTCGCGCCGGGCGGAGCCACGAGCGGTGCCTGTGCGCTCATCACGGAGGCCGAGATGAGCTCGATCGTCGGCGCGCCGATGTCGGTCACCAGCTCTGAGGCGACCGAATGCACGTGGTCGCCGCCGGCCGTGCTGCCGACAGTCGTCGTCCGCTACGAATCGGGCGAGTCGATCCAGGATGGCAAGCTCATCGCACAGGGCAACGGGCGCGACCTGACCATAGGTGGCAACCCGGCCTATTACGGTGAGTTCGCAGGCTCGCTCCTATGGATCGAGAAGGGTGGCCGCACGCTCGTTGTGCAGGCCATCTGGGGCCGGAGGGGCGACGAGGCGGTCCAGACGATCAGCCAGGTCGGTGAGGTGGTCATCTCGCGCTTCTAGCGGCCCAACCGGAGCAGCTCCTCGGCCAGGCGGCGCCTGTCCTCGACCTGGCCGATCACGGTCCGGGTCACCAGTGGCTCGATGCCGGTCGCTGCGACGGCAGCCGCCTCAGCCGCGTCCGCCGCGTCGATGACCAGGACGTCGACCAGGCCGGGCCACGTCACGGCGTAGTGGGCGGCCACGCCGGCCGAGGTCGGCGGCTGCTTGGCGACTGAGCCCATCATGGCCGCAGCCGGGCCGCGTAGCGCGGCGCCGCCCACGATCGGGCTGACGGCCACGACGGGCGCCGGCTGGCGCCCGAGCGCCTCGATCATCCCCGGCAGGCCCACGATGGGTGCGACGCTGACGAACGGGTTGGAGGGCGCAATCACGATAACGTCGGCCGCTTCGAGGGAACGGACGACCTCGGCCGACGGCAGTGCGCGCTCGATGCCCTCGAAGCGCAGCTCGAGCACGTCGTCGGCGTGGCCGCGGCGCACGAAGTAGTCCTGGAAGTCGAGCCAGCCCTGGGCGGTCCGGACCTTCGTGCGCACGGGATCGTCGGACATGGGCAGCAATGCGGCGCGCACACCCAGGGCGCGGGCCAGTTCGGCCGTGACCGTGGTCAACCGGGCGCCAGCGGCTAGTCGGGAGGAGCGGGTGATGTGCGTTGCCAGGTCGCGGTCACCCAGGCTGAACCACGTCGGCTGCCCATAGCGCGCGAGCATCTCCGCCGCCGACCAGGTCTCGTCACGCACACCCCATCCGGTCCGCTCGTTGGCCATCCCGGCGAGCGTGTACATGACCGTGTCCAGGTCGGGCGAGATATGCAGGCCGTGCAGCTCGATGTCGTCGCCGGTGTTGCCGATGACCGTCAGGTCGACGGCGTCGCCGAGCAGGGCGAATCCATGAGCCATGCGCGCGCCGCCGAAGCCGCCGGCCAGCAGGACGACGCGCCTTGGACTGGTCATCGCTCAAGTTTGGCGGGTTCGACGCCGTCGGACGCGGTCAGAATGGATGCCATGCCAACGACTGATCTTGTCACCGGCGCGTTCGGCTTCACCGGCAGCCGTATCGCCGCGCGGCTGCTTCGGGCCCAGCGGCGCGTGCTGACGCTGACCAGGCGGCCGGCTGGGAAGCACCCGCTCGCCGACCGCGTGGAGCTAGTGGCCTACGACTTTGAGCCTGGCGCTCTGAGAGCGGCGCTGAACGGTGTCGACACCGTGTACGTGACGATGTGGATGCGCTTCCCGCGCGGCCATGCGACGTGGACGCAGATGGTCGACAACGTCACGCGGCTGGCTGGTGCGGCCGCCGATGCCGGCGCTCGGCGGATCGTGTACGTCAGCGTGACCAACGCCCGGCGAGACTCGTCGACGGCCTACTTCCGGGCCAAGGCCGCGGCCGAGGATGCCGTCCTTGACGCCGCCCGCAGGGGCACGATCTCTGTGGCGATCGTACGGCCGACGCTCCTCTATGGGCCCGGCGACATCCTGATCAACAACATGGCCTGGACGTTGCGCCGCCTGCCGGTGTTCGGCATTCCCGGCGACGGCCGATTCCTCGTCCAGCCGGTCCACGTCGACGACGTGGCCGAGCTGTGCGTCCGTCTCGGCGCGGCGGACGCCCGCGTCGACGTCGATGCTGCCGGCGCCGAAACGCTCTCGTTCAACGAGCTGGTGGGAGCAGTGCGCAGCGCCGTGCGAAGCCGCGCGCTGGTCGTGCACCTGCCCGTACCGCTGGTGCTCGCGGCCACGCGCGCGCTCGGCCTGGTCGTAGGTGACGTGGTCCTGACGCGCGACGAAATGCGCGAGCTGATGGAGAGCCTGCTTGTCGCGCGCGACCCGGCCGGCACGTGCCCAACGCGCTTCACGGACTGGATCGCCGCCAACGGCGCCGGCACTGGCCGCCGCTACTCGTCAGAGCTGGCGCGCAACTTCCGCATCCCTCGCTCTGATCACCTTCGCGCGCCCTGCTAGCGCGAGATCTGGGGCAGCACCTCGCGTCCGAAGGCCTCGATCCACTCCTTCTGGTTGCGCCCGACGTTGTGCAGGTAGATGCGGTCGAAACCCATGTCGGCGAACTTCTGGATCTCGCGCCGATGTGCCTCCAGATCGGACGAGATGAGCATCCGGCCCTGGAAATCCTCCGGTCGGACGAGCTTGGCCATCTGCTCGAAGTCGAATGGCGAGCGGATGTCGGCCTTGGGGAACTTCATGCCGCCGTTGGGCCACTCGGTCATGGCGTTGGCTAGCGCCTCCTCGTCCGTCTCGGCCCACGAAAGGTGCAGCTGGAGGATGTATTTGAACGGCTTGCCCGACTCGTCCGACTCGCGCCGGCCCTCCTCGCAGCGCTGCCGGATCATGTCGATCTTGCCCTCCGGCGCGCCGACGGTGATGAGCCCGTCCGCCGACTGGCCGGTGCGCTTGGCCGTGATCGGCCCGGCGGTGGCGACGTAGATCTCGGGCGGAGTCTGGGGCAGCGTCCAGAGCCGCACCGTCTCCATCTTGAAGAACCGCCCGTCGTGCTTCGTGTCCTTGCCCGTGAAGAGGCGGGTGAAGAGCTCGATCGCCTCGAACATGCGGTTGATGCGCTCGGGCGCCTCGGGCCAGTAGTTGGCGGCGACGTGCTCGTTGAGCGCCTCCCCGGAGCCGAGGCCCAGCCAAAAGCGGCCGGGATACATCGCCGCCATCGTCGCCGCGGCCTGGGCGATGACGACCGGGTGGGTGCGGAAGGTGGGGCAGGTGACGCCGGGTCCGACGTCTCCTTTGGTGCGCTCACCGACGGCGGCCATGAAGGCCCACACGAAGGCGGCCTGGCCCTGCTGCGGCACCCACGGCTGAAGGTGGTCGGCGGCCATCACGCCGCTGAAGCCCGCCTCCTCGGCGGTCACGCAGTAGTCGAGGAGCTCGGTCGGATGGAACTGCTCGAGCATTGCCGCGTAGCCGATTTGTTGCGTGGCCATCAGCGCGGTTCTCCGTGGACGTGGATGCGTTCTGGGACGAGGACGAAGCTGATCCGATCCTCGGTTCGGAAGCGGGCAGACTCATCTGCGGCCAACTCCGCGGTGTAGTAGCGGCGCGCCATCTCGCAGATGTCATCGCGGGCGCCGTCGCCCTCGAAGCTCCGCTCTACAATGCAATCAAGCGTTACAGCGTCCTCGCCCTCATGGACGGCGAGATTCGCGCGCCCTTCGCGGCGCAGATTCGCCGGCCAGCGCCGTCCGCGGCGCGAGTTGACGACGATCGCATCGCCGCGCAGCAGGTACCAGATCACGATCTGGTGCGGACTGCCGTCGGAATTGATGGTCGCGATGGTGGCGTAGCGCGGTGGTGTCGCGGTCAGGAAGGAGCGCAGCTTGTCGGTGAGCAGTGACCTGGCAGGCGAATCGACTGGCATCGGCCGATGGTAAGGCACACCGACCGACACGCTTGCCGGCGCGACCTTCTGGTCAGGCAGAGACGGCGCAGCACAGGTGAGCAGGTCGGTTCGCGCCGGCTAGGGTGCGGGCTTGGCCAGGTCGCTGATCGCCTGCAGTCCGTACTGATCGGCCGTTGCCTGGGTGACCACGATGGCGTTCTGATCGGCGGCCTGCGCGGGTTCGAGCGCGGTCAGGCCGCGTGGCTCGAGCGCCGCGCGGAGCAGCTCGGTCGTTTCCTGGGGATCGGCGGTCGCCTCGCCCGCGCTACCATTGGCGTACTCGAGAGCAGTGGCCGCATATTCGGGCAGGATGTCGATCTGGCCGTCCTCGAGGGCTGGAAAGACGACCTCGCGCGTGCCCGACGCGTCCTGGCGCGCGACCGTGAACCCGTTCGCCTCCAGGATCTGCGCGTACAACTCAGCCAGGATGTCCTGCTCGTAGAAGTTGGTCCGGCCGACGGTCAGCTCGACGCCTGCACCGGCAGTCGAGTCGGCCTCATCGAGCAGGCCCTCGGTCTCTAACCAGCCGGCCGCGATGTCCTCGGGATTAGTGCGGTCCTCGGTCGACTGTCGGTTGAGCTCAATCAGCGCGTCCTGCGTCAAGAGCGCTGAGACGGTGTCGAGCAGGTCTGTGATGACCGGGTTGTCCTCGACCAGCTGTGCGTTGATGACCGGGACGAGGTTGTCGGCCCGCTGCAGACCCAGATCGTCCTCCAGCTCGACGAAGTTGCGCGCACGGATGGTCGGGTCGGAGCTGAACAGCAGCGCGACCTGGACGTCGCCGTTGGCCAGTGCCTCGACGGTGATCGGGCCGCCCGAGTCGAGCGGCTTGAACTCCAGGAACTCGAGCCCGTAGGTGTCCGCGAGCCCGGGCAAGCAGAAAGGTCGCTGGGGGCACTCCGGTGGGCCGCCGAAGATGAAGGTGCTGGCCAGGCTGGCAGCGGCCTGTGTAGGCGCCGCCGACGCTGGGTTGCTGGCCGCCGGCGTGGGTGTCTGGCTGCCGGCTCCCGGCGTGCACGCGCTGACTACGAGCGCGAGCAAGACCGCCCCGCCGGCAACCCTGCGGAAGTTCCGCATGGGTCCTCCTTCGTGCGAAAGCACGCGTCAATACACTCGACGGCATTGACCACGGCCTGGCCAGAATACCAGTCGGCGAGCAACCAGTTGCAGGGCTTGTTGCGGTTACTTAACCAGGTTTGATGCGGCCATTCGCGATCGCTCAACAGCCAGCGATGTCGAGGGCGCGGCCAGCCGCCGCTCGACACCGGCCAGCACACGGTCGACGGCCAGCGCCAACGCCGCAACGAGTACGGCGCCGACGATCATGCGCGGCGCTTCCTGCAGGGCGATGCCGTCGATGATGTAGCGCCCCAGTCCGCCGCTGGCCACCAGCGCGCCGAGCGTGGCCGTGGCGATGACCTGGACCGACGCCGTGCGCAGCCCAGCCACGATCGCCGGCAGTGCAAGTGGCAGCTCGACGCGCGTCAGGACCTGCCAGCCGCTCAAGCCAACGCCGCGAGCCGCCTCGCGAACATCTCTATCGACCTGGCCGATGCCGACGTACGTGTTGACCAGGATGGGTGGAACGCCCAGCAGGACAAGCGGCACGAAGGTCGGCCAGAAGCCCAGGCCCAGACCCGCTCGCAGGATGAAGGGCAGGAGTATGACCAGCAGGGCGAGGGTCGGCATCGCTCGGCCGACGTTGGCGATCGTGACGGCCAGCAGCGTCAGCCGGCCGGTGTGGCCGATGAATGCTCCCACGGGCAGGGCTATGAGCATGGCCACCAGAACGCTAGGGCCGGACAGCTGGAGGTGCTCGAGCAGGCGCACGGGGATCCCGTCACTGCCGCTCCAGTGGGCCGGATCGCTCAGCCATGCAAGGAGCTCGTTCATCGCGGCCCGGCCGCAACGTTGGCTACTCGCGCCCAGGGTGTGAGCATCCGTTGCAGGCTCAAGAGGCTCACGTCGAGCGCCAGCGCGAGCGCCAACGACAGGAAGGCGCCGACATAGGTGGGCGTGGTAAAGAAGGAGCGCAGGCCGGAGAGGATGAGCTGGCCCAGGCCGCCCTGGCCGATTACTGCCGCGACGGTAACCAGCCCAACCGTCGTCACGGTCGCCACCCGAACTCCGGCAATGATCAGCGGCAGCGCCAGCGGCATCTCCACCCGCCACAGCCGCTGCCAGGCCGAGTAGCCCATCGCGCTGGCCGCCTCGCGAACGTCCGGAGGCACACCGTCGAGCCCGGCCACGATGTTGCGCAGGAGGATCAGCAGCGTGTAGCTGATGAGAGCGATCTCGGCCGTGACGATACTGCCGAAGCCGGTGATCGGAGTCAGGATCGCGAACAGGGCGATGCTGGGGATGGTGTACAGCGTCGCCGCGATGCCGCTCAGCGGACCATAGAGGGCGCGCCGCCTGTAGATGAGCAGCGCCAGCACGAGGCTGATGGCCAGTCCGAACCCGACGGCGATGACCGTCAGGCCGATGTGCTGGACCAGGCGGCCGATGATCTGGTCGCCGTTGCGCGCGATCCATTCCCACTGGATGAGCGGCTCGCCCTCACGCATCGTCGACGGTCACCTCTTTCACGTCGGAAAACGCCGCTGCCGGGCGCTGGTCGCGCAGCGCGCCCGCCATCTGCTCGACCGTCACCAGCCCCAGGACGCGCTCCTGCTCGTCGACGACGATGCCCGCCATCACATCGGCGTCGAGCAGCTGCGACAGGGCGTCCTTGAGTGTCGTGCGCCGGCTGAGCAGTGGCGACATCGACACGGCCGCCGAGGCCGCCACGGCGCCATCGCCGGGCAGGTCGTCCTGGTCGAGCCAGCCCACCGGGCGCCCGTCTTCGTCGACCAGCAGCAGGTACGGGAACGCGGTGGCGCTCAGGCGCTGCTTGAGCGGCGCGGCCGGGTCCCCGTCACGGGCGGTCATGGCGGGCAGCAGCTCGAGGTCGGCCACGCGGCTGAGCGAGAGCCGCTTCAGGCCACGATCGGCACCCACGAAGCGGGCCACGAAGTCGGACGCCGGGTGTGCGAGGATCTCGGCCGGAGAGGCGAACTGCGCGAGGACGCCGCCAACCTGCAGCACCGCCACCAGGTCGCCCATCTTGACCGCCTCGTCGATGTCGTGGGTGACGAAAAGAATGGTCTTGGCGAGCCGCTCCTGGAGCCGGAGAAGCTCGTTCTGGAGCCGCTCGCGGACGATGGGATCGACCGCGCCGAAGGGCTCGTCCATGAGCATCAGCGGCGGATCGGCCGCCAGGGCGCGCGCCACGCCGACACGCTGGCGCTCGCCGCCCGACAGCTCTGCCGGGTAGCGGTTGCGATAGGAACCCGGTTTGAGCCCGACTAGGCCGAGCAGCTCGTCGACGCGCGCGTCGATGCGCTTGCCTTCCCAGCCCAGCAGCCCGGGCACCACGGCAACGTTGCGACCCACAGACAGGTGCGGCAGGAGACCGACCTGCTGGATTACGTAGCCGATCCCGCGCCGCAGCTCGATCGGATCCTGGGCCATGACGTCCCGGCCGCCGATCAGGATCTGGCCTTCCGACGGTTCGATCAGCCGGTTGACCATCTTCAGGCTGGTCGTCTTGCCGCAGCCCGAAGGGCCTACCAGTACGCAGATCTTGCCCGCCGGTACAAGCAGACTGAGGTCGTCGACGGCGACCACCGTTCCGTACCGCCGCGTGACGTTGCGGAACTCCAGGTCAACCGCATTCACGCCCGCACCGTATACGCTTCAACCGTGGACTCCAAGCACGGAGGGGCGCGGGGCGAGAGCGCGATAATTGTGCCCGTCCAGGTACCCGTGGCGCTCGGCCGGCTGCATGATCGGATGGATCCGTCGGCCGCCCAGGGCGTGCCTGCTCACGTCACGCTGCTCTACCCCTTCATGCCGCCCGAGCTGCTGAAGGACGACGTCCGACGCTTGGTCGAGCAGATCGTCGCCGCGGAGCCGGTCTTCTCATTCACGCTCTCTGCCGTCGGCCGCTGGCCGAACGTCGTCTTCCTGGTGCCCCAGCCGGCCGATCCGTTCCGCCGCCTGACGCTCGCTCTCAGCGCCGCCTTTCCCGAGTTCCCGCCCTACTCCGGGGTGCACGAGGAGGTCGTGCCCCACCTGACCATCGCCCAGGACGTGCCCGAGGACTATTTCGCCGCGGCCGAGCACGCGCTGCCGGGCATGCTGCCCATCCGTGACGTGGCGCGCGAGGCGTGGCTGATTGGCCACACACCCGAGCAGCCCTGGCACACCCTGTGGCGCCTTCCGCTCGGTGAGGTGCCCCGGGTCGAGGTCGCGGGCTAGACTCAGGCCATGCCACAGATCCACCTGCGAGCCGAAGAGGGCGACTACGCGCCGCTGGTCCTGCTGCCCGGCGATCCGAACCGCGCGAGGCTGGTGGCCGGGATGTTCGATGGCGGGCTGGCCAGTGCCCGGCTGGTCAACGAGCATCGGCTGCTGCTGGGCTATACGGGCACCTACAAGGGCGTGCCGGTCAGCGTCCAGACGAGCGGCATCGGCACGCCTTCGATGTCTATCGTCCTGGAGGAGCTGCTGCGCCTGGGCGCCACGCGGCTCATTCGCATCGGGACGTGCGGCGGCATCGGCCGCGGACTGCGCACGGGCGACATCGTGGTCGCCACGGCCGCCGCGCCGGTCGACGGCTCGACGCGCACGTACCTGCACGGCGACCCCTTCGCGCCCGTAGCCGACTTCGAGCTGACGCGTGCGCTGGTTGATGGCGCCCGCGCGCGCGGGCTGCAGCCGGTAGTCGGAACGGTCGCCTCGGTCGACGTCTTCTACAACCCCGACGACGACTACGTCAGCAAATGGCGCTCGCGCGGCGTGCTGGCGTTCGAGATGGAGGCCGCGGTGCTGTTCTACCTCGCTGCGCGCGCGCAGGGCAGCGGCGAGGACGTTCGAGCCGCTTGCATCCTGACCGTCAGCGACACCCTGGCCGAGGACGAGACATCGGAGGAGACATACATGGAGCTGGCCGATCTCGAGCAGGCCACGGTGCGCATGATCGAGATCGCGCTGGAGGCCGGCACCGGCGCGTCGTGATCCCGATCGGCATCAACCTGACCTCGATCGGGGTCGGCTCGGCCTGGTGGCTCGAGTCCGCGCGCGCGGCTGAGCGGGCCGGTTTCGCCGGCGCCTGGTGCTGGGACCACTTCGTCTCGCGCGGGCGCAAGACGGATCCTGTGCTCGAATGCTGGACGACGCTGGCGGCGGCGGCGGCGGTGACGTCGCGGCTCCGCGTGGGCAGCTTCATCTCCAACGTCATGAACCGCCATCCGGCGGTGCTCGCACGCATGCTGGCCACGCTGTGGGATCAGTCGGGCGGGCGGGTGGAGCTGGGCATCGGTGTCGGCGGCAACGCGGCGGAGGAGGGG
>Ga0299913_10002847_pt1 | contig 13901 bp, 14 predicted proteins | sample RVTome_9_FD_201360 | JGI IMG/M metagenome (GOLD analysis project Ga0299913, IMG submission 201360) | Soil microbial communities from uranium-contaminated site in the Upper Colorado River Basin, Wyoming, United States - RVT155D38 (version 2) ... | reverse complement strand
AACGGTCAGCTTCTAGAGTCCTTCGCCGCGTAGACGGCTCTCCCGTCCTCTGACTACTACGACTCCGGTGCCCCAGCACTTCACATCGTCGCCGATGCTCGACATTGGCCATCAGCCGGCTTATCCATGACATGGAAGACGGTGCTGGTTCCGGCGTTACTCACATGACAATTTATCCATTGGCCTTAGGTGCCCTTCAGAGACCCTTGCTCCTGCCCTGGCAGGCTGGAGAGCGCCACCCGCAGATGTATGGTCCGGGGGTTTCTTGGATGGGTGAATCATCCGTCACCCATCCAAGGGAAGATCGACCCGACAGCCGGGTTGAGTCTTCCTAACTCTCGCCACTCGTTCCTCATCGTTATCGGCGCGTTAGGTAGGGGCTTGGTGGGCCATCATCCCGCCAACCACCCCTAGATCGCTCGGCGTTGAGTGGTTCCATGATTATCTGGGTCCTCGGATTCAACAGTAACCGGTTCACCATAGCCAACTTCCGCGACATGCTCGTCTTAGGTGGATGAGTCACCCTCAAGCCTTGCCTGTGTCCCCCACAAGCTTGTTCTCATGCCCGTCTAGAGGGGCTATCCCCTAGCCTTCGGTGGGGTGAGGATTCGATTCCCATACGAATTGAAGTGAGGTTGACCTCACATTGTCATGCGGCCTATCGCCGCGCCCGATGATCTTCATCAGGAGACTCCTTGCGTGAGTGGAGACCGCAGACGCGACGGTATTGCCGCGTCCTTCACGAAGGAGTTATTGTGGGTGAGGGAGATCAGGGATGTCTAAATGATGTCTGAACGGACGGAGGACTCAGCAGGAAGGGGTTTTCCTACCCGAGTCTTCGAGCGGTTTAGTACAAGTCCACTAATGTGGAACTCCACATTAGTGGATGAGCTGGGGTATCTCCCGATTGACAAGAGTGGTGCTGATTTACTCTTCCAAGTGATCAGTCTACGCTATGAACAAGGCTCCACTCTGATTACATCGAATCGAGCCTTTAAGGACTGGCCCAAGATCTTTAATAACGACAGCACCCTGACCGCCGCTCTCCTCGATCGCTTGCTACACCACGCCGAGACCGTCGTGATTGAAGGCAAGAGTTATCGCATGAAGGGCAATCTCGAGGTCTAATGCTCACCTTGGAGGGTGTCGCCACAGAGGACTCATATCAATCCGGTGGCATCCTCATCCCCCATTTATCGTCCGGATTTTCAAAGCAATGGTTTTCCTCTACATTCGCATACCGCTAACACAATATACTTTGGCTGCACCTTGGGAACCAGCTGGCGTGCCATTTCGGCGCTCAGAGCCACGTGCACGCTGGACCACTCCGAGCCTTCGAGATACGGATTCATACCTGGAAAAGGCGATGGCATGATGACTCCTAACCCTGGCTCATTTCTTTCCTGTCTCTCCAAGCCCGCTTGTGCGCTGCGCGGTCTTTCGTGGCCTCCCCGGTTTCCCAGGCCGCACACGCCGTGCCAGGGTCGACTCGATGGCGTCTTTGAACCGCTCCGTCCCCAGGACCTGGCCCTGATGGATGGTGGCACGAATCTCCTGTAATAGGGGGGGCGCCATCTCGGTCTCGAACAGCGCTCGATAGACTGCCTGCCGCTCGGCGGCCGTCTGCCCCAGGCGCCGATACAGGTCGTGGTCCGTGAGGAGCGGGTCGGATATGCCACCGGCATGCCAGTGGTAACTCGACCAGGGATACGCGGCGGGATGGGCCACCATCGCAGCACGGACGGGATTGAGTTCGATATAGCGCGAACAGAGCAAGAAATAGGCCTCAGCCTCGATCAAACTCGCGCGGTAGCGTCCCTCCCACAAGGTGCCGGTGCGGTGATAGGTGGCGTTGATATAGGGCACATAGCGGCGACCAATGGCCTGCATCAGTTTGGCCAGCCCATTGGCCTGAGAGGGCGTCACCAGCAAATGGATATGATTGGTCATCAAGACATAAGCATGGATGGCACAGCCAGAGCGTTCAGCCGCGTGCTGCACCGCGGCGAGGTAGAAGCGATAGTCGTCGTCACAAAAGAAAATCGGTTGGCGATTATGGCCCCGTTGGATGACGTGTTGGGGAACATCCAGAAGATCGTACCGGGGGTGCCGAGGCATGGCTGGTTTCTTTGCTGAAGGTTGGCGCTCTTTCTATAAAACCTGATCAACATTAGAATAGCATAGGTGCCTTAAAAATCCCAGTCTGACCCCGTTTTTGCTACTGCTCCTGAATTCTCCTTTTCTCCTCCTCGGGGAGCCATTCCCATACAACATCATAATACATGGTGCTGAGTTCCTCATAGACACCGCTCTTGAGCCAGTCGACCACGGCGGGGTGCTCATCATAGTGCAGCGGTTGATGCAAAAACCGATTTAGTTCCTCAAGAAGACGGTAGCAACGCAGAATCTCTTCTGTCGGAAGCTCAACCTTTTTTTTCATAACCTCACCTGTTGCGGGAGAAATGCGCATTGCGGTTCGTCAGATCAATGTTGCCCTGAAACACGAATTCTCTGGCCCCTGTCAGTGCATTGAGACGAATCTCGAATTCTTCTCTCATCGCGTCGAACTCGACGAACGCATTGCCCCTGCCACGAGAAATGCCAAGCGTCTTTTCCACATCTCTCGGACTTGGCGGCGTGCCTCGAGCACTCACCGCAAAGACACGGTCTTGATCACTTGCCAGCAGGACGCTGCTTTCTTGGATCCTAGCCAGGTTCCCCACGCTTGTAAAGTGCCGGACCCGTACCCTCGCGACGTCTGCTCCGACCGTACCCGACATCCGCAGTGTACGAATCACCGTTTCCTCACATACCCAAAGAAAATCGGTTGGCGATTATGGCCCCGTTGGATGACGTGTTGGGGAACACCGAGAAGATCGTACCGGGGGAGCCGAGGCATGACGGGGTTCCTTGCTTAAGGTTGGCGCTATTCCTATAGAAACCTGATCCATATGAGAATAGCATAGGTGTCTTAAAAATCCCAGTCTGACCCCGTTTTTCTCTGGCATATTGACCAGCGGGTGCTTTATGCGCTATGGTTTGGCGGGTCGTGAGTTCGTGGGTCGTTATCATCCATGAGGAACAGCATGAGAAGAATTCCCAGGAAGCTCGTCGTCGATGAGCACGGCAATCCGGTGGAAGTGATTATTCCATGGGAAGCATTCCAAGACTTAGAGGAAGCCTTGGGCCTCGATCTGGACGACACGGCGATCAATGATCTCAGGCAGGCGCGCCGGGATCGTGAAGCACACAATGCCGATGCATTCCTCGATCTTGATGCGATCTGATGTATCATGTTGTCGTTCACAGGCGGGCCGCACGTTATCTCCAGCGGCTTCCTCGCGCTCAGAGAGAACGGCTCCAGTCCTTGCTGAGTGATTTGGCCTTGGAGCCAGTTCGTAGACCCGATGTGAACCCAATGGTTGGGGAATGGAAGGGGTACTATCGTATTCGTGTAGGGGATATGCGTATTATTTTCTGGTTGGACACCCAGGAAATGACGGTCTACGTGGATCATATTGGCCCACGGGGTGATGTTTATAAATAGGCCATCGAAACGAAGAGGTAAGCCTCAACACAGTACTTCGGTGGTCAACATCTCCTCCCATGGTCATTCGATCCCCCTTCCTATGGACAAAAACCCCATGAAAATCCCAGTCTGACCCCATTTTTTTGTGCGGACCGGACCATTCGTCGACACTCGAAACGCGCGGCAACCTGGCTCGTACGCTGGTGAAGGCGGGGCGTTACGACGAAGCGATGCCTCATCTGAGGGCGGTTGTGCTACGCGACGTTCCCGCCAGCATCCGCATTGACCTTCACGATCCGGCGTTCGATCGCATGAGAAAGACGCAGGCATTCCGGCAATTAGAGGAGGAGGTCCGCCGCCGCGCCGAAGTGCATAAAAGCAATGCATCCAGGTTGGCGGCCGGTGCTTCGCGGTGAGTCAGGGTAGCTGATTGTCTGTGCAGATGATGGCTCCTTCGACCTTGGGATTATCGCAGTAGCAGGAGCCATCCGTTTTTGTGTTACACGTGTATCGAACGGCATCGGCTGTGCAGTGCGAACCATTGCCCATATCAACCGCGACGTCGTAGTTTACGATCGACGATGGGCAAGTCCCGGCCGGTAAGCTTCCGTTTTCTATGTACTGTGGATTGATCGCTGTCACCAATGCGTCCAGCGTCAGCGCTCCATCTTCGGGCGGGAAGATATTCGGGTAATAGCGCCCTGGGTGCTGCATGCAGTCGTTATAGAGGGAAGTGGCCGCGACTGCATTCTTCTCTAAGCCCATTTGTTTGTCGTTTTCGCAAGTGTCGTTCGTCTTGGTTACACTCCCATTGAGGCTCACTCCTACACCCCAAGGTTCGAGCGATCCTTCCGCTCCGATAGTCCCTGAATCGGGGAGAGGCCTGGCCTTGCAGGCATTGAACAGCGCCAGTGTTGTAATGTTGGCGTCCCCCTGGAGGGCATCCCGCATGCCTCCGCACATTTCTCCCGCGGTTTGACCGGCTCCTACACCGGAAGCGATCATCTCTACGGCATAGCTGTCGCTGCTCCGCAACGTTCCATCGGGATAACGAATCTCGTATGCCCAACCCTTGTCGGTGATACCGGAATTTACACGCGCAAACTTCCAGTTGCTTGCCGACGCGTTATAGACATCCAGCCATCGGCCGTTCTCGACGGTCTGATAAAACTGGGCGACCTTCGTCGAGAACCCCAAATGGTCGGCATACATCGTATTTTCCTGCCGGGCCCTGAAGAGCATCTTATAGCCTGCGAAACAACTGGAGACGTTGCCCTCCTCCTGTTCTACGACTCCCCCTGGTATGGGGCTTGTCGAGATTGACCCGGCAGTTTCGGGAGAAGCGGATCTGGCTGATTGGCTCGTACGGTTGGCTTTGCGCGCCGATTTGGAACTCATCTGCGTATGGCCGACGAGGTCGTCGAGAGCGTCGTTGGGAATGGTTCCTGTCGACTTAGGTATTTTACAGCGTGTGCCCAAGACCTGGTATTGAAAAATGCGGCCCGCCGGTCCCGCAACTTCAAAGATGGCGCAGTTTTCTCCGGTGGAACAACGATGGAAATCGATGAGCGTGAAGCCCATGAGAGCGGCGAGTTCTTCGGCTCGGGCTTCGGTCAGCACCTCACCATCGAATACCAACGGCAGTTCGACTGCAACGTTGATGTCTGACCGTGTAGGTTTGGTGTCTGACGCTATAGGTTGGGCAGTTCGCATCGCGGCTCTGCCTTTCTTCGGCGTCTTTTTGTCGGCAGCGTTCGCATTGCCGGCTGAAATAGAAAGCAGGGCAGCAGCAAGTGCCAAAATCCAGAGAGTTCTCATTTCTTGTCTCCTTAGAGTGTTTCGGGTTATCCCGTCCGAGACCGGTGTTCTGACGGTTCGGACGGCCCTCAACTCTACATAGTGGGCATTAGTTTTTTGGCGATCGCTCATCGGACCTTGTCAAGTTACGCGTCTCATCGTATCCTTCGGCTCTCATCCCCCCTTTCATCAGGAGAGCCACGATGCGCTTGGTTCGTCATCTTCAGCATTGGTTGAACGGTACCGGAACCCCTCTGCAAGTCACCGATTTTGTGCCGGAAACCGATCCCATTCGGCAGTGGGCGGATACCTTTCCTTGGGCCACTCTGGTGAGCGCCATCGAGCAGAGTTTCGACGAACGCTTCCCCAAACAATCCCCGCGTGGCCGACGCCCCATACCGACCCGTGTCTTGGTCGCCTTGGAGTTGCTCAAACAGGAATTGGGCGCTTCCGATGCAGATATCTGTCATCGCTTGCGTACCGATTTTGCCGTCATGTATGCCTGTGGCCTGCGCGAGTACCGGATCAATCCCTCCCAAGCTCACTTTGTCCGACCCGCCACCCTCTGCGAGTTTCGCGGCCGTATTGACGAGGCCCTCATGGATGAGTTGATCGCTATCCAAGCCGCTGCCGCTATGGAAGAAGGTCTCGTCAGCCCCGCTCATCTCGTGATCGACACCTTTCCGTGCGAACAGGGCAGTCAACGGGTCACCGATGCCACCACGCTGTATAAAGCTCAAAAAAGTCATGCGGCGTTTTGGCCGAAGCTGTCGCGGTCAAGGGCGCGTCTTCGTCAAGCTCGTGCGCCAAACTGAACACCAACTCTTGGAACTGGGGCAACCCATCGCCACTCTGGCCCAACAAGCCCAGGAACGTCTACAACAGACAGCAGCTCTGAGCGAGCCTCAACGGCAATGGCTCAGCCATGAGCTCACCACGGCCCTGAGTCACCATGAGCACATCCGCCACCAATCCAAACGACTCACCCAAGGCAAGAAACTCCGGCACTTTAAAGTGGTGAACGCCTACGATCCTACCATTGCCTCTATTATCAAGGGCAAAAGCAATTGCCCGGCGCAGTTTGGCCGCAAGCCCGGCATAGCTTCGGAACCCGCCACCGGCTTTATCTTTGCCAACCTCGTGCCTCAGGGCAATCCGAGCGATTCCAGCTACGGGCTGCCGTTGATCGACAACGTCCAACGCGCCATCGAGCGGGTCCGCAGTGGACCTCAGCGACAGATTCATTCGGTCGCGAGTGATCTGGGTCTCAACGATCCCGTCTTGCGTCAGGCCCTCCATGAGCGGGGCATTCTGACCGTTGGCATTCCCAAGACAATTGAACCCATCGACCTTCACCCCAGTGCCCAGGACGTCTTGGACATCCTCAATCAAGCCGGCTTAAACCGTGAACGAACTCCGCATCAAGTCCACTTAGCCTGTGCGAGTGGCTATAGTCGTCCGGTCGTGGAAAGCCACATCGCCAGTTTACTCGCCCGCGGTGCTGGCCAGGTGCGTTACAAAGGTCTTGAGGGCGCCGTCGTGCAACAGGGCATGACGGTAATGGCCCATAATGGCGACGTGTTGGTCCGCATTCGTCAACGGAAGATGACCCAACGGGCGCAAAAGTTCCGCCGATTACTGGGCTTAAAGTCTCCTAAAATCAATAAAATCAATCATGCAAAAAACTAATCGTGACTAACTACGGAACTACGGACGGGAACCAGCAGTAAATACCTTCACACCACCTCCAATAACACCACCGATAAAGGCACCGATAAAGGCACTATGAACGGTACCGAACCCGGCAGTGCCAGCGGCACCGACAGCGGCACCAACTCCTGCTCCTGCTCCGGCACCTATGATGATCGCGTCGCCGACGTCAGCCCACTCCTCATCAGATAACGATAACTTGGCACCAGACGCTTGGTTCGCTGACTGCTGACGTTTTTCTCCAGCCATGAGGGTGAAATTGAGAAGCGCACGTGTCACAGGGCTAGATGTCCTATTCCGTGCTGCCTCGATCGCACTGCTGCCGCCCTTTGCCAGGCTTGTAGCGATGGTCTTCGCCTCAGCCTCAGTGATGACGTCGAGCCTTTGCAAAGTTGCAAGGCTCTCTTCCCGTCTCGCCGTCGGGAGGGTGGGTACGGCAGCCTGTTCTATGAGTTCCTTAAACAGCTTTTCAGCGTGGTTCGCCAGGGCCGAAAGGTCTGATGCACTTCCTTCAGCTGTAGGCATCGAAAGCTCCTTCTCGCTTATGAATAATTGAGCCCTATCTTAACTACACGTTGCGACAAAAGGTTTACTCAACAACCTGGTCAACCCCTGTCGTCCCTGTGTCATCCCGTTAGTGGCGACACCATCAAAAGTGGATGTGATCGCCATCACACAAGGGCGGTGATCCTCATCACACCGCGACCGGGGTCGCGGCAGCGCGCGGGTCGTGCCCTACTCGCTCCTTGCGGGTCAGTGACCGCTCGGCATGGGCCAGCCGAGCGGTCAGGCAGCGGCGCGCTTGGCGCAGACGGGTTTTGACCGTGGAGACCGAACAGCCCAAGTGCGCCGCGATAGCCGGTACCGACCAGTCCTGTGCGTACGAGAGATCGAGGATGGTCCGCTGCGCCGGCGTCAGCGTCGCCAGGGCGCGGGTCACGGTGTGCATGCGCTCCCGCTGAAGCAAGAGCCCTTCGGAGTCCTCCGGCGCCGTGCCCGCCAGAGAGACCGGGAGCGCGCTGGTGCGCTGGCAGGCCACGCGCGCCTGGTGCGCCTTGCGGTGGGCAATGCAAAAGAGCCACGTGGAGAGTTGGGCCTGCCCCCGGAAGCGGGCCGCACCTTGCCAGACCACCAGGAGGGTCTCGTGCAGCACCTCGTCCACCAGATCAACTTGGTCGAGCCGCGATCGGAGAAAGCCCGCCAGACGCGGGGCATAGCGCTGGTAGAGGGTCGTAAACGCCTCGGCATCGCGGGCTGCAATTCGACGGATCAAGACCTCGTCTTCGGGGTCGTGGGATGTCGAGCTGTGTTGCGGTTGCGGTAACGGGAGATGGGGTTTCTGATCGGTCTGCATCGGTGTTGCCCTCCATGGCGCCAGTCGCACTGCGTGTGTCAATTGTGTTCATGCTGCTCTCTCCCCAATGCCACGTGGAGGTCGTTTCTCCGGTGGCTGTATGCACTAAGCATACGTGCCGGGTAAGGGCACTGCCTCTGCGCGAGCCCACAAATTCCTCACACATTCCTCACATCTAGCCTTTATGTATGATTTCCTGGTATACTGGAGCGCACACAACCCATGTCGTCAGGACTGTACAGGACAGCTGACACGCAGGTGATGGGAGCGACAGGGCCATATTCGGCATTGAAAACGATGTTGTGGCAAGACAACACTGGAAAGCCGAGTCATGCAATACCGCTTTGCCCACTGTGAATTGGATACGCAGCTGTGTGTCGTGCAGTGTGGCCAGAGCGAGCAAACTCTGCGGCCCAAAGCGTGGCAAGTGCTCCTGTATCTGCTCGAGCACCGCAGCCGGGTGGTGTCAAAACAGGAACTCGCCGAGCAGGTATGGCCCGAGCAATTCATCAGCGACGGGGTCATCGAAAACAGCATCTTGGCGGCCCGCCAGGCGGTAGGAGATAGCGGCCGGGTCCAGCACATCATTCAGACTTTGCGCGGTCATGGCTATCGGTTCATCGCGCCCGTCACCGTCGTCCAGGACGCCGCTGAGAGTGCTTCTGTACCAGAACGGATTCAAACACCCCCCAGCCACAGAGAGTTAATGTCACCGCTGTCCACTGGGCTTCCGTCCCCCTCGGAGGGGCGGTTAGAAGCGGCTGCGATCTCGAGGAGTCGTCCTGCCTGGCAGTGCCCCCAGTGTCAGCACGCAAATCCGGCGGGGGTAAAATTCTGCAACGCCTGCGCGGCCCCGCTGCAGGGGCGTTGTGCCTCCTGTGGGATGGAGAATCCGCCTGGCGCTCGATTCTGTCCCCAGTGTGGCGCCGCTCTTACTGCTCCCTCACCAGCCACGCATCGTACCCCGGTGCCCTTCGCCTATACCCCCTCGTATTTGACGGAAAAGATTCTCGCCTCACGAGCTACCCTCGAAGGCGAGCGGAAACAGGTCACCGTCATGTTTGCCGATATCAAGGGTTCGATGGCATTGATCGAAGGCCTCGATCCGGAGGAGGCCCGCCAACGCCTGACTCCCGTGCTCCGTCTCATGATGGAGGCCGTCCATCGCTATGAAGGAACCGTGAATCAGGTCATGGGTGATGGCATCATGGCGCTCTTTGGCGCCCCGGTGGCCCATGAGGATCATGCTCTCCGCGCTTGTTACGCCGCTCTGGCCATGCAGACGGCGCTGCGCCGCTATGGAGCAGAGGTGCGCCACACCCAAGGTCTGACCGTGCAGATACGGATTGGCCTCAACTCTGGGGAAGTCGTCGTCGGTGCGATCAGCAACGACCTGTTCATGGATTACTCGGCGGTGGGGCAGACCACGCACCTGGCGGCCCGCATGGAACAGCTCGCCCATCCAGGAAGCATCTTTCTGCCGGCGGCCACCCTCAACCTGGTGCAGGGGTTGGTGCAGGTGAAGGCGGTCGGGTCGGTCCCCATCAAAGGGTTGACAGCACCGGTGGAGGTTTTCGAACTGGTTGGGGCTGCAGTGGCTCGACCGTGGTTCCGCATATCGGTGGCCCAAGGGCTCACCCGCTTTGTCGGGCGGCGCCTCGAGCTGCAGGTCCTGGGTGACACGTTGGCCCAGGCAGCCTGTGGGCATGGGCAACTCGTGGCGATCAACGGTGAGCCTGGCCTGGGCAAATCGCGCCTCCTGTACGAGTTCTGTCATGGACCGCTCACAGCAGGCTGGCGCATCCTAGAAACTGGCGCTGTGTCCTACGGGCAGTCCACCCCATACCTTCCCATCCGCAACCTCCTCAGTGCCTACTTCCAGATTGACGACCAGGACGACGAACCGATGATTCAGGAGAAAGTCGACAAGCGTCTTGCGTGGGATACGGTCCTGCAAGAGACACGACCCGTGGTGCAGGCGCTGTTAGACGTGGGCATCGACGACCCGGAGTGGCAGACCCTCGACCCGCCGCAACGCCACTGGCGGATCGTTGAAGGGGTCAAGCGTCTCTTGCTGCAGCAGAGTCGGGTGCTACCGCTTCTGATCCTCATGGAGAACCTGCATTGGATCGATGCCCAGACGCAGGCTGTGCTCGACAGCCTGGTCGAGAGTTTGCCGGCCGACCGGTTGTTACTCGTCGTCAGCTATCGCCCGGAGTACCAGCACGGGTGGGGGAGTAAGACTTATTATACGCAGCTGCGGCTTCACCCCCTGCTGCCCAAGGCCGCCGAGGAGCTGCTCGAAGGACTTATGGGGGAGGCCGCCGAGCTGCAGCTGGTGAAGAAACTGCTCCTCGAGCGGACCGAGGGAAACCCCTTCTTTCTTGAAGAGAGTGTCCATACACTCGTGGAGACACAGGCGCTGAACGGTGAGCGGGGGGCGTACCGCCTCGCCAAACCCCTGGCGAGCATTCAGGTGCCGGCCACAGTGCAAGTGATCTTGACGGCCCGGATTGATCGTTTGCCTCCGGAAGAGAAGCTGCTGCTCCAGAGCGCTGCGGTCATCGGCAGGGAGATGCCGTTTCCCCTCCTACAGGCGATTGCCGAGTTGCCCGAGGCCAAGCTGCGTCAGAGCCTGGCGCACCTGCAAAAGACAGAATTTCTGTACGAGACGAGCTTGTATCCGGACCCGGTCTATACCTTCAAGCATGCACTTACTCGCGAAGTGGCCTATAGGAGTCTCCTGCAGGGGCAACGGCGCCTGTTGCATGCCCGCATCGTCGAGGCGATCGAGCGACTCTGGGCGGATCGTCTCACCACCCAGGTTGAACAGCTCGCGCACCATGCCTTGCGCGGCGAGATGTGGGAGAAGGCTTTGTTATACTGGCGTCAGGCGGGTATCAAAGCGACCCTGCACTCGGCCCACCGAGCCGCAGCGGAGTGCTTCGAGCAGGCGCTGGTTGCGTTCCAGCACCTGCCTGAGACACCGGACACCTTGGCACAGGCCATTGATCTGCACTTCAGCTCGCGCAATGCGCTCTTGCCGCTTGGAGAGCACGAGCGGACGCTCGACCACCTCCGCATGGCGGAGACCCTCGCGAGGAGGCTGAACGATCAAGGCCGGCTGGGACGGGCCTTTGCCTACCTAACCGAGTATTATAGGATGACGGGCGAACCAGACCGCGCCATCGAATCCGGCGAACGCGCGCTGGCCCTGGCTACGACGCTTGGGGATTTCGATCTCCAGGTCATGTCGACCTTCTTCGTGGGGGCAGCCTGCTCTGCCCTGGGCGAATATCGGCAAGCGGTGGACTACTTCAGCCGGAACGTGGCAGCTCTCAAAGGGGAACGGGTTCATGACCGCTGCGGGATGACCGGCCTTCCCGCCGTGCTGTCCCGGACGTGGTTAGTCTCGTGCCTTGCCGATCTAGGAAAATTCGACGATGGAACCGCCAGGGGCCATGAAGCCATTCAGATTGCGGAATCGGCTGAGCATTCATTCAGTCTTACCCAAGCCTATTATGCTCTCGGGACGCTCTGGCTGCGCCAAGGGGACCTGAACAAGGCCATCCCTGCACTCGAACATGGCCTGAACCTGTGCCAGTCAGCCGCCATCTCGACCTGGTTTCCTACCATTGCCGCCGCTTTAGGCTATGCCTATACGCTGTCGGGACGCATGACTGAGGCGTTACCCCTGTTGCAGCAGGCGGTGGCGCAGGATCCCTCCAAGGGGATATCAGCCGGCCATGCCCGTCGCATCGCCTATCTGAGCGAGGCGTATCTGCTGGCCGGCCGCATAGACGAAGCGGCTGACCTTGCCACGAAGGCCCTAGCGTTCGCCCGTGCTCTCAAGGCTAGAGGATACGAGGCCTCTGCTCTGTGGCTCCTCGGAGAAATCCATGCGCACCAGGAGCCACTAGCAAGCGAAGTCGCCGAGGCCTACTATCAGCAGGCCCTCACGCTGGCCAATGAACTTGGGATGCGTCCGCTCCAAGCCCACTGTTATCTGGCTCTCGGTACCCTGTCCACCAAGAAAGGCCAGCTGGTACAGGCACGCGTCGAACTGTCCACCGCCATCGAACTACTCCAGGTAATGGGAATGACGTTCTGGCTGCCCCAGGTGGAGGCCCTGCTCGCGCAGGCAGAATGAAGCCACACTGCCCAGTCTCTCAATTGGGCTGTACCCCCCTTTATTCGCCGCCAGCGGTGTGGCTCTCAATTTCGCCCTCTATCGTCGTGCCTGCAAGCGTTAAAGTACAGGTATCAGCGTTACAGGTCACCAGGTCTGCTCCAAGAGTTTCTAACAACAGGGAAGCAGTAGGCTGAGTCGCATTGTAGTGTAAGATCAGGGTAACGGAATCGCTGCCTGCTTCAGGAAGATTCACATCCACAGCATTCACTTCAAAGTCAACAATTTCTGTTAGATGTTGATCGTCTGGCTCGACACCCAACACGAGCTTAGAAAGCATTTTTCCAGTAATGGTGATAAGGTGCCTGGGCGGAGGGTCAGTGTTTGGAGGGTCTGATACAACGCGGAAGGGGTAGTCGAGCTCCGTACCCGATGTGAATAACCGGAAGGGCATGGAGCCGTTTGGGTGTACGATGGCCCACTGGATATGCGTCTCAATAACGGGAACAACCATATCGGGTAAGCCGGACAAGACACCCAAAAATTGAAATCTTACGGAGGTCTCAGACATATTCGACGTGAGCGAATATCGGCCTCCACCAGCGATAAAATGAGCCGCATAGACAGAAACCTGAGTGACGAGAAGAATCGAAATAAATACAGCTACACACCTTATCGTTTGACCTTGTTTCATTGTCGTCCCTTCCTGATGAGACATGTTATACCACTTCTGTAACCAACGCTGTCATCCTCTTTAGATCAGCCGGACCAAAGCCTTCTGTGAGTCGGTCTGTGGTGGTACTAGCTCAGCGGCAGGCTAGCGCCTCAAGGCGGCGAGAGCCGTATCGGCATCAAACAGATAACGCTGCCAGTAGTCCTCGCGCAGCCAATTGAGCGCTTCAGCCCACACTTGCTGCGCCTCGGCCAAGTTAGGCAACGCCTGGTGGGCAGACGCCACCGCCTCCAAATAGGCGGTGAGCTCCCGCCGAAAGTCATCGAGCGCTACATAAGCCCGCTGCCGCACTTGGTTGATAAGAACCAGCGCTGTCTCTTGCACTGCGCTATCGGCAACCGTCTGGAATTGCCGCGCCATTTGCTCTAGCTCATGCTCAAAATTCACCACGGGCCGCAATCCATACGGCTCTCGGTACGCCCGGACCTGAGCCGGAGGCGACTGTGAGGTGGTATAAAATTTGAGCATTTCTAGGCAAAAATCGTGCATGTCCGGCTGTGGCTTGCCGCTGGATTCGGAAGCCTCGCGCAACGCCGTGAGGGCGCCACAATCAATCACGGTGATGCGTCCGGAATCCGGCTGGTAAAACACATTGTGCGGCCGCAGATCCAAGAGCACATAGCCAGCTTGCAGAAACACCGCTCCCACA
>Ga0299913_10002846_pt1 | contig 13903 bp, 15 predicted proteins | sample RVTome_9_FD_201360 | JGI IMG/M metagenome (GOLD analysis project Ga0299913, IMG submission 201360) | Soil microbial communities from uranium-contaminated site in the Upper Colorado River Basin, Wyoming, United States - RVT155D38 (version 2) ... | reverse complement strand
GGTGAAGAACACCTTGTCGGCGGCGTGGCGGCGGGCGCGCTCCACCGCGTCCGCCACGAGCGCGTCGAGGCGCACGTCCTCCACCGCCGCGTCCGGCTCGTCGCCGCGCGCGAGGTCCACCAGGTCCGCGACCAGGACCGTCAACTCGTCGAGCTGCGCGACGAGGTCGCGCAGCAGGCGCTCCTGGTCGTCCGGCGGCAGCATGCCCGACGACAGCACCTCGATGTTCGTGCGCAGGCTGGTGAGCGGGGTGCGCAGCTCGTGCGACGCGTCCGCGACCAGCTGGCGCTGCGAGCGCTCGGCGTCCGCGAGCGCCTCCAGCATCGTGTTGAAGCTCGCGCCGAGCCGGCTCAGCTCATCCGTGCCCTCCGAATGGATGCGGCGGCTCAGGTCACGCGTGCGCGCGACGTGCTCCGCCGCCTTGGTGAGCTGCTTCACCGGCGTGAGCGCCGCGCGCGCGACCAACCGGCCCAGCCACACCGCGAGCGCGATGCCGCCGAGGCTGATCAGCACCAGCGCGAACGCCAGCTCCCGGAGCGTGCTGTCGACCTCCTCCAGCGGTCGCACGGCCTGCAGCGCGTCGCCGGTCGAGAGCCGGGCCGTGTACACGCGGGCATGGACGCCCCCGATCGTGGCGTCGGTGAAGAAGGCCTTGCGCTCGCCGCGCGCCACCTCGACGGCGCGCTCGTCCACCGGGAGCCGGAAGGCGCCCCGGGGCCGCACGACGGTGCCGTCCGGCCGCACCACCTGGGCGAACCCGTCGCGGCTGCCGAGCGGGCCGGTGGGGAGGACGAGCGTCTCGTTGCCGGCCGGGGCGCCCGGCAGGAGGAGGCCCTGGGGAATCGTGATCTGCTCGAACAGCGTGCGCAGGCGGTTGTCGACGTCGTCGCGCAGCTGGTTGCGGACGACCAGGAAGGCCGCGATCGAGGCCAGCACCACCGCGACGGCCACGGCGGCCGCCGACAGCAGGACCAGGCGCCGGCGGAAGGACGAGCGGCCGAGCCGCCTCTGCAGGCGGGCGATCGGACCTCGTCCCTGCGACAGGAGCCCCGCCGTCATGCCCATCACTCCTCGCGCAGCACGTACCCGACGCCGCGGACCGTATGCACCAGGCGCGGCTCTCCCTCCGCCTCGGTCTTGCGGCGCAGGTAGCTCACGTAGACCTCCAGGGAGTTGGAGCCGGGGCCGAAGTCGTAACCCCACACGCGGTCGAAGATCACGGGCCGGGTGAGCACCTGGCGCGGATGGAGCATGAACAGCTCCAGCAGCGAGAACTCGGTGCGGGTGAGCTCGATCACGCGGTCGCCGCGCTTCACCTGGTGCGAGACCGGGTCGAGCTCGAGGTCCCCGAACCGCAGCGCCTGGCCGCCCGCGCTGACGCCCGAGCGGCGCAGCAGCGCGCGCAGCCGCGCGAGCAGCTCGTCGAGCGCGAACGGCTTCACGACGTAGTCGTCGGCGCCCGCGTCGAGCCCGGCGACGCGGTCGGACACGGCGTCGCGGGCGGTCAGCATCAGCACGGGGGTGCGGTCGCCGGAGCGCCGCATCGTGCGACACACCTCGAGGCCGTCCACCCCGGGCATCATCACGTCGAGCACGACCGCGTCCGTGTCGTCCTGCTCGAGCGCGGCCAGGGCCTCGGACCCGTCTGCGGCCAGGGCGATGTCGTAGCCCTCCAGGCGCAGGGCGCGCTCGAGCGACGCGCGGACCGCGGGCTCGTCGTCGACAACCAGGATCTGCATGCCCATGCCCAATGAGTCTGACGCCGGAAGCTGAAGTTTCGCTGAAATCCGCCTGGAAGCAGGCCACTCGCACGTTCGTCTAAGCGGCCTCATGCCCGTCGCACCCCTGTCGATGAAGGTCGCAGAGGTGAGCTGGCAGGCAGGGACGAAAGGTCTCTGCATGAAAAACCGATCCGAACTCCTGGGCGCCGCGGCACGAGCCGCGGGCGTCGCCGCGTCCGCGCTTCTCGTCTCCGCCGTCCTCGCCGCCGGCGCCTCGGCACAGCTGCTCGGCCCTCCCGGGACCGGTGTGCTGCCGAACGGCGGCGCCGGCATCCAGATCGGGCCCCAGGGCGCGAAGGTGGAGGTGGACGCGGGCGACACCGGCGGAGTGACCGCTGAAGCGGGCCCAGGCGGCATCGGCGTCGGGCTGCGCACGAGCCCGAAAGCGACGCCCCCGGCCGCGGGCGAGCCGGTATCGGTGCCGGGCGGTCCCACCCGGGATCCGCGGTCGGGCACCACGCCGGCGCCAGGCGAGCAGCCGGCGGGCGGCACTCCCCGGCGGTCGGTCACCGTCGCGCCCGGTGACGACCAAGGCGCCGCCACAGCCGAAGGAGAGGGTGGGGCGCCGGCCGGTCGCGGACGTGACGGCGAGCGCGGCGGCGAGACCCCGCGCCGCCTCGACGCCGCGGCAGCGCGCGGAGAGCGAACCGACCGCGGCGGCGTGGCGCCGGTCTTCGACCTCGTCGAGCGGATCCCGGCGGCCGTCCGGGCCGGCCTCGTGGCACTGGCGCTGGTCGCGGTCGCGCTCTGGGCGCTGTGGGTGCGGGGACGCAGGCGGCTGGACCGCAACGCGTACGTCGACCCCGGCACAGGGGTCGCGAACATGGCCGCCTTCGAGCAGGTCCTGGAGCGGGAGTGGCAGCGCGCCGCCCGCTACCGGCGGCCGCTGGGGCTGCTGCTGCTCGACCTCGAGCACGACGGGCCCGGCCGGCGCCTGCCGGGCGACCGCGAGGCGCGCTGGGCCGTGGAGGGCATCGACCAGGAGGTCCGCGAGGCAGACACCGTGGCGCGCCTTGCGCCTGGCCGGTTCGCGGTGGTCTGTCCCGAGGCACCGGCCGGCTCCGTGGAGACGCTGGCGCACGCGCTCGAGCTCCGGATGGAGGCGCGGCGCCTGCGCTGCCGGGCGGGGTTCGCGGAGCGCCGGCCCGAGGACTCGAGCCCGGCCGACCTCGTCACGCGCGCGGCGGCCGTCCTGTCCGAGGTGGGCAGCCGGCCCCGCCCGGGCGGAGAGCCCTCCCCCCGCCCGGCGGAGGTGGTGCCGCTCACGCGCGGCCGGGCGGCCGCCTGAGGCGCGCGCCTCAGGTGATCGCGGCGAACAGGCGCGGGTCGTTCGAGATCACGCCGGTGACGCCCAGCGAGCGCAGCTCCTCGATGCGCGGAGCGTGGTCGACGGTCCACACGTAGAGGTCCCCGCCGCCGGCGGAGACCGTCTCGACCAGCGCCGGCGTCACAAGTCGCCAGTGCGCCATCACGGCGTGGCAGAGCCCGCCCGCCAGCGCGGTCGCCGCCTGGCGCGGGAGCCTGCGCCTCATCACGCGCAGCACGGCCAGGGCGGGCACCGCCATGACGGGGGAGCGCGTGTAGTCGCGGCGCGCGCGGGGGACCGACCAGCCCACGCGCACGCTGTCGTGGTGCGCGGTCAGCACGGCGAGGCTCGCACGGTACGTCGTGGAGACGATCGCCCGCGCCGCGAGACCGGACCGCTCGAGCTCCTCGACCACGCGGTCCTCGTAGCCGGGGAGCTTCAGGTCGATGATGAACTCGAGCTCCGCGTACGCCTCGGACGAGAGATGCTCGAGGCCCTCCGCGAGCGTCAGCACCGCACGCTCGCGCGCGTCCTCGTAGTCGTGCGCGAGGATCAGGCGCCCGTCGCGCGCCCGGTCGGGCTGTCCCTCCGGCAGCACGTCGAGCTCGATCATGTCCACGCCGTGCGCGAGCGCAGCGTCGAAGCTCGCGAGCGTGTTGCCCGGCTCGATCAGGTCCGCACCCTTGTGCCCGACACGCCTCACGAGGTCAATGATGAAGCACCGACGTTGAAGTTCTCGTTAATAGAATGCGAACATCCTCGATGCCCGAGCTGATCCACACCTGCTACCGCATCACCGATCCGGACAAGTCGGTGCCGTTCTACGAGGCCCTCGGCTTCGAGGAACGGCGGCGGATGCCGATCCGCGACGAGGCGATCAACATCTTCATGGGCCTGCCCGGCGACGGCGACCGGCTCGAGCTGACCTACAACTTCGGCGTCGGCTCATACGACATCGGCACCGGCTACGGGCACGTCGCGGTGACGGTGGAGGACCTGGACGGCACGCTCGAGCAGCTCGCCGCCCAGGGCATCGAGCCGGAGAAGCCGCCCTACCGCGTCCGCGAAGGCGGGTCGCGCCTGTGCTTCGTGCGCGACCCGGACGATTACCGCATCGAGCTGATCGAGCGCGGCGGCTAGGAGCCGCGGGCTACGCCCGCAGTCCCGTCGCTGCGAGCGCGTCCTCGAACGATGGATGGGTCGAGACCCTGAGCGTCAGGTCGTTCCTGAACCAGAAGGCATGGCCCTGCCTGAGCTCGGTGGAGGCGCCGCTCCCGGCGCCTCGCACCCGAAAGTGGACGGCCGCAGCAGCGCAATCCGGGCCTTCGACGATCCGCTCGGCCTCGAGCTGGAACGACTCCCAGGGCGCACTGATCGCCTCCCAGAACGCCCGCACGCCGGCATGCCCGCGATATACCGGCTCGAAGTCCGGAAAGGCGCCACTCGTCCACAGCTCGATCTCCGGATCGAGGGTTTCCAGCAGGCCGTCAAGGTTGCCTGCGGTCATCGCTTCGTAGCCGGTGTGGATCGCCTCGGCGTTGTCTCGCGGCATCGCCGGTCCAGTATCGCGCCTGAGGTGAGGCCGGTCAGCCGTCGAGCCCGGCCGCGCGGTGCGCGTCGGGGCTATCCGCCCTCGTCGTGCGCCTGCTCGAGGCTGTCGCCGTACACGGGTGCCAGCAGCTGGTCGACCGGGACGTGGTCGTCGGTCAGCTCGACCGTGTCCTTCTCCGCGTAGAACTGCTGCAGGGGGACGCCTGTCACCAGCGTCCGCAGGCGCGGTAGCGGGGCCTGGCTCGCCACCACGACGAACGTGCTGCGCTCGCCCTGGACGGGCTGTCCCGGACTGGTCATCAGGCCGACGTTGCGGAACGTCTTGGTGAGTGTCTTCATGAACGAGCGCAGGAAGTCGTAGTCGCGCCCGTCGATGACGTTGATCATGTAGAGGCCGCGCTCGGTGAGGTGGTCGGAGACCATCTCGTTGAACTCCTTCGTCGTCAGGTGGTAGGGGACGGCGAGATCGTTGAACGCGTCGCCCAGCACCAGGTCGTAGCGCTCGTCCTCCGGGCGCTGGCGCAGCGCCAGCCGCGCGTCCTCGTGCACGATCTCGATCTCGGGCGAGTCCTTCAGGAAGAGATGCGTGCGGTTCACCTCGGTGACGTCGGGATCGATCTCGGCCACGACTGACTGGGCGTCGTAGTTCGCCGCCAGATAGCGGGGAAACGAGTACGTGCCGCCCCCGATCTGGAACGAGGTGATCCGCTCGCCCTTCGGGAAGGCGGCCTCGGTCACCTGCTGGTAGAGCATCTCGTACGCATAGATCAGCTCGGCCGGATCGTCGGGATTGACGACGCCGTGGATCAGCAGGTCGAGGCTCAACTGCCTGTTTCCGTTCCCGTCCGGCTGCACGTCGATGCAGAAGTAGTTGCTCTCCCTGATGCACCGGCTCTCGGCGGTCATGGTCAGCACCAGGGTCGCGATCAGCACCACCGGCGGCACGATGCCGAGTGCCGGCTGCGCGCGGATCGCTCTCGCCACGCGGCTCGTGTCGGTCAGATATGGATGGCTCAGCGCGGCCAGCAGCAGCAGCACGACGACCACTCCGGCGACGATCGCGCGCGTGCCGAACCACGAGATCAGGAAGTAGCCGGTGATGAAGACCCCCACGATGCTGCCCGCGGTGGCCCAGGCCTGCACGTCTCCCACGATCCGACCCGTCGTCTCGAGCGACGGCAGGGAGAGCTTCACCAGCATCGGCGTCGGCATTCCCAGCAAGATCGACGGGATGAAGAACATCAGCACCGTGATCCACAGCACCTGCAGGATCGCGGGCCACGACGTAGGAGCCGTGAACGAGCCCACGTCGCGCGCGAAGAAGAGGATCAGCGCGGTGGTCGCGGCGGCGGCGAGGTAGATCATGGACAGCGTGGTCCGGCCCGGGCGCCGGTCGGCGACCTTGCCGCCGAGCCAGTTCCCGATCGCGATCCCGGCAAGCACGACGCCGATCACCGAGGTCCACGTGTAGAGCGACACGCCGACGTTCGGCGCGATCAGGCGCGCCGCGACGATCTCGATCACGAGCAGGCACCCGCTGCCGAAGAACGCGAAGGCGCTCGCGAAGCGCAGGGGGGTCAGCTCTGGGGCTTCACCAGCAGGTGGCCGCGGGGTATTCGGCTTCTCGCTCAACCGGGCGCGCAGCCTAACCGAACGGCGGCAGTCGATACTGCACTCGATGCCCGCCGCCGCCCGGCTTGCGACGTGCTTCTTCCTCGGCGCGCTGCTCGGCACGCTGCTCGACGGAATCCACCTGTACGGGGACGTGGAGAGCTACCCGGACCCGGGCTTCGGCCGCTGGGCGTGGTTCGTGCCGCTCGAGTTCGGCGCCGCGGCCCTGGTCGCGGGCGCGCTGATCCCGCGGCTCGAGCGGGCCGCGGGCCCGGCGGAGTCCCCGCGCTGGAGCCCGCTCACGCGGCTCGCGGAGCTCGGCCTGCTGGTGGCGGCGTACCTCTCGACGGTCCTGCTGGCGGATGTGCCGGGCCTCGTGACGGCGCTGCTGCTCGCCTTGCTTGCGGCCCGGCTGGCCCTGTGGCCCGTCCGCGGCGATTGGGCCTACGCGCTCGCGGGCGGGCTCGCCGGGCCGGCGGCCGAGATCCTGATCGCCGCCACGGGCGCGTTCGACTACGCCGACCCGGACCTGGCCGGCATCCCCCTGTGGCTGCCCGCGCTGTGGGCGAACGGCGGCCTGTTCATCAGGCGCCTGCTCCTCCCCGTCGTGCTGGACGAAAGCTACCCGTCGCGCAGCAGCACGAGGCCGCCGAGCACGCCGACGTAGGCGGTCCCGCCGGGGCCGAGCGTGATCGGCGCGTAGTGGTTGTTGAACCCGAGGCCCGTGCCGGCCAGCTGCTTGTACACGGTGGCCCCGGTGCGGAAGTCGAGCGCCGTGAAGTACCACGCGTCGGAGGGGTCGGCCGGCTTCGTGTAGGTGTAGACGAGGCCGTTCGCGAGCGACACCTTCGGCACCACCGAGGGCGCGGTCTCGGCACTGCGCCAGACGCCCTTGCAGGTGCCGCCCCCTTCCGTGATGTCCACCCGCTCCAGGCCGGGCGACGTGGTCCCGCCCTGCGTGGTCGCGGCCGGGCCGCTGTAACCGTGGTTGTTCTCGACGATCAGGGACTTGCCGATGCCGATCAGGGAGTTGTCGGTCGCGGTCGCGCCCTGCTCGAACACCGGCCGCGAGCAGGCCGGCCGGGAGCCGCTCACGTCGGCGCCGCGCCGGTAGACGCGGACGCTCATCGGGTCCGCGTTGTCGGTGATCGCGACGTACTTCGAGCCGATCAGGGTGGGCGTGGTGCCCGAGCCCGGGCTGACCTGGCCGGGCTTCTGGACGCCGCTGTTCGGATACTCCTCGCGCCATGTCACGCGCGGCGTGCCGCCGGCGGCCGCATCGAACCGGTAGAGGGCGGCGTCGGAGACGATGAACACGCCGCCGGTCTCGTCCACCGCGAACGAGTTCGTGATCTGCTCGCCCGTGTCGAGCGTGCGGATCGCGCCCGAGGCGGGATCGATGGTGCCGACCACCCCGGCCTGCGAAGCCCACCAGATCCGCCCGGACCAGTCCGGCAGTGCCGAGAACAGCTTGTCGTCAGGGCTCAGGAGTCCGCTCGTGTCGTAGTCGCGCGCGAGCCGGAAGCCCGGGCCGAGCGGGCCGTCCGTCTGCTCCACCACCCAGATGTGGCGGTGCGTGGTCGGGATCACGGCGCGATCCCGATCGTCGAGATAGAAGTACCCGCCGCCCGCGAAGTCGGTGAAGGGGTTGGCTGTCCCGGGCTGGCGGGGCGGCAGCGGGAACGCGGCCAGCAGGTCGAGCGTCTGGGGATCGAGCATCACGAGCCGCGGCCCCTCGAGCCCGACGCAGATCGTCACGATCCGGCCGGCGCGGTCGAACGTGACCGAGGCGCACTCGGCGGCGAAGAACGTCGACAGCCGCTCCATCTCGCGGCCCAGCGGCCCGGGCGCCTGGTGCGCGTCGCTCATGTACGCGTCGACGTGGAGGTTGCTGCGCCCGTTCGCGGCCATGTGCGGATGCCGCGGCGGGACCTCCGCTGAGATCGGCCGTGGCTGTGCGGGCGCGCCCAGGAAGGCGGGCGGGTCGCCGTCCGGCCCCTCCGGGATCGGGACGGGTGGGAGTGCGTGGGCCGCCGCCGGGAGCGCCGCGAATGCGGCGAGACCCGCCAGGCACCATCTCAGAAGCGGTGTGAGGCGTCTCGTGGAGTGTGGAATCACCAGCCCTCCCCAGGTCTGGCCGCAGCGAACATTACCGGACCACGCACCGATGTGGCGGTCGGCGTGTTGCAGAGGAAAGGTGCACCGGCGCCGGACCACCCCGACGCCTTTACATTGGCCGGCGGGGTCCCCGTTTTCGAGGCAAAGGAGGAGGAGGGCATTGTCCGAGATCCGAAACGATGACCGCGCGTGGGTCGAGGCCGTCGACCGGTACGTGGCGGGAGTGCGCCGCGAGCGACCCAGGGGATCGGCCAACGGCCGTTACGTGCTGTTGAGCGCGCTCGTGCTCGCGGTGACGATGTCCCCGGTCGCCATCGGCGCCACCGGCAGCGTGCTGCGCGAGGGCAAGCGCAACCCGTCCGGCGGCGCGGCCACCCGCGAGACCGAGATGATCTCGCGCGTGTCGTCCTACGGCACCCGCCAATCGAACATCCGTAAGGGCAACGGCGGCGGCGCGATCTACGGTTGCCGCTCCAACCCCGGTCGCGAGCCGTGCGTGCGCGCCAACAACCTGCAGACCGGCCGGGCCTTCGAATTCGAGACCGATGGCGACGAGGTCGGCTTCATCAAGACGAAGAACCCGAACGGCCGGCCGTTCGCGACCAACGCCACCGGCGTTGCCGCCGGTCTGAACGCGGACCGCGTCGACTCTCTGAACGCCGCGAAGGTCGACTTCCGCGCGAAGGTGCCCACGGCCTCCACCCAGATCCTGAACCTGGGCGGGCTGCTCCTGACCGCGGCCTGCGGCGGCGGGCCCGACCTCGACGTGCGCGCGTCGTCGTCGGTGCCCGACTCGATGATCCACGTGAGCTGGACCCGCGACCCCGGCAACCAGCCGTTCTACCGCCAGGACAACGACCTCGACCCGGGCGACGCGTTCTCGATCATGCTCACGAACGACGACTCGTCGGCCGGGACGCTGACATACGCGACGCCCGCGGGCGCGAACGTGTCCGTCACGTTCCTGTCCGATCAGGGCAACCTGCTCGGCGGCACGACCGCGTGCATCTTCTCGGGTACCGCGTTCCAGGGCTGAGTCAACCGACCGTGTGGGGGCGGTGCGTGCCGCCCCCACCGCGATAATCCGCCGGTGACCGCGGGCGGCACCGAGCTGACGCGCGAACTGCGCGCGATGCTGATGCTCTTCGCGGGCCTCGCGCTGGTGGCCGGGTTCCTGCTCTTCCCGCTTGCGGAGGAGACCGAGCGGTTCTTCTCGTGGACGATCCAGCCGCCGTTGACGGCCGCCTTCATGGGCGCCGCCTACTGGGCGGCGTTCGTGCTGATCGGGTGGACGGCGCGGGCGGGGACCTGGGAGGTTGCGCGCCCGACGCTGGTCCCGGTCACGGCGATCGCAGTGCTGCTGCTGGCGGCAACCCTGCTCCATCTCGACAAGTTCGACTTCGACTCGATCTTCGGGTGGTTCTGGCTGGTGGTCTACTGCGTCGTGCCGCCGGCGCTTGCGGTGCTCGTGTGGCGGCAGCCGCGGCGCCGGTCCGAGCCGGGGCCGGGCGGTCGCGCGATACCGTCGCCGCTGCGCGCCCTGCTTGCGCTGCAGGCCCTCGTGATGGGCGTGATCGGCGCGGTCATGTTCATCGAGCCCTCCACCGCCGACGACCTCTGGCCGTGGGCGCTGACCCCGCTCACCGCGCGCGCCGTGAGCGCGTTCCTGATCGGCTTCGCGGCTGCCGCCGCCTATGCGGTCGCCGAGAACCGGGCCGAGCGCTTCGCGGGCGCCGCGTACTCGTATGCGACCCTGGGCGCGCTCGAGCTGCTGGCGGCGGCGGTCTTCAGCGCGGACTTCGACGGCGGCGCCCGCACCGCCGCCTACGTGGCCTTCGTGGCCGGCGTGCTCGGGGCCGGCGTCGCGGGGTCACTCACCGTACGCCGCGCGCAGCGCGGCTAGCGCCTGCTCGCGGTCGTAGTAGGCATCGACTCGCATTCCCCTGCCGTCACGGAGCTCCCACAGGTGCGCGTAGCGCGAGTCGACCTCGATCCCGCTGCCCTTGCCACTTGCCTCGAGATGGATGAAGAGCAGCGCGCAGTGGCCGCGCACGATCTCTTCCTCGATCTCCTGGTGGAAGCGCTCCCACGACTCGAGGAACTGCTCCAGGAACGCCCGGATCGCGTCCACTCCCTGGTAGCTGCCCGCCTCGGGCAGCTCCGAATGCTCCGCCCAGGTCGCGTCGCCGTGCAGCGCGGCGACGGTACCGTCGATGTCCCTGCGGTTCAGGGCGTCGTAGGACGACTTCACCCGCGCCACGTCGGCGGGCGTGGCCGGCGACGCTGCCGGCCGCGCGGTCACGTCGTCTTGACTATCACCACCGAGCACGGGGCGTTGTGGGAGACGCTGTTGGGGACACTGCCCAGCACCTTACGGTGCATGCCCCGGTTCCCGACGACGACCACGTCCGACCCGTAGGCCTCGGCGATCTCGCACAAGACCTCCGCGGGTTGCCCCTCCCTGGCCTCGGTGACCGCCTCCAGGCCCCGCTCGCGCGCCCGCTCGGCGGCCGCGTTCAGCGTCGCGTCGACCTCCTGCGTGGGGTTGATCGACCACTGGATGTCGTCCGGCGCCTCGCGCTGGTCGCGGCGCACCTTGCCCTCGCTCACCGGGCGGTAGGAGCTTGCGATCACGATCTTGGCGCCGAACTTGTCGGCCAGATCGAAGGCGAACTGGACCGCCTTGTCGGCGGTCTCGGACCCGTCGGTGCCGACGGTGACCGTCTGGATCATGGGCTCCTCCTGGTTTTAGGCGGTCGAGGTCATCGGGTTATGATGCGCGGCGCAAAGCTGAGGAGGAGTATTTGCGCTTCCCCGTCTGGATGCAAGCTCTACTGGTGGTCGTGCTCGCGGTCGTGCTGGCCGTGGCGGTGACCAGTGTCGTCGACGGGTGGGCCGATTGGGTCGTGTTGGGCGGCATCCTGGTGGCGGTGATCGGGACGATGGTCGCGGTCAACAACCGCCAGTACCCGACGCGCAAGCGCTCCTTCACCAAGGACTCGCGCAGCAGGTGGTAGCGCCGGCCCACGCCGGGCCCGCTGGCCGCGTGGTGCGCAAGGCGACCCGGGACGACATCCCGCGACTGGCAGCCGCGCTCGCGCGCGCCTTCGACGGCGACCCGCCGATGCGCTGGTTCCTGCCCGACGACGGCTCGCGGGTGGACCGCGCCCGGGCTCTGTTCGACGTGATGCTGAGCCGGGTCCACCTCGAGCGCGACTGGTGCTACACGACCGACGACGTGGTGGGGGGGTCGCTGTGGGTGCCGCCGGGCAACTGGCGGCTCGGCATCGTGCAGCAGCTCGCGCTGCTGCCCGGGATGCTGCGCGTGTTCGGGCGCGGGCTGGCGCGGGCGCAGCGTGGCCTCGCGGTGATGGAGCAGGGACACCCGCGCGAGCCGCACTACTACCTCGATTCTCTCGGCGTGGTGCCCGAGTGGCAGGGCCGGGGCGTCGGGTCGGCGCTGATGGAGCCGGTGCTCGCGCGCTGCGACTCCGAGCGGATGCCCGCCTACCTGAACGCCGGGTCCCCGCGCAGCCGCGAGCTCTACCGCCGGCACGGCTTCGACGTCACGGAGGAGTTCCGGCTGCCCGAAGACGGACCCCCTCTCTGGCGCATGTGGCGGAACCCGAGATAGGCCTACGCGCGAGCCCGCAGGGGAGGGGGTCGCGAGGAATTCCGCGCGAAGTCGCGCCGAGCCGATCCCCTCCCCGGAGGGCTTCGCCGCACAGTCGCAAATTGGGGGGTCGAGGTTCCGTCCGGGCCGTCGTGTTGCTTTAATGCCGCGGACATTCGCCGAGTCCATCGCGCTCCGAGCGCGGTGGAGCGGGGGACCCATTGGCGTCGGACCGGGATCGACCGGGCCTGCGCCGGGGGCTAATCGGCCACACCGGTGGCCGACGCGCAACCAGGGTTGAAGGCCCAGGAGCGCGAGCCCGACAGCTCACCTCGTAGGCGGAACAAGACGGATCGCAGCAGACCCCCGAAGGAGGATGCGCGTGAACGGATGCCCCGCCCCCACCCATGCCCGTGCGCGGCTCGCGCTGGCCGCGCTGCTCGCGCTGCTGCTCGCGCTGCCGTGGACGTCGTCCGCGTTCGGCGCCCGGACCGTGTTCGGGGGCTCGAGCGGCAAGGACCGCATCCGCGCCAACGGCGCGGCGAACAAGATCTTCGGCGGCCGCTCCGCGGACCGCATCTTCGGCCGCGGCGGCGGCGACACGATCTCCGGGGGCACGGGACGCGACAAGATCTTCGCCGGGTCCGGCAACGACCACGTCCGCGGCGAGGAGGCGCGCGACCGCATCCACGGGCAAGGCGGCGACGACCACGTCGAGGGCGGGACGGCCGGGGACCGGCTGCGCGGTGGGAGCGGCAACGACGCCCTCTGGGGCGACACCGGCGACGACCGTATGCTGGGCGGGCCGGGCAACGACTCGATGACCGGCGGGTTCGGGCGCGATCGCATCATGGGCGGCAAGGACGACGACACGATCGACGGCGGCGCGGCCGGCGACCGCATCTGGGGCGGCAGCGGCAACGACCGTCTCGAGGGCGGGAGCGCGGAGGACAAGATCCACGGCGGCCCGGGCGACGACTACATCGTGGGCGGCAGCGGGCGCGACGTCATCAAGGCCGGCCCCGGCAACGACACCATCAACGCGGTCGAGCCCTACCACCCGCTGTCGGAGGCCGTGATCAACTGCGGGCCCGGCTACGACACGGTCTACATAGATCATCGCGACGGCCGCGCGACCCGGTTCCGCGGCTGCGAGGCGGTCGCCCCCGGGCAGCCGCCGCCTCCGATCGACCCGAACCGTGGCGTGCAGGCGATCGGCTCCCGGGCCGGAGACGTCCTGCGCGGCGGGTCGCTGAACGACACGCTGCTCGGCGGCCGCGGGCGGGACACAATCTTCGGCGAGGGCGGCAACGACGTGATCTGGGGTGACCACATCCCCGGCTCTCGGGGGCGCGACCGCATCTTCGGCGGCCCCGGCGACGACCAGATCTTCGGCAACCGCTCCGGCGACCACCTGGAGGGGAACGAGGGCAACGACCGCATCTCGGGCGGCCGCGGCAGGGACTACATCGCCGGCGGCCCCGGCAACGACGAGCTCCGCCCGGACACCGGCCAGGACCGGGTCTTCGGCGGGGACGGCGACGACGCCATCCACGCCTTCGGCGGCGGCAAGCGCGACACGATCGACTGTGGCCCGGGCAACGACATCGCGTACGTCGACCGCCGCGAGCGGCGCCGCACGCGCCACTGCGAGCGGGTCAGGACGCGCTAGCCCCGGCTCAGGGGATGAACACGCCCTGGCGCAGGAACGTCGCGCCGTCCGGGTCGAGCACCTCCACGCGGCCCAGCTGCCAGATCGCGCGGTCGCCCTCCCGCACCGCGCCCGGCAACACGGAGTCGATCGTGGTCACCACGTCGCACGTGCCGCCCACCTGCGTGGCTGCGGTGGCCGCGCAGCCGGCCGGGATCGCGAGCGGCACGTCGGTGACCGTCGCCGGCTCCGAGCCGCCGCCGGTAGCGGTG
>Ga0299913_10002844_pt1 | contig 13904 bp, 11 predicted proteins | sample RVTome_9_FD_201360 | JGI IMG/M metagenome (GOLD analysis project Ga0299913, IMG submission 201360) | Soil microbial communities from uranium-contaminated site in the Upper Colorado River Basin, Wyoming, United States - RVT155D38 (version 2) ... | reverse complement strand
AGGACTACCGGCTGCTCCCGTTTCGCTCACCCGCCGCCCTCGAGGTGTTCCGCTATGCCGAGGAGATCGCCCTGGAGCGACGCCAGGACCCCCGGGACGACATCATCACGACCCTGCTCACCGCAGAGCCCGGGGGCGAGCCGCTCACCGACCTCGAGTTCAAGAACTTCTTCACCCTGATGATGGTCGCCGGCAACGAGACGACGAGACACACCATCAGCCACGGGCTCATCTACCTGCACGACAACCCGGACCAGCTCGAGACGTGGCGCTCCGACCTCCCCGGGCTGTCCGAAGACGCCACCGAGGAGATCTTGCGGGCTTCGAGCGTGACCATGCACTTCCGACGCACGGTGGTGGAAGACACCGAGATCAGGGGCGTCCCTTTGGCGGCAGGGGACCGGGTGGTCATGTGGTACACCTCGGCCAACTACGACGGGGACGTCTTCGACGAGCCGTACACGTTCGACCTGACCCGTCGTCCCAACCCCCACGTCACCTTTGGGACCGGTCGCCACGTCTGTCTCGGGGCTTCGCTGGCCCGGCTCGAGGTGCGGGTCTTCTTCCAGGAGTTCCTCGACCGGGTAGGTCGCTACGAAGTGGGGGAGCCCGATCGGCTCCGCTCCAACTTCATCCGGGGGATCAAGCACCTCCCGGTGAAGTTGTGATCGTGGGCTGCGCGTTCAGCCGCTCGGCCAGGAAGTCCTCCCAGGTCCTGTGACCAACCGCCCGGTCCGGGGCCAGGTTGCGGCCGGCTCGGAATGCGGCGGCGGCCCGGCCGGGGAGTCGGACCGGGAGGATCGGGCGGTGCTTGTGGGTGGCCCGCAGGTAACCGCGAACCAGCTCGGCCATCTCATACACCCGCGGACCGGCGATGTCGGGCACCAGTCCGGCCGGCATGCCAAGGGCGAGCTCTACGAGCCGGGCCGCCACCTCTCCGGTGTCGACCGGTTGGAACCGGAGCCCGGCCGGCACCGGTATCACCGGCAGCTTGGCCATCTGCCGCACGGTCGTGAAGATCAGGTCATGGAACTGGGTGGCGCGCAGCGTCGTCGAGGGCAGACCGGAGTCGGCCACGGCTCGCTCGGCGGCGAGCTTGGACCCGAAGTAGCCGAACATGGCGCGGTCGATGGCGCTGACGAGCGGGATCTCGTCTGCGCCGACGACGGAGATGTAAACCAGATGCCGCGTCCCGCCCCGTGAGGCGGCCCGAACCAGGTGCCTCGTCTTGTCCTCGTCGCCCTTGTTGCTGCCCGCGCAATGCACGATGATCTCGGTTCCCTCCACCGCGGCTTCGATGCCCTCGTCCGTGGCCAGGTCACCAGTCACGAACTCGATACCCTCTTCGCTCTGGTGGCTGTTCCGGCTGAGCACTCGGACGTCGCAGCCGGCGCCGCGCAGGCGCGGGACGACGAGCCGGCCCAGGGTGCCCGTGCCGCCGGTGACCAGAATGCGTGAGGTCGGGGAATTGCTCACTTCATCGTTCATGTTGCGCCTCCTTGTCACATCCGTCGAGTCGGTGGGGTCACTATCTATGACACCTGGCGACGAGAGAATGTGACCGATGGACGAGACCGAGTGGTTGGCAGACCGCTTCGAGGAGCACCGCGCCCATCTGAGGGCGGTGGCCTACCGGATGCTCGGATCGCTCACCGAGGCTGACGACGCCGTTCAGGACACCTGGCTGCGGATCAGCCGGGCAGGGGCCAATGAAGTCGAGAACCTCGGCGGGTGGTTGACCACCATCGTTGCCCGGGTCTGTCTCAACATGCTGCGTTCTCGTCACGTTCGACGCGAGGATCTCTTCGGGTTGCCCGACCCGGTCATCATCCCCGACGGCGAATCGCAACCGGAGGAAGAAGCGCTGCTGGCCGACTCGGTCAGCCTCGCCCTTCTCGTGGTGCTCGACACCCTTTCGCCGGCGGAGCGGCTCGCCTTCGTGCTTCACGATATGTTCAAGCTGCCATTCGATGAGATCGCTCCCATGGTCGGTCGATCCCCTGCCGCCGCCAGACAGCTCGCCAGCAGGGCACGCCGACGGGTCAAAGGAGCCGAGGTACCGGCTTCCGACCCCGATCTCACTCGTCAACGAGACGTGGTCGACGCCTTCTTCAGGGCAGCACGTGGGGGTGACTTCGATGCCCTGATCGCCCTGCTCGACCCCGAGGTGGTGCTGAGGTCCGACTTCGGCGCCAGACGCCCCTCTGAGGTGTTCCGGGGCAAGTCGGCGGTCGCCGGCCAGGCGCTCAGGGGTGCCATACCGGCTGCGGTGCTTCGACCCGCTCTGGTGAACGGGGCAGCCGGAGCAGTCATCACTGTGGGGGGACGACCCTTCGCCGTGATGGGATTCACCGTGAGCGAAGGCATGATCGTCGAGATCGACGCCATTGCCGACCCCGAACGCGTCGGTAGGATCGCCGCGGCCGTTCTCGGCGACGAGTAGTGAACGGTCGGCTCGATCCCCTGCTCTGTCAAGCCTCGCTCAATGGACGTTTGGTCTCCGAGCAGGGCCCACCAACTTCGAGGTCGACAACGCCGCCAGCATGAGTGAGCAGCACCGCCTGACCCGTCGGTGGTGTCAGGAGGATGAGAGCCGATTGGTGGCCGAACCCCGGCGCGTTTGGCGTTGGTTGGCGGTGAAAGAAATTTGGTGATGGGGGTTGACATTTGTCGGTGGCTGGACGTATGATTCGAACATATGTTCGATCGCCATGATTCTGGTATCGGACTCTGGCCGGGGGAGAGCATCGAAGACGTCGAAGCCGGTCAATCTGCCGACCTGTCGTATCGGCTGACTTGTCTGGCTCTGGCCGACGGCTGGGTCGAAGCTGACCGTGATCTGCTCCCCGACACCCTCGAAGACATCCCGGTCGGCCCGTTTCTGGCGGCGGTGGTGTCTTCGGTGGACCGTTCCCGGCTGAATGGTCATGATGCGGTCCGGTTGATGCAGACCGAGGCCCGTCTGGCTTCTTGTCATGAGGCTCAGAAGCTGGCGTCGATGGCCGAAGTGGCCTGCTCCCCGGCGGGGGATGCCGATTCTGCGGTGGAGCGGAGCTTCGATGAGATCGAATATGTGGCGGTGGAGATCGCCGCGGCGTTGACGTTGACCCGTCGGGCGGCTGAATCCCAGTTGAACCAGGCGGTTTCTCTCACCGGACGGCTGGCCCGGGTGTGGGACTCGTTCTCCCAAGGTCTGATCGATCTGGCGAAAGCCAGGGTATTCGATCAGCAGTTGGGTCATCTCCCCGAAGCAACCGTGGACACCATCCTGGACCGGACCCTCGACGCGGCTCCCGGGTTGACCACGGGTCAGCTGCGGGCCCGGATCTCCAGAGAGGTGATGGAGGCCGACCCCGACGGTGCCGCCTCCGGGTTCCACGAGGGGCTGCGGGACCGGAAGTTGACCTTCTACCCGAATCCTGATTTCACCGCCAGCCTCGGTTTACGCTCGGTGGATCCCTCCGACCTGGCCGCCGTCTTGGCCAACATCGACCGGATCGCCCGATTGTTGAAGGTGGAAGGCGAGGGGCGCACCCTCGACCAGATCCGGGCCGACGTCGCCGTCGACCTGCTCAAGGGACACTGTCTCTGCGGTGAGTCGCCCAACCCTGGTGGTGGGGTCCACCTCAACGTCGACTTGGCTACCCTGGTCGGATCATCCCACGTCCCCGGTGAACTCGCCGGATACGGCCCGGTGCTCGCCGAAGTCGCCCGCAAGACGGCTCTGCGACAGGTCGACGGGGAATGGACCTACCAGGTCACCGACAACGGGAAGGTGATCGCAACCGGGACGACCAGTCGTCGCCCCAGCGCGGCCCAGAAACGACGTCTCCGAGCCCGGTACCAGACCTGTGTCTTCGTGGGATGCCGCCGGCCCGCCTACCACTGCGACCTCGACCACCGGCGGCCCCACTCCCAGGGCGGGCCCACCCACAACGACAACCTCGGGCCGCTCTGCCGACACCACCACATGGCCAAACACCACGTCCCCTGGCAACTAGAAAGACTCCCCAACGGCGACCACCAATGGACCAGCCCCCTCGGCCACACCTACATCCGCAAACGCGCTCCACCCGACTAGCCGGGGGACACCCCACCTGACCAGGCGAAACGCGTCACCAACGGGTCTCCGTCGTGACTCGACCCGTCAACCGACACACCACATCGAGTGAAGATCCCGGCCACGTCCTCGGGGTCCCTCCGTGGTGTCCGGCCGCCGTAGGAGCCGATGATCAGTCTCCCATCGGGCTCCACCCACACCATGAGGCGACGCAGCCACTGGCACCACAAGTCTGGGGGAGAGAGGTCGAGGAGCGAGTAGACGTAGGTCCATTGTCGCCCCGGTTCCCAAGTCCAGGCGTCGGCGACGTGGAAGTTGTCCGCGGAGCCCGGCAGCCGCTCCCGGGCGAGCTCGACCAGAGCGGGTCCCAGGTCCACGCCGTGGGGAACGATTGCGAGGCCGCGACCTGCCGCCCAGCTCACCACATCCTCGGCCAGCAGCCCGTTGGCACAACCCACGTCGAGGAAGTCACCGTCCCGATCGATGGCGTCAACCAGCGGCGAGCGTTCGGAGATCCATGTGTCACGTCCTCCGGAGAACCCGGACTGGACCTTGGGGTCGTCGGACCTCAGGTATGCCGCTTCGAGGGCACCGGCCCGCCGGTTGAACTCCGGGTCGGGGAGCACTATCCGATCAGCGTCTTCTCGATGATGTCGATGGCGTGGTCGATGTGCTCGATGGTGGTTCGGCGGTTGAGGATGGCCAAACGAAGCACGAAACGCCCATCGACGACGGTGGGGCTGAGGTGGATCTTGCGATCGGCGTTGACGGCTTCCCATGCGGCGCGACCCAATTCGTCGTCGGTCGCTCTGAAGGCGACGATCGACAGGTCGGGTTTCCAGGTCTTGTCGAGCCCTCGGACACCCCGCAGACGCTCGTAGGCATACCCGGCCTGGTCGAGACTGGTGTCGAGCGCATCCCGGAAAGGTCCCACACCGTGGAGTTGCAGAGGGAGCCACACCGACAGGCCACGGAAAGGACGGCTCAACTCGGGTCCCAATGAGGCGATGTCCCTTATCCCGTTGTACGAGTCCTCGTCTCTCAGGTACGCCCCCCGTCCCAGGTGGGCGTCGACCAGGCTTCCCTCGTCCTTGACCACCAGGGCCCCCACCCCAAAGGGGATCGACAGGCCCTTGTGGGGGTCGAGGGCGATCGAGTCGGCCCGCCCGATCCCGGTGAGGACGGCCCGGCCCCGTTCGGTCAGCTGGAAGAATCCCCCATAGGCCGCATCTATGTGCAGCCACATCCGGTTTTCCTCGACCACATCGGCAACGGCGCCCAGGGGGTCGACCGTCCCGGTGTCGGTGGTCCCTGCCGAGGCGATCACCAGGAAGGGCCGTCGCCCTGCTTCACGGTCGGCGACGATTCGTCTCTCCACTGAGCCGACAGAGAGGCGCAGGTCGTCATCGACGGCGATTGCCACGACCTGATCGGTGCGGAACCCGGCGAGCCGGGCGGCCTTGGCTGCCGAGTGATGGGTGTGTGGGGTCACATAGATGACACCGTCGGTGAAGTCGTCTCCCAGCAGCGCCGTTCGGGCGGTGACGATGCCGGTGAGGTTGGCCATGGAACCCCCCGACAGCAGCAAGCCGGAAGCCCGGGGACCCAGCTCGAAGATCGAGCTGAGCCAGTCGACGACACCGTGCTCGATGGCGCTGAACCCGGGAGCGGCACTCGCCACACCGGTGTATCGGTTGAGCCCGGCGGCGAGGAACTCGGCGACGGCAGCCGAATAGAGCCCGGCGTTGGGGATGTAGGACAGGTGTCCCCCCGAGGGGTGGTAGATCCCGTCCCCACCGGCGACCCTCAGCTCGTCGAGGATGTCCTCGAGCGGCCGGCCCGACTCGGCGGGGGGAGCCCGGAAGGCCTCGAGGGTGGCCCTGTCGAGATCGACCCCCGATGCATCCATCTCCTCGGCGCGGTCGAACCATTCGTTCAAATAGTCGAGAACGGCACGGGCGATCTCCGAACGAGTGGCGGCGTCCGGCTCGAGTGGTTGGGCCATCGCCCAACAAGGTAATAGCGCGGCATGGCCACTGCGTACTCCGCCTCGGCGGGCCACCATCTACGATCCGGTCGCGATGACCACAGAATTCCATCGTGTCCGTCTGCTCTGGCCCGATCACCTCGGGCTGGCCCGGGGAAAGTACCTCACTCCCGAGAAGGCGGCCACCGGCACCGCCCACTGCATCTCGTTGTTCACCCTCGGATTCGACCGTGTGATGATCCCCCACGACGGCGGCTTCTTCTGGGATGGTCTGCCCGACTGTGACGCCACTTTCGAGGACGAGGCGATCCGTCCCGGTTGGCAGGAAGGCACCACGGTCGTCATCCCCGACATCACCCGCGAGGGCAAGCCGGTGCCCCTCGCCCCACGGAACGTCCTCAAAGAGGTGGTGGCGAGATGGGAGGACAAGGGGCTCGCCCCCAAGGTGGGCATCGAGCTCGAAGCCTTCCTCTTCGAGCCCGACGGCGACGGGGGGTGGCGGCCGATCAGCACCCCCGGCGCGTATGTGTACGGGACCGGCTCCGCGGTCGACCCGTCGGGGACCATCGACGAGATCATGAAGACCGCCGTGCAGGTGGGTCTCCGTCTCGAATCGGTCAACAGCGAGTACGACAACGGGCAGTTCGAGCTGACGCTCCGCTACGACGACGCAATGAGGGCTGCCGATGACGCCTTTCTCTTCAAGGTGATGGCCAAGGAGATCGCCGCCAGCCGGGGGATGTTGCTCACCTTCATGGGCAAGCCGATCAACGGCCGGGGCGGGTCGGGCTTTCACGTCAACCTGTCCTTCGACGACGATCAGGGCACCAACGTCCTCGGCGACCCCGAGTCCGACGACGGTCTCAGCCAGATGGCCCGCTCGGTGATCGCCGGGCTTCTGCACCACCACGTGGGGATGACCGCTCTCGTCGCCCCCACCGTAAATGCCTACAAACGTCTCCAGCCAGGGTCGTTGTGCGGTTACTGGGCAAACTGGGGCTACGACCATCGCGGGGTGACCGTCCGCGTCCCCCCGGCGCGGGGCCAGGGGACCCGTCTCGAGCACCGTGTCGGCGACGGCTCGGTGACCCCGCATCAGGGGGTCGCCGCCGTGCTCGCCGCCGCCCTGCTCGGCTATGAGAAGGGATACGACCCGCCGCCGGTGGAGACTCTCGACTGCATCGAGAAGGCGTCCACCGACGTCGTCTGCCCACCTTCTCTCTCCGAGGCCCTCGATGCACTCGAGGCCGACACCGACCTGGTCGAGGCATTCGGTGCCGCGTATGTGGACGGTTTCGTCACCGTCAAGCGGGCCGAGTGGGACCGATATCAGAAGTGGACGACCGATTGGGAGACCGCCGAGTACCTGCCCTTCCTGTGATGGGCGGTTTCCTCTTTCCCCGGACCCCCAGTGGACGCTCCTCGCTGATACCGCCGCCTCCATGGCACTACTCGGGGGAGATGATCACCGTCGAGTACCGCACCCACCCCGAGCGGGTGGCGGACTTGCTGCCCGACGGCGCCGGCCTCGCCAGGGACGACCCCGGGGCGGTGGCTCTGATCTGGGCCGACTGGCAGAGCAGCGGCGACGACTTCGCCGAGATCCTCGACCCGGTGCGCAGCCAGTACAAGGAGTGCTTCGTGGTGGTCCGGTGCGATTGGGAAGGGGAGAGCTGGAGCCGGTGCCCCTTCATATGGGTGGACAAGGACTTCGCCCTGGTCAGGGGTTACCACCAGGGCTACCCGAAGAAGCTCGGCGACATCTGGATGACCCGGCCGGTCACGGTGGGCCGGGCCGGGCCGCGACTCGAGGGGGGCGGCCGGTTCGGGGCCACGCTCAGTGCCGCGGGGCGCCGTCTCGCCAACGCCGGGATCGTGCTGACCCATGAGGTGGACTCGCCCGGGTTCGTCAACGCCCACCCCATGCTGCACAACCGGTATTGGCCGGCCATCGAGTCGGACGGGTCGGCCTCGATGGACGAGTTGGTGACGATGCGCGGCTACGACGGGGAGATCGCCGACGTCTGGGCGGCCGAGGCCGATCTCGAGCTGTTCGAGTCACCGAGCGAGGAGCTCGCCCTCCTCGAGCCGGTGGAGATCATCGGTGGCTTCTATCACCGTGTCGGCGTCTCCTGGAAAGGCGGCACCACTCTGAAGACGGGGGAGTGACTCAACCCACCGACCCCTCGCTGATCTGCAGTGTCTTCAAGTCGCTGTGGAAGTCGAGGGCGTAGTCGCCTCCCTCGCGGCCGATACCCGAGATCCGGCACCCTCCGAATGGGGCGGTGAGGTCGCGGACCAGGAAGGTGTTTACCCACACCGTGCCCGCCCGGATCGCAGAGCCGACCCGATGGGCCCGCTCCTCCGACCCGGTGTAGACGATCCCGGAGAGCCCGTACTCGGTGGAGTTGGCCAGGGCTACGGCCTCGGCCTCGTCCCCAAAGGTCTGGAAGGTGAGGACAGGACCGAACACCTCCCGCTGCACCACCTCGGAGTAGTTGTCTTTGGGCTCGATGAGGGTGGGCTCGTACCAGAGACCATCGTCCTTCCAACGGTCCCCGCCCCTGAGCACCTTGTCCCCCGCGTCGCGGGCCCGGGTGACGAAGCCTTCCACCCTGGCCAGATGGTCGGGGTGGATCATCGGCGAGATGGTGGTTGCCGGATTGCGACTGTCACCGAGCACGTGCTTGTCGGTGTAGGCGTTGAACAGCTCGAGGAACTCGGTGGCGATGCTCTGCTCGACGAGGAGCCGCGTCCCGGCGAGACAGACCTGCCCCGAATCGTCGTACTGCCCTGCCGCCTTCTTGGCGGCGGCGTCGATGTCGGAGTCGGCGAACACCACCAGGGGGCCCTTCCCTCCGAGCTCGGCGGTGAAGGGGACGATGTTGCGCGCCGCGGCCACCCCGATGTGCCGGCCGGTCTCGGGTGACCCGGTGAATGAGATCCGCCGAACGCGACGATCCCGCACCAGGGCGGCGCCCACTTCCTCTCCCACCCCTTGGACCACGTTCAAGACGCCTGGGGGTAACCCTGCCTGACCGGCCAGGTCGGCCAGCGTCGACGCCGAGAGCGGCGCCCACTCGGCGGGTTTGAGGATGACCGGATTACCCGCGGCCAGGGCGGGTGCCAGCTTCCAGGTGAAGAGCAGCCAGGGAGCGTTCCAGGGGGTGATGATCACCGCGGGCCCCGCCGGCATCCGTTGCACCAGGTTGTCGGTGCCCTTGGACGACCAGCGCCGCCCTTCGTAGTCGGCGGCGAGATCGGCGTAGTTGCGGAAGTTCTCGGCTCCCCGATGAATCACTCTCGCCCGCAGGCTCTCCAACAGCATGGCCATGTCGGCGCACTCGACGGTGGCCAGGTCGTCGATGTTCTCGTCGATGAGGTCGGCGAGACGGTGGAGCAGGCCGGCTCGTTCCCCGGGGGAGAGCGCCGACCACGCCGGGAAGGCGTCGATGGCGGCGGTCACGGCTCGGTCGGCGGTGAGGGCGTCACCACGGGCCACGTCGGCGAGCTTCCAATCCCAGTCGAGCGGTGAGCGCACCTCGAAGGTGTGTGGGGAGCCGACTCGTCGCCCTCCGATGTAATGATCGGGAGAGACGGCCACGTCGGAGATTTCGGCTCTGGCTGACGGCATGTTGGCCCGGGAAGAGAGGTTGGTTGGGCGCCTGAGGATAAACTGGCCCGACCCATGCCACGACCGCTGAGCGCCCGTGATCCCGAGGTGGTCCTCGAGGCGGAGCGGGACATCAGGGAGAGGCTCGGGGACCGTACCTTGGACTTCGATGCGCTTCTCGCCGTTTCCAACATCTATCGGGCGGCAAACGCGGTGCGCAACCGCATGGAGAGAGAGGTCCTCACTCCGGCGGGTCTCACCTGGGGCGGATTCACGATCCTCTTCGTGCTCTGGGTGTGGGGCGATCGGGAGACGTCCGAGCTCGCCGTCGACTGTGGTGTCGCCAAGGGGACCCTGTCGGGCATGGTCGCCACCCTGGAAAGATCACGGATGGTGAGCAGATCGCGTCACCCCGGGGACGGGCGGAGGGTGATGGTCCACCTCGAGCCGGCCGGAGAGGGCACCATCGAGGAGCTGTTCCCCACTTTCAACGCACACGAGGCTCGGTTCACTTCGCGTCTCGACGACCAGGAGCGTCATGAGCTGGCCCGTCTCCTCCGATTGGTGACCGCAACCGCCGACGAGGTCCCCTTGGTGGAGCCTGTGAGACCGAAGGGGGACGACCCGCAGACCCCCTCCGGGCCCCCGGCCCGGAGTGAGAGCCGTCGCTAACGTTCGGTACCTAACGACTTAGGAGGAAGTGTCATGGGAGAGATTGTCGGTGTCGGGCTGATCAGCCACGCCCCCACCATCATGTTCGACGAGAAGGCCCGTCGTGGGTTGAACGAAGGCAAGGAGATCAGCCTGGTCCCCGGGTTGGTGAGGCTGCGGGACCAGGTGTTCGACCGGCTCCGGCCCGACACCATGGTGATCATCGACTCCCACTGGGTGAGCACTGTCGAGCACATCCTCTCCGCCCATGAGCGGAGGTCGGGGCACATGACCTCTTCCGAGTTGCCCCGGGGAATTTCCGCCATCCCCTACGACTTCGAAGGCGACCCCGAGCTGGCCCGACTCGCCGCCAAGCTCGGAGAGGAGTTGGGCACCCCGACTCATGCCTCCGACGACGACTATCTGCCGGTGTACTACGCCACGGTGAACCTGGTCCACTATCTGCACAAGGACGAGAGCGTGGTCTCCGTCTCTGTGGTGCAGACCGGCGAGACCGACGACTTCCTCACCATGGGCGAGGCGATCGGGGAGGCGGTCGGTCGTCTCGACCGGCGGGTGGTGGTGCTGGCCTCGGGGGGGATGAGCCACACCTTCTGGCCGCTGTCCCAGATCGCGAAGCACGAGGCCTCCGACCCGGTGCACATCATCACCCCTGAGGCGCGCGCCGCCGACGAGGAGCGTCTCGAGTGGATGCAGGCTGGTGACCACCGGCGAATCGTGGAGACCATGGACGTCTACGAGGAGCACAGCCCCGAAGGGGACTTCGGGCACTACCTGATGATGCTGGGAGCGGTCGGCGGCGCCGATTGCACGGCCCGGGGTGAGCTCTTCTCCGACTACGAGAACGCCACCGGCACCGGACAGGTGCACGTGTGGTTCGAGAGGCCGGAGACCGGTTGGACGGGCTGAGCGCGCTGTTGTCTACCGGCCGGGCCGCAGCCGCCATGCCACAATCAGGGTGTGGTTGCGATGAGAGACCGGAATGAGATCGGCGGTGCGCTCGACCGGCTCGCCGCAGCCCTCGAGTCTTTGGACTTCGGCCCGGACACCGCCCAGCTCGAGGACGAGCGTGACCGGATCGCCGGGATCATCCGGTCCTATCTGATTCCGAGATCTGCCGACCGGACCACCCCGATGTTGGTGGTCTTCGCCGGGCCCACCGGATCGGGGAAGTCGACCCTGGTCAACTCACTCTCCGGTCTCGAAGTGTCGAGGACCGGACCGTTGCGCCCCACGACAACCGCCCCGGTGGTCCTCGCCGACCGTGAGCATGCATTCGACCGGATCGCCGGGGTGGAGTGCGAGGTGGTGGTCGGCCGGGCTCCGATACTCGAGAACCTCGCCTTGGTGGACACGCCCGACATCGACTCCACCGCCACCGAGCACCGGGCGATCACCGAGACCCTCATCGACAATGCCGATGTCGTGGTGTTCGTCACCTCGGCGCTGCGTTACGCCGATCTGGTGCCCTGGCAGGTGCTGCGTCGCGCCCGTTCGAGAGGGACCCCGGTCATCCATGTCCTCAACCGGGTCTCCTCCTCGTCTTCGGGGGCGATCGTGGATCTCAAGTCCCGGCTAGACGCGGCCGGGCTGGACGATCGTCTCATCACGGTTCCCCAGCACTACCTTGGAGAAGACGGCCAGAGGGTGCCGTCGCTGGCGGTCCGCTCCCTCGCCAAGAGACTTGCTTCGTTGGCCGCCAACAAGGAGGAGGTCGCCGGGAACGCGTTCGCGCGGGTCTTGGACGGCATCGTCGCCCAGAGCGCCGGTCTCGCCCGGTCGATCGACGAGCTCGTCGACGACATCGACGATCTCGAGGCCGGGTTGTCCGTCGAGCTCTCCAACCGGGTGCCCCGTCTGACGCTGGACGGTGTCGGAGATGGTCTCTACCCGCCGCCCCCCGACCCGCAACGGGAGCGAGCGCTGCGTCGCTGGAGAAGACGCGCCGGGCCCGAGCGGCATTTCGCCAAAGCGGGGTGGTCGAAGGTGGTGGACCGGGTGGAGTCCATCGTCCACGCCGACATCCGCCACTATCTCTCCGGGGAGGGCAGGTCGCTTCGAGAGCGAGGGTTGCCGGTGGATGACCTGGCCTCTCGGGTCAGACCGGCGGCCCGCTCGGCGGCGGAGGGGTGGAGCTCGTTCGTCCATCGCATGGCCACCGACCACGACCACCGCAACTCATGGCTCATGGAGGCGGTCCTGGCCGACGCTGCCACCTCGGAGGGGCCGGTGCCTGCCGTGGGTCTCCTCTTTGGCGACGAGGCCGCGGTGCTGGTCGACCGGGCGAGGCGGGAGTTGCTCGGTCGTCTCGACGTGGTGTATCAGCTCGTCGTCAGCCTGGTGGTCGATGCAGTGCGACAAGGCGTCGGTGACCTCGAGGTCTCCGAGCTGAGGGCGGCGCTGGGCGGAGTGGCGGCGACACTCACCCCGGTTCATGCGTGACCGGCTGATCGGCCTGCTGGAGAAGGCGGACCTCGCCTTGGCCTCGTGCTCGGGTGTCGTCGACGACGCCGCGCTCTCCCCCCTCATTCGGGCGGTGGGAGCAGTGCGCACCCGACTGGCATACCCCGAGGAGGTGCTGGTGGCGGCCCTCGCCGGGGGCACTGGCTCGGGCAAGTCCTCCCTGTTCAACGCGTTGACCGGTGAGACGCTGGCCGAAGTGGGCGGGGTCAGGCCCACCACCTCCGCCCCCGCGGCCGCGGTTCCCTCCTCGGCCGGCGGATCTCTCGACGGCTTCCTCGACCGCCTCGGGATCGACGAACGAGACGTCTATGAGGGCCACGGGGTCTGTCTCGTCGATCTTCCGGACACCGACAGTGTCGAAGTCGACCACCGTCACCGGGTGGACGCGGTGCTCCCCCTCGTCGACCTGGTCATCTGGGTCACCGACCCCGAGAAGTACCGGGACGCCCGGCTCCACCACGACTACCTCCGGCCGATGTCGGAATACGCCGACCAGTTCTTGTTCGTGATCAACCAGAGCGACCGTCTCGGGGTCAACCAGCTCCGGGAAGTTCGCGTCGACCTCGAAACCGCCCTCGCCGAGGACGGGATGGAGCACCCGATCGTCATTCCGGTCTCAGCGGCCCCGCCCGCAGGACCGCCAGTGGGGCTGGAGACGCTGGGTGAGGCCATCGAGGCCAAGCGGGCTGCCCGAGACATGCTCTACCACAAGCTGCTCACCGATCTGGCCGCCACAGCCTCGGCCCTGGGGCTCGAGACCGGCGACACCCTCGACTTCGATCAGCGCGCATCGGATGCGGTATCGACCGCCGCCCAGGCGCTGGCCACCGGGGAGACCGAGCAGGCGATGAAGGCCTTGGTCGGTTTTCTCGACTCGATCGCCGGTGAGGCCGGTGGCGTCGCGGCGCGGAGGATCGAGGCTCTTGCCGCGGACCTACCCCGCCACCTCCAACGGATCGATGACGAGATCGAGTCGCGTCGAAAGCCGCGGCGTAGATGGTTCCGCGGAAGAGGCACAACCAGCGCCTCGCAGGCCGAGACCGCTCTCGTTCTCATCACCGAGTCGGTGATCAGGCCGGTGCGGGCAGTGCTGGCCCGGCGGGCAGTGG
>Ga0299913_10002843_pt1 | contig 13904 bp, 13 predicted proteins | sample RVTome_9_FD_201360 | JGI IMG/M metagenome (GOLD analysis project Ga0299913, IMG submission 201360) | Soil microbial communities from uranium-contaminated site in the Upper Colorado River Basin, Wyoming, United States - RVT155D38 (version 2) ... | reverse complement strand
AGCTCGCCGACCTCCCCAAGGAGGCACGGGCCTATATCGAGTACGTCGAGGATGCCGTCGGGGTGCACATCCGCTGGGTTTCGGTCGGGCCCGAGCGCTCGCAGCTCGTCGAGTTCTCATGAGGATCCTGCTCATCGGCTCCGGGGGGCGGGAACATGCAATCGGCTGGAAGCTGGCACAGTCCCGTCGGGTCGACGAGCTCGTCTCCCTCCCGGGAAACCCGGGTCTTGCCGAGGTGGGACCTGTGGTGGAGGGCATCGAGGTGACCGACGTGGGTGCCATCGCAGCCATGGCCCGCGTACACGCTGTCGACCTGGTGGTGGTGGGCCCGGAGGGGCCCCTGGCCGCGGGCGCCGTCGATGCGATTTCGAGGCTCGGCATACCCGTTTTCGGCCCCACCCGGGCCGCGGCACGTCTGGAATCGTCCAAGGGCTTCGCCAAGGACGTGATGACCCGGGCAGGCGTGCCCACCGGCGGTGCGGACACGTTCACCGACCCGGCGGCGGCCAGGGAGCACATCGACCGGGCCGAGGGCCCCTACGTGGTGAAGGCCGACGGGCTCGCGGGCGGCAAGGGAGTCCTGGTGACGGAGTCGAGGCTCGACGCCAAGTCATGGGTCGACCATTGGGCCGAAATAGGGCCGGTGGTGGTCGAGGAGTATCTGGACGGTCCCGAGGTGAGCGTCTTCGCCGTCTGCACCGAGACAGGGTCGGTCCCCCTGGAGCCGGCGCGTGACTACAAGCGCCTCCTCGAAGGGGACGAGGGGCCCAATACAGGAGGCATGGGCTCGTACTCCCCGGTGGGCGACCTGCCACCTGACCTGGTCTATGACACGCTGAAGCATGTCATAGACCCGACCCTGAAGCAGATGAAGTCCGACGGATACCCCTTCCTGGGGTTCCTCTACGCCGGGCTGGTGCTCACCGAAGACGGCCCGAAGGTGCTCGAGTTCAACGTGCGTCTTGGCGACCCCGAGACACAGGCGATCCTGCCCCGGATGACATCCGACCTCCTCGACGTGTTGGAGGGATCACAGCCAGAATGGTCGGACATCGCGACGGTCAACGTCGTCCTTGCGGCCCCTGGCTACCCGACCGCATCCCAGAGGGGCGCCGAGATCGTTGGAATCGACGCCCGGCCGGGGGACGATGTGATCCTCTTTCACGCCGGCACCGTGGCCGAGGGCAAGAAGCTGTTCGTCGACGGCGGACGTGTGCTCAACGTCGTCGGGACCGGGTCGACGCTCGAGGCCGCCCGCGACCGGGCCTACGCCGCCGCGGAGAGGATCACCTGGCCGGGGGTGCAGTACCGGAGGGACATCGCCGGTTGAGTCTCGGCCGACCGCCCTGACAGCGGATGATGGGGGAAGGCTCACCGCCTTCCCCCATCTTCCGGCCCGTCGGTCTTGCGGAGACCGCACCGGACCTATCGAGTGGCCCACCCCCCTCAGTCACCCCACGCTGCTCGGACCACTCGTGACAATGAGTCGACAGGACCGCCCCTGATACATCTCGGTTACGGTCTCTCCGATGAGCTACAAAGTCGCGATCGTCATGGGCTCGGGCTCCGATCGACCTGTGATGGAGAAGGCCGGTCAGATGCTCGAGGAGTTCGGGGTCGACCACGAGACCCGGGTCATGTCGGCCCACAAAACGCCCGACGAGGCCATCTCATTCGCCGCGAGCGCCGCGGCCAACGGGTTCAGCGTCATCATCGCCGGTGCCGGGAAAGCCGCCCATCTCGCCGGAGTCATGGCGGCCAAGTCTCTCCTCCCCGTCATCGGGGTGCCCATCAACGCCAGTCTCGACGGCATGGATGCCCTCCTCGCCACCGTCCAGATGCCAACAGGGATACCTGTGGCGACTGTCGCCATAGACGGGGCGAGCAATGCAGCCCTCCTCGCCATCGCCATCCTCGCGATCGGGGACGAAGAGTTGACGGTCAGGCTGGAGCGGTTCCGCGAGGACCTCGCCGAGAAGACGCTGGCTGGGTGAAACCTGCTCGCGACGAATAGCATCGACGCCAACATGAGCGAGACGTCCACGCAAAAGCCCGACCCATTCGACTTCCTCGGTCTCGACACGCTGCTCAGCGACGAGGAGATTCTGCTCCGGGACACGGTTCGTGACTTCGTCGACAAGGAGATCAAGCCAAACGTCGCCGAGTGGTGGGACGAGGGCGTCATCCCCCACGAGGACCTGGCCCGCAAGTTCGGCGAGTTGGGCATGTTGGGCATGCACCTCGAGGGCTACGGGTGCGCCGGGACCTCGGCGATGTCGTACGGCCTCGCCAGCCTCGAGCTCGAGGCCGGTGACTCCGGCATACGCTCTTTCGTCTCGGTCCAAGGCTCGCTGGCCATGTTCCCAATCTGGAAGTTCGGCTCCGAGGAGCAGAAGGAGACCTGGCTCCCCCGGATGGCCAAGGGCGAGGTGATCGGCTGTTTCGGGTTGACCGAGCCCGACTCGGGATCCGACCCCGCCTCCATGCGAACCAACGCCCGCAGGGACGGTGTCGACTGGATCATCAACGGGTCCAAGATGTGGATCACCAATGGGTCCATTGCCGACGTCGCCATCGTGTGGGCGAAGACCGATGACGGCATCCGGGGTTTCATCGTGCCCACGGACACTCCAGGGTTCTCGGCACGGGACATCAAGAAGAAGGCGTCACTGCGAGCCTCGGTCACTTCCGAGCTGGCGTTCGACGACATGCGGGTCCCCGACGAATTCGCCTTGCCCGGTGTCGCCTCGATGAGAGGGCCGCTCTCATGTCTCAACGAGGCCAGGTTCGGAATCGCCTTCGGTGCAATGGGCGCGGCGCGTGACTGCTACGAGACCGCCCTGCGCTACTCCCAGGAGCGGGAACAGTTCAACCAGCCGATCGGCTCGTTCCAGCTGACCCAGAAGAAGCTCGTCGAGATGATGGTATCGGTGCAGAGGGGCAGTCTGGTGGCCCTTCACCTGGGACGTCGCAAGGACGAGGGCACGCTCAGCCCCGAGCAGGTGTCGTTTGGGAAGTTCGACAACGTCCGCAACGCCCTCGACGTGGCCCGCACCGCCCGGTCCATCCTCGGCGGCAACGGGATCACCCTCGAATACCCGGTGTTCAGGCACATGGCCAACCTGGAGACGGTGATCACCTACGAGGGCACCAACGAGATCCACACCCTGGTGATGGGTCAGGCCATCACCGGTCTGAACGCCTTCGCTTGACCTCTGTGTGGCAGGGACCGGCCATTCGGCCCGGCTGACCGACAAGACGTCACAGGAACTCGAACAGGTCACCGTTGCGGTCGACGACGACATCGTCGAGATCGAGCCAGCCGGCGACGAGGTCGAGCTCTTTGCGCAAGGCGCGTCCCACGTTCCTCGTCTCGATCCCGGGCTCACCGAAAGCTCCCTTCACCTGGAGTGAGTTGGTTCGCCGGTCGGTCTTGAGATCGACCCGGGCTGCCAGGTCGCCCTCGTAGAGGAACGGGAGCACGTAGTAGCCGTGGACCCTCTTCTCCTCGGGGACATAGATCTCGATGCGGTAGTGGAAATCCCAGAGTCGCTCCACCCGGTCGCGGAACCAGATCAGGCTGTCGAATGGCGACAGCAGCGCCGTGCCTCGCGCCCATCTGGGCAGGGCGACGTCCGGATGCAGGTAGCCCGGCTTGTCCCAGCCTTCGACTTCGACCTCCTCCAGGTCGCCTGACTCGGCCAGCCGTCGAATGACAGGTCGCGCCGCGGGCATGCGGATCCGGTAGTAGTCGGCCAGATCTTCGGCGGTGCCGACTCCGAGCGATTCCGCTGCGAGCATCAACAGCTCGGCGAGGGCCTCGTCATGCCCGGGCGTTGGCGAGTTCAGGTGCTCTTTGGGGATCACTCGCTCCGTGAGGTCGTACAGCCTCATGAAGTTGGGACGTTCGGCTGTGGTCACGAGACCCTTGAGGAACAGGGCTTCGAGGGCCACCTTGCCGTTCGACCATCCCCACATGGCCTGTGCGTCGCGCTCGCCCGGGGCGTCCAGATCGTTGGTTCGCAGCGGTCCGCGCTCGTCGACCTGTCGATAGACGGACTCGATGTACTCGGGGTGGTTCTCCTCCAACTCTCGAAGACGGTTCCACTTGAGAGCCTGGGCCATCCGCCAGCGGAGGAGCCGATGGTGCGCGGTCGGGATGAGCGATGCCTCGTGGCCCCAGTACTCGAACATCTCCCTCGACTTCCACAGCCATTCGTCGAGCGCGTCGCGGTCGTAGGGCCCGATGCGGGAGAAGAAGGGCATGTAATGGGCGCGGCTGAAGACGTTGACCGAGTCGAGTTGTATCAGGCCTACCTGGTCGACCACCCTCCTGAAGTGCCTGACGTCGATCCTGCCCTCGGCTCGACCGTCGATGAACCCCTGGGCTCCCAGCGCATAGCGCCGCGCCTGGTCGTTTCGGATCCTCCGCATCTGCCACTCAAACTAACCGGCATGGCATCATCACCCCCGTGATCGATCGCTACACGCTCCCCGAGATGGGTGAGATCTGGTCGGAGACGAACAAGCTCGAGACCTGGAAGAGTGTCGAGGTGGCCGCCCTGCGCGCCTTCGAGACCATGGGCACCGCCCCTGATGGCCTGGCCGACGCCGTCGATGCCGCCCGTTGCCCGACGCCGCAAGAGGTGCTCGAGAGAGAGGCCGTCACCAATCATGACCTGGCCGCCTTCGTCGATCTCCTCGGGCAAGCCGCCGGCGGGGCGGCGGCCGGCTGGGTCCACTACGGGATGACGTCCTCAGACGTGCTCGACACAGCCGGCGGGGTGCTGCTGAAGCAGTCCGCCGATCTGCTCGCCTCAGCCCTCGACGACCTCTTCGAGACCGTGACCAAGTGTGCCTTCGAGCACCGCGAGACCTTCATGATCGGGCGCACCCACGGGATCTGGGCCGAGCCGACGACCTTCGGGCTGAAGCTCGCGGGCTGGGCCTTCGAGTTGGAGAGGGACCGGGAGCGGTTGGCGGCGGCGCGCTCGGTGGTGGCGGTGGGAAAGGTCTCCGGCGCGGTCGGCACCTACGCCCATGTTCCGGCCGCCGTGGAGGCATCGGTGTGTGAAGCCCTGGGTCTGGGGGTGGAGCCGGCCTCGACGCAGGTGACAGGACGCGACCGGCACGCCCAGTATCTGTCGACCCTCGCACTCATCGGCGCCTCGATCGAGCGCATGGCCACCGAGATCCGTCATCTGCAGCGATCCGAGGTGGGAGAGGCGAGAGAGGGGTTTCGCCAGGGTCAGAAGGGATCGTCGGCGATGCCTCACAAGCGCAACCCGATCCTGTCCGAGCGGATGACGGGAATGGCCCGCGTGCTTCGCGGCTATGCACAGGTGGGCCTGGAGAACGTGGCGCTTTGGCATGAACGCGACATCTCGCACTCGTCGGCGGAGCGGGTGGTGCTCCCCGACGCCTCGATAACCCTTCACTACATGCTGGTGAGGTTCCGGGGCCTGATCGACGATTTGGTCGTCGATGCCGGGCGCATGAGGGCCAATCTCGAGTCGACGAACGGTCTCGTGTTCAGTCAGGGAGTGCTGCTGGCCCTGATCGAGTCAGGTCTCTCCCGTGACGATGCCTATCGCATCGTGCAGCGCAACGCGATGGAGGCCTGGGACGACAAAGCCAACCTGCGCGACCTGCTCGGCACCGACCCCGACGTGAGCCTCTCGAACGATGAGCTCGACTCCTGTTTCTCCCTGGAGAGGATCGTCGAGACGTCTGCCCCGGTTTTCGAGCGTCTCACGGAGCTGAGCTGACCCTCGCCTCTCATCCCACGTCGTAGACCTCGGCCAGCTGGTCACGGAAGGACATTGCCGGCAGCAGGACCTGAGCTCCATAGGAGGTTCGGTATTCCCGCACCGATATCGAGAAGCGCTCGACCGCGTCCTTGGAGATCCCGCGATAGCGCCACGCCGCGCCGACGGCGTTGCCGAGAGACCAGGAGGCGTCGAGACGTACCGAGGAGGAGACGGCGGCGAGCCTCTCGACCAATGACGCAGGGGAGGAGAAAGAGGCGGCCCGACCGGCCAATTGGAAGAGGACGTCCTGTTGGATGCGCTGCCTGGTGAAATCGGAGCCACTCACTGCCTTCCACTCACCTGCGACCAGTTGCTCCGGGTGGCGGGACCGGACCCATCCCAACGCCGTCTCCCCATCGACCGTCTGACATCCGGCATCGTCGATTCTCAGGTGGGCCTTGATGTCACGGGTCGGTTGGTCCACACAAACCGTGATCCCCCCCATCACGTCCACCAGGCGGGCAAAGCCGTCGAAGTCGATCCGGGCGACGTGGTCGATCGGTATGCCGGTGTAGTCCTCGACCATGATCGCGAGGAGCTCCAGACCCGAGGCGACCGCAGAACAGCCGCCCAGCCCGGAATTGAGCCGGGTGAAGGTCTCCTTGCACAGGTTCCACAGGAACAGGTCGCGGGGAAGGCTCGTCATGATCGGGGCAGACCCGTCCACCGGCTGCAGCGCCAGGATGATCGTGTCGGCCCGAGAGCCGGAGGCGTCCGTCCCCACCAGCAGGTAGGCGTCGAAAATCTCATCGGCGAATGGCTCGCCGAAGGCGGCCCTGTTGAAGTCGTGCTGCCCGCGATCGGCCAACAGCTCTGTGATCCGCTGCATCTCGGCATCGAGGTCGTACAGGGGTTCGTCGCCGAGCTCGTACGAGATCGACGGGTCTCGCGGGGTGTCGTCGGGCGACGACTCGATTGCGGCCCTGGCGACCCCGGGATCGAAGTCCTCACCGGCGACGGCGCCGAGAGCCGCGCCGACGTGATACACATAGAAGGCCCCCAGCCCCAGCAACGTCCCCGCCACCAGGGTCATCAAGGCCTTCCACGGATGAAAGACGACGAACTCGATCAGTGCCAAGAGAACTCGTTGACCGCCAAGACTCGCGAAATTCTACGTAGCGGCCCGGTCTAGCCCTGGTTGATGTACACAGTTCCCGTGAACAGCGCCGCGGTTCTCCCGTCGCCCCGGGTCACTTCGGCGCGGTAGGTCCCCAGTGTGCGCCCGCGGGAGACCTGCCGAACCCGGGCCTCGAGACGATCGCCCGGTCGGCAGGCCGCAGTCAGCACCAGATGGGTGTCTATCGCCACCGCGGGGTCACCCGCCGAGTTCGATGCCAACGAGAAGGCACAGTCCGCCAGGGAGAACACCATGCCGCCATGGCCGACTCCGAGGAAGTTGGCGTGCGACTCCTTCACCTCCATGCTGACGGTGATCTCCTCGACGGTCACCTCGACCAGCTCGATCCCCAATCCCTGTGCGTAGTTGTCGTCGGCCAGAAGGCGGGCAACCCGTTCTCGATCGAATCCACTCACGTCGGCAGAGGCTAGAGCGGAGTCTTCTGGGACGACGACGCTACGCTGCCGCGGCGTGCCGGCACTCCCACATCTCGCATCAGGAAAGGTCAGGGAGATCTACGAGATCGACGCGGAGCATCTTCTCTTCGTGGCCACCGACCGCATCTCCGCCTACGACGTGGTCCTCGGTCAGGACATCCCGGACAAAGGACGGGTCCTCACCGGGCTCAGCCTCCATTTCTTCGATTTGCTCGACACCCCCAACCATCTGATCGCCACAGACCTCTCCACCGTCGACGGGCTCACCGATCGAGAGCGAAGGAACCTGACGGGAAGGGCGATGATCGTTCGCCGCGCCGAGGTGATCCCGGTCGAGTGTGTTGTCCGCGGCTATCTCTACGGCTCGTCGTGGAGGGAGTATCGCGATGGCGGGGGCCCCACGACCGAGCACCTCCCCGACGGGCTGAAATTGGCCGACCAGCTGGACGAGCCCATCTTCACACCCGCGACCAAGGCGTCCACCGGCCACGACGAGAACATCACCGAGGCACAGACCCGGGAGCTGCTCGGTGACGACCTGTACGAGGAGCTGCGCCGGAGGTCACTCGACATCTACACCCGGGCCAACGAGCACGCCGCCGCGAAAGGCGTGATCCTCGCCGACACCAAGTTCGAGTTCGGTCACTCCGACGGTGACCTCCTCTTGATCGACGAGGTGCTGACACCGGACTCTTCCCGATACTGGCCCGCCGACGAATACCGGCCGGGCGAGGAGATCCCCTCCTTCGACAAGCAATACGTCAGGGAATGGCTGGAACGCCAGCCCTGGGACAAGACCTCTCCCGCGCCCGACCTCCCGGACGAGATCGTAGAAGGCACCAGATCTCGCTACGTGGAGGCCTACGAGCGAATCACCGGGAACAGCTTCGACGACTACCTGTCCGGCCCATGAGGGTCACGGTCACCATCGACCGTCGGCCCGAGATCGCCGACCCTGAGGGGACCACGGTGCTGCGAGCCCTCCACGAGCTCGGCTTCACCGAAGCGAGCTCGGTTCGGATGGACCGGGTGATCCACATGGACGTCGTCGGTGCCGACCCATCCGAGGTCAGGTCGCGCGTCGAGGACATGTGCCGCCAGTTGCTGGCCAACCCTGTGCTCGAGGACTTCACGGTCGAGGTGGAGGCATGAGCACGGCCGTGATCGTCTTCCCCGGTGTGAATTGCGAGCACGATGTGGCCCACGCAGTGAGGGCCCTCGGCGGGAGCGCCGACCTGGTATGGCATCGTGACACCGACCTCAGCGGGTTCGACGGAGTGATCCTCCCCGGCGGGTTCGCCCACGGCGACGCCCTTCGCACCGGCGCAATCGCCCGCTTCTCACCGGCAATGAGGGAGGTTGCCCGGATGGCCGCGGTCGGGTTGCCGGTCCTCGGCATCTGCAACGGGTGGCAGATGCTTTGCGAGTCGGGGCTCATCCCCGGCGCTCACATCGCCAACCGGGACCTCTCGTTCATTTGCCGGTACGAGGAGGTGGAGGTGGTGGACTCCGGTTCCATCCTCACCCGCGATTGCGAGCCGGGCCAGCGTCTTCGCATCCCCTTGAACTCGTACGAGGGGAGTTGGGTCGACCCGTCGCACACCGGGCGCATCGTCCTTCGATATGTCGGCGATCCCAACGGGTCTCAGGACCGCGCCGCCGCAGTGTCCAACGCCGCAGGCAATGTCGTCGGGGTGATGCCCCATCCGGAACGGGCGACCGACGAGCTCCTCGGGTCGACCGATGGGCAAGTCCTCCTGGAGAGCTTCCTCCACTCGCTCGTGCCGGCATGACGACCACACACGAGCCTGTCCACCGCCGGCTGGGGATGACCGACGACGAATACGGGTCTGTTCGCGACATACTGGGTCGGGACCCGCGGCCGGCCGAGCTGGCGATGTACTCCGTGATGTGGTCCGAGCACTGCTCCTACAAGTCTTCCCGGAAGCATCTCGGCCGCTTCCCCACCGAGGCACCTTGGGTCGTGGTCGGGCCCGGGGAGAACGCCGGCGTCGTCGACATAGGAGACGGGTGGCTGGCGGCCCTGCGCATCGAGAGTCACAACCACCCCTCCTTCGTCGAGCCATACCAAGGTGCCGCCACGGGAGTCGGGGGCATCCTTCGCGACGTCTTCACGATGGGGGCGCGACCCATAGCCCTCTGGGACCAGATTCGATTCGGTCCTCTCGACGAGCCCAGGAACCGGTATTTGTTCCAAGGCGTCGTCTCCGGGATCGCCGGATACGGGAACGCGGTCGGGGTCCCGACCGTGGGGGGCGAGGTCGAGTTCGACGACTGCTACACCGGAAATCCGCTGGTCAACGTGATGTGCCTCGGCCTGCTGCGAAGCGAGCAGTTGGTGCTGGGAACCGCCGGCGAGCCGGGTTCTCTCGCCATTCTCTTGGGAAAGGCCACCGGTCGCGACGGGATCGGTGGCGCCAGCGTCCTCGCCTCGGCCTCGTTCGACGAGGAATCGGGCGAGAAGCGCCCTTCGGTCCAGGTGGGAGATCCCTTCGAGGAGAAGAAACTGATCGAGGCGTGTCTCGAGCTCTACGAGCGGGGGCTCGTTGTCGGAGTGCAGGATCTGGGTGCGGCCGGACTGTCGTGTGCCACGTCGGAGCCTGCCGGGCGCGCCGGTGTGGGCATGGATGTGGACCTCGACGAAGTCCACACCCGTGAGACGGGCATGACCGCCCCTGAGTTGCTCATGTCGGAGTCCCAGGAGCGGATGATGGCCTTCGTCGAGCCGGGCAATGTCGATCTGGTGCTCGCGGTCGCCGACAATTGGGAGATCGACTCCGCTGTGATCGGGGAAGTGAGGCCAGGGTCGACACTAACGGTGCGCCACGAGGGCAAGGTGGTGGCCCAGCTGCCGGCGGCGTCGCTGGCAGACGACGCTCCCCTCTACGACCGGCCCGCCACCAGGCCGGACTGGCTCGACGAGATTCAGAACCGATCCGCCGACACACCGGTGGGCGACATCGCGGGCACCTTGCTGCGGCTGCTGGGCGATCCGGCTGTCGGCTCATCGGCGTGGATCCACACCCAGTACGACCACATGCTCTTCCTCAACACCGTGGTCGGCCCGGGCTCGGATGGCAACCTCCTCCGGGTCAAGGGGACAGAGAAGGCGCTCGCCGTGTCCACGGACGGCAACGGCCGCCTCTGCTACCTCGAACCTCGCCTCGGCTCGGCCCGGCTCGTCTACGAGGGGGCGCTGAACGTCGCCGTGACCGGAGCGCGCCCGCTGGCCGTGGTGGACAACCTCAATTTCGGAAATCCCGAGAAGCCCGAGGTCATGTGGCAGTTCAAAGAGTCGGTCGAAGGAATTTCCGAGGCCTGTGAGTCACTGGGCATCCCGGTGGTAGGGGGGAATGTCTCGTTCTACAACGAGACAGAGGGCGTGGACATCCATCCCACTCCAGTGGTGGGGCTGCTCGGGCTGGCAGATCCGATGCCGTCCCCGCCGCCCCGACTCGGAAGTGCCGAGGAGGGGATGGAGATCTGGGAGATCGGTCCCCGTGCCACAGCCAACCTCGCCGGGTCTTCGGTGCAACGTCTCCAAGGCCATCTCGAGGGCATGCCGACCGCCCCCGAGGCCGGTATGGCTGTCCGGATCATCGCCCTCGCCGTCGGGATGGCACACGATGTGCCGGTGCTCCACGACGTCTCGGATGGAGGGACCGCGGTGGCGATCGCCGAGATATGCATCGCTTCGGGCGTCGGGGCCGAGATCACGATCGAACACCCTTTTTCCGAGGATCCCCATCGCTTCCTGGCGGTGGCAGAGCCGGGCTCCATCGGGCCCGATGTCGACATCGCCCGCCGCATCGGCACGATCGGCGGCGATGCGGTGACGATCAACCGTCACTCGGTATCGCTCGCGCAATGCGCCGAACGCTGGCACGACGCCATCCCCAACGCTCTCGCCGGCCGATAGGGAGCCCATCCGTGGCGCTCGACGATTGAGCATTCGCACGCGTCTCCGCGAGGACCTCAGGCTCGCCCTGCGCGCCGGCAACAAGACCGAGGTCAGCATGATCCGCACGCTCATCGGCGCGATCGAGACGCCGAAGCAATCGAAGCCGAGGGCTCGGTCGAACCGAAGATCGGCCTCGACCACGACCAACCGCGACGTGCCCTCGACGAGGGCGATGTCCTGGCCATCCTCCGCGATGAGCGGAAGGAGACCTTGGAGACTTCACAGAACTACTCGGGACCTCGGCCTCGTCGACGAGGCTGCCGACCTCGATGTGCGTGTAGAGATCGTGGACCGCTATCTGGGCAGAATGCCGTAGCCTCCGATCCGTGAGTCATCAGCCGCTCGGCGCCATCCTCACCGGGGGACGCAGCTCTCGCATGGGCCGGGACAAGGCGGATGTGCCCGTCGCCGGGCGCCCGATGCTCGAAAGGGTCGCCTCGGCCCTGGCGACGGTGGCCGATCCGGTAGTCCTCCTGGGCCCCGACCGCCCCGGATGGGAGAGCTGGCCCGACTCCGTCCATGCTCAGGGCCCGTTGGCCGGAATCGCCACGGCGCTCGGCCGGACAGTCGCCGACCGGGTCCTCGTGGTGGCCGTGGATCACCCCTTCGTCAGCCCCGAGACCCTGAAACACCTCGTTGCTCTCGAGTCCGACATCCCGGTGGTTCCCGTCGATGGGTCCGGTGTGCGCCAGGTGACCTGCGCCGTCTACCCGACGGCGATCAGGGCTGCCGCTTCCGAGGAAGCGGCCGCCGGTGGGTCGATCCAGACCTTGCTGGATCGGGTGTCATTCCGAGCTGTGGCCGTCGACCAGTGGAGACGATGGGGCGAGGACGGGCGCTCATGGTTCAGCGTCGACACCCGAGAAGACGTCGTCGAAGGACAGGACATGTTCGCCCAGGACCCGGCTACCGAGTCTTGAGCGAGGCGATGCGCCCCTCGATGAGTCGTCTCTCCGCCGCATTCGAGATGAGCCCCAGGGCACGCTCGAAGTCGCGCCGGGCCGCATCTTTCCGACCCAGGCGGCGCAGCAGCTCTCCCCGTGTGGTGTGGAAGGCGTGATAGCCGTCGAGGTCGATGCCCTCGATCGCCTCCAGCCCGGCTTCAGAGCCGCGAGCGTGACCGACCGCGACAGCCCGGTTGAGCCCAACCACGGGTGACCCGGTCATCGGCCACAGCCGGTCGTAGAGCATGACTATGCGATGCCAGTCCGTCTCCTCCCACGATGCCGCCGAGGAGTGGCATGCTGCAATGGCAGCCTGGATGGCATAAGGGCCGAACCCATCGCCTAGCGGAGCCACCAGACCCAGGCCCTCGGCGATCTCGTCGTGGTCCCACAGCAACCTGTCCTGATCTTCGAGGAGAACGAGATCGCCGGCGCCGTCGGTCCGGGTGACCCGCCGGGCGTGTTGGAGAAGCATCAAGGCGAGCAGCCCCCGCGACTCGGCCGAGTCGGGGAGTTGGCCGGAGAGCATGCGGCCCAGCTCGATGGCCGAGGCGGCGAGCTCGTCTCGGACCAGGCTCTCGCCCGACGAGGCGAAATAGCCCTCGTTGAAGATGAGGTAGATGACTGCGAGAACCGCTTCGAGACGTTGGGCGATGTCGTCCCCGGCGGGAACCTGGAAGGGGATGCCCGCGTCGCGGATCTTGGCCTTGGCCCTCACCAGACGCTGGGCCATGGTCCCTTCCGAGACCAGGAAGGCGTCGGCGATCTCACGGGTCGTCAGCCCACCCAGCGTGCGCAGGGTGAGAGCGACCTGTTTGTCCAGAGCGAGCGCCGGATGACAGCAGGTGAAGATCATCTCGAGCCGATCGTCGGTGATACCGCCCCCGAGCATCGGCGCCGTGGGCCGCGCCGACTCGACCTTCTCCAGACCGACGAGGACCTCCTTCTTGTGCGCATAGGTCTTCTCCCTGCGAATTCGGTCGATGGCGCGACGTCTGGACACCGTGGCGATCCAACCTCCCGGATTGGCCGGGATACCGGCGCCGGGCCAGGAGCGCATCGCCTCGATGAACGCGTCCTGGATGGCTTCCTCAGCGAGGTCGATGTCCCTGACCTGGCGCGAAAGGCTCGCCACGACCAGCGCATAGGAGTCGCGGAACGCCTTCTCGATGGCAATGGTGGTGTCAGTCATCGATGACTACCGGAAGCACCGGATAAGGTTCGCACACATGACCGACAGGATCACCCGACTTATATATGTCGGCGATCCGATGTGCTCCTGGTGCTGGGGCTTCGCCCCGGAGATCGAATCGCTGGCCGCGGACTTCCCGGTCGAGGTCGTGGTCGGAGGTCTACGTCCGGGGCCGATGGCCCAGCCCCTCGACGACCGGATGGCTGCCTTCCTCAGTCACCATTGGGTCGAGATCGCGGAGCGAACCGGGCAGCCCTTCGACACGTCGTTCCTCGACAGGCGGGACGGCTGGGTGTACGACACCGAGCCGGCCGCCATCGCAGTCACCCAGATGCGGGAGATGAACGAGACCAGGGCACTCGACTACTTCACCGACATCCAGATGGCCTTCTACGGCGAGAGTCGGGACGTCACCGACTTCG
>Ga0299913_10002842_pt1 | contig 13905 bp, 8 predicted proteins | sample RVTome_9_FD_201360 | JGI IMG/M metagenome (GOLD analysis project Ga0299913, IMG submission 201360) | Soil microbial communities from uranium-contaminated site in the Upper Colorado River Basin, Wyoming, United States - RVT155D38 (version 2) ... | reverse complement strand
TAGTCGCGCCAGTCGACGAGCGATGGATCGTCGAGGGTCGGGTAGCTGAGCTGAACGAGCCCGAGCTCGGCAGGCAACAGTCGGTGGACGCTCGGGCCGAGCTGATCCGGGCACATCACCACGACGTCGCCGGGCTGCGCGCCCGCGCGAATCGCGTCGGCCGCCTTTCCCGCTTGCGTGCGATCGGTGACCGCATTGTGAACGCCCCCGACGACGCCGAGCCCGAGCAGCGCGACCGCGATCGCGCCGCGCGCCCGAACACCCACGAATCTGGTCAACCCGGCAGCCGCTATCAGGAGAAAGAGCGGGAACAGGACGGCTGCGTAGCGAGTCGCGAAGGTCGTACGCGTCGCGAATCCGGCGACGGTCGCGATCGCTACCGTCAGTCCGACCACCATCGCCTCTCGACGCACGAGTGGCGTCGAGCGCACGTCGATCTCGAGGCGGTGGTCGTCGATGGCGCGCGCGACGAGACCGATCGCGAACAGGACGGCCAGCGACCATCCGAGCAACAGCCCTTCCGCGAAGTCGCCGCCGCCGAAGTCCTGCAATGTGGTCGTGATGAGTGTGGTGGGACGGACCGGGTCAGCCCACGGCGTGCCGGTGTGCGCCGATTGATCGAGAATCACGCCGAGCCACGGCACCAGGAAGAGCACGCCGGCGACGACGGCCACGAGCACGCGCACCGTGCGGCGCCGGTCGTCGTTTGCCGTGGTGCGCGCTCTCCAGGCCAGCACGAGAATGCTCGCGGCGATCAACCACAGCGCCCAGTAGTGCGAGAGGAGAAGCGTGCCCGCGACGAGCGTGATGCCCACCAGACGCAGTGCCGACGATCGCTCGAGCGCGTTTGCCACCAGGAGATAGCCGGCCAGCACGAGCAGCATGACCAGGGAGTACATGCGGGTCTCGGTGGCGTAGCGGATGGCGAAGGGTGACAGCGCAAGCAGCGCCACGAACGCCCACGCCGTGATGCGACCGCCGACGCGGCGGCCCGCGAACCAGGCCAGCGGAAGCGTGAGCACCGAGAACACGCCGGACAGCGAACGCACCGCGGTGTCGCCCTCGCCGAACACCGAGATCCAGCCGTGCAAGAGGAAGTAGTACAGCGGCGGATGGCCGTCGTGGCGGAGCGCACTCGGGATGTCGCCCAACGGAAGCCGGGCGATGTCGACGCTCAGCGCCTCGTCGAGCCAGAGATGCGATCTGGTCCAGAACCGCAACACGATGCCGGTGACGATCGACGCGGCCACGACGGCGAACTCGATCGGTCGGAGTGAGGGCTCCCGGCTGTCGAGACGCGAACCGAGACGCGAACCGAGGCTCGGAACGGGGCCCGATGGCACGGCGAGCGAGCGTAGTTCCGGGGTGTCCGGCCGCTCGACGATCCCCCCGTACACTCGCCGCGAGATGACCGAACCCCCGCCGGACAAGAACGTCGTCGTCATCGGAGCCGGTCCCGCTGGCCTCACCGCGGCGTACCAGCTGGGCAAGGCCGGCGTCGACGCGCTCGTCTTGGAGGCGGACTCGACCGTCGGCGGCATCAGCCGAACGGTCGAGCGCGACGGATGGCGGTTTGACCTCGGCGGTCACCGCTTCTTCACCAAGGTGCAGGTTGTCGAGGACCTTTGGCACGAGATCCTGCCGCAGGGCGACTTTCTTCTTCGGCCGCGCATGAGCCGCATCTTCCTCAACGGCAAGTACCTCGACTATCCCCTGCGGCTGTTCAACGTGTTGCGCAACATCGGCATCCTCGAGGCCGTGCGGTGCGTGTTGTCCTACGTGTGGGTCCGCATCCATCCGCCAAAAGACCTCACCACGTTCGAAGGGTGGACGGCCTCGCGCTTCGGATGGCGTCTGTATCGCATGGTCTTCAAGACGTACACGGAGAAGGTGTGGGGCGTTCCCGCGACCGAAATCCAAGCGGACTGGGCCGCGCAACGCATCAAGAACCTGTCCTTCTTGAGCGCGGCGTGGAACGCGATCCTTCCGCGCCGCAACCAGAAGGACATCACGTCGCTGATCGAGGAGTTCCAGTACCCGAAGCTCGGCCCCGGGATGATGTGGGAGCGTTGCGCCGAGCTCGTGGAGAAGGACGGCAACCGCGTTCTGCTCAATGCCCCGGTCACGGCCGTGCATCACGTGGACGGCCGCGCCGTCGCGGTCGACTACGCCTGCGACGGACAGACGCTCACCGCGCCGGCCTCACATGTGATCTCGTCGATGCCGCTGCCGCACCTCTTGAAAGCGATGCGTCCGCCGATTCCCGACGAGGTACGGAACGCGGCCGACAACATCCACTTCCGCGATCACCTGACGGTCGCGCTGGTCGTGCCCGAGGAAGCGGCGTTTCCCGACAACTGGATCTACGTGCACGACAAGACGGTTCGTCTCGGGCGCATCCAGAACTTCGGCTCCTGGTCGCCGTTCATGGTGAAGGAAGGGCGTGCGTGCCTCGGGCTCGAGTACTTCGTGTTCGAGGGCGACGATCTCTGGGAGATGTCCGACGACGACCTCATCGCGCTCGGACAGCAAGAGCTGGCGACGCTTGGTCTCGTCGAGCCCGAGCGCGTCGAGACCGGCTATGTGGTGCGGATGCCGAAGGCGTACCCGACGTACGACGAGCACTACCGCGCGCACGTCGAGACCATGAAGGGCTGGCTCGCGGAGCACGCCCGCAACGTGCATCCAGTTGGGCGCAACGGGATGCACAAGTACAACAACCAGGATCACTCGATGTTGACGGCGATGCTGACCGTCGAGAACATCGTGCACAACGCCGGCCACGACATCTGGACGGTGAACGTGGAGGCCGAATACCACGAAGAAGTCGCTGATGCTGGCGGAGACAGCACCGGCCGCGACGCTCCGATCATCCCCCGCAAGGCCGTCGAGGAGGCCGCAGCGGCGCGTCAGGCCTACGGGGCTTCCGGCGGCGTCAAGTAGACGGCGTAGCCGTCGCCGAGCATCGTGAGTGCACGCAACTCGTCGAGTTCGGTACGCGACGCACCCAGCTTCTCGAAGGCCAATACCTCAGCGATGCCGACGGAGAACCGGTCCGGCGGCGCGTTGGCGCCGAGTGCGGTGCGAATGCTCGCGGTGAGCTCCCGCACCCGAGCGCGCTGTGCCGCGGTCAACGGGTCGTAGGACGCGACGAGCCGGCTGGCGGGCAGGGGCCGCCAGGTCCCGAATTCGAGATCAGGCAACGCGACGATCATCACCATCGCGTCTACCTCGATCGGAGTTGCCTCGCGCCATTCGCCGTACTGGAGCGATGAGACGTCGCTGCGATCGACGAAGACGTCGAAGCCCCGCCGCTCCAAGTCGAAGTACAGCCCGGTCCAGGCAGCGCCCCACAGAGTGGGATCGACGGCTCGCACCAGATAGCGCTCGTCGTTGCGCAGCGCAGCGGCCGTGGGTGCTCCGATGGCTTCGATCGTGCGCGAAACCTGCTCCTCGGGCAGCGCGACGGGAAGATCGCGCAGCATGACTGCGGCCGTCGCCGCCAGGCCGATGAGCGCGACAGCGCTCACCGCGCCGCGGGCTCTCGGCGTCCGGAGGTCGGTGACCACCGACCACACGATCGACAACGTGGCGAGCGCCGCAACCCCGCGCCACCACTGCAACACGTAGGGCACAGGAGGGCCGGTGATGCGAGCCGAGGCAACCAGGGCCAGGCCGGTGGCAACCAACCCGACGAGTGCCAGCCGAGCAGCGTCATGGTGTCCGCGGCGCCACGCGAACGCCCCCGCCAGGGCGACTGCGGCCAAGGTGAGGGTGCCCGGCCAGGCCGAGGACGGGCTCAGAAACCCGATCGCGCTGCTGTCGTGGCCGGTGATCCACGCCCCGTTGGGCCGGAGTTGCCCGCCCATCGCCGTGAAGGCCAGGTCCCAGCCCACCGCAGGCTCGCTGGGGTGCCGCAAGTACGACAGCATGTTCCGAACGTTGTCGCCACCGGACAGTTGCTCCGCGATCGCGGGCAGCCACACGACGACGCCGACCGCCGCGGCGATCGCCAACCACCGCCCGTTCTCCTGGTTCCGGCGAAACACCTTTGTATCGCCGGTACCAGGAAAACCCAGGGACACTGCCGCCAAGACCAGCAGGCCGGCGACGAGAGGCAGGTAGCCGGCGTGCGTCTGCACCAAGAACGATCCGATCGCGACCGCGACCGGCAGCATCACGACGTCGTCGCACAGCACCGACCAGACGAGCAGTAGGAAGAGGATGAACGGGAAGAACGCCGCCCACGGATTCCACGGGTCGACGACGCGGGCGTGGGAACCGTGGGCCAGGAGCGCGACCATCAACCCCACGAGCACCGCCAGCCGCGCGCCACTGCGGCGGTACGCGAGGAGCACGGCCGCGATCATGCAGACCAGGTTCACGACCGCCATGCCGGTGAGGACACCGGTCTGGCCGAACACGCGGTAGAAGGGCGCCAGCAGCCAGAAGAGCAAGGGCCCTGGATGCGCCCAACCCCAGCGGGACCAGGCACCGAGCAGCGGCGTGTGTGACCCGCCCACGTCACTGATGCGCAACAACTCCAAGGCCTGGTCGCCGCCCGCATACCAGTGGCGGCCGAGCAGCGAGATGACCGCGCCGACGACGGGCGCGGCGACGATGATCGCGACCAAGGCGCCCGCGCGCCGCCCGCGCAGCAGCGCTGTGTTCAGCGTCGCGCGACCTGCCGCGCGCCGAGGTCGACGACCACGGCGGCGAGCAGCACGAGGTACGGATACAGCGGCAGATGGAACCGCTGGTTGCCCCAGAGCAGCAGCGGGACCCCGAGCAGCGAGAGCGCGGCGATCAGCACGAGTCGCGCCTCCGGACGCCGGCGCGCCGCACCGACCAGCGGAATCAAGCCGACGACCGCGAGCCCGAGAACGACGAAGAAGTACCAGTCAGCGGTCTCGGACAGCACGTTGCGCACGTCCGATTGCAGGAAACGTCCGCTTCCCAGCGTTTCCGTCGCCTCGATGCCGTCATGGTCGTCGGCGAACATGTACCTCGCCCGGCGCACGATCTGCAGTGCCTCGCGTGCTGGATGATGGATGACGAATGAGATCGCCTTGCGCGTGTTGCCGGCGTTGCGAGGGACTTCCGGCAAGCCGGGCTCGACGCAGCCGTCGTGGTCGGCGAACCGGAATCCTCCGTATGCCGTGAGGTTCCGGTCGAGGCACAGCGTGTCACCCGTGTTGGTCGAACTGACGATGAACGCGTGCATCCGGATCTGGTTGCGGATCATCCAGGGGATCGACATCCCGACCACGACAAGAACGGGTACGAGCGTCACGGTGAACGCTCGTCGCCATCCCGCCTTCACGGCCATCACGGCGGCGAACAGCCCGACCACGAACCACACCGAGAACGGACGCACGAGCACGGACAGGCTCAGGACGAAGCCGAACGCCAGCAGGCGGTTGCGGCTGGGCAGGCCGCGCGACCAGTCGTGCAGGACGATGATCGCCAAGGCTGCAGTGGACAAGAAGATGAACGTCGTCTCGAGCTGGAGCGTGGTGACCTGAAAGATCGCATTCGGAAAGACCGCGAGAAGGGCCGCGGCGATCAAGCCGACGGTCGGATTGAACACCCGCCGGCCGATGAAGAAGACGAGCGCAATCGTCGCCGTCGAGAAGACGACATGCATCAACCCCGCCCAGAACATGAGGTCGCCCGGAAGGTGAGCGTTGTCGACGACGAAGAACAGCGCGGCCAGCAGCGCGGGATAGCCGATCGGGTAGTACGCAGTCGGCTCATTGGTGACGTACCCGACGTACCCGCGTCCGGCCGCGATCTCGTTGCCGTAGTACCAGTAGGAGTACTGATCGCCGGCGCCGATCCACGACGTCGGCGGCGCGGCTTTCGCGTACAGGAACCAGGCGGACCGCAGCACGAAGCCCACTGCGGTGATGACCAGCAACCACCGGTACTGCCGCTGGGACAGGATCGCCTTGACGCGATTCGTTCGCTCGCCGGCCGGCGCACCCGCCGCGAGGTCGGTGTCGTCGACCGTCGCGGTCACAGATGCGCTCCAGGCGGAGCGATGAACACGCCGACGGGGACGCCGAGCTTCAGCATCTCCCCGAAGCGCGGCTGGAACTCGGGGTCCTCGTACACGCGTCCGTCGATCGCCGCCCCGAACAGGTTGTCGTCGATCTTGGCCACGAGGTCGTCGTATCCCCGCGCCCGCAACAGCGAGACGATCTCCGTTCGCAGCTGCGCGTACCGGACCTGCTCCTCCGGCGTGCGCGGATCGACGAAGGCCACCTCGGTCGCACCGGGAAGCGCGCGCCAGCGCTCGACCCAGATGCCGGTGGCCAGCTGGACCCGCGCGGTGGCCTCGGCTTCGCTCACGACCCGGTGCGGCGTGGCGATGACCCGCAGGCCGGCGATCGCACCCACGTCGAAGCCGCGCCGATCGAGCTCGTTCAGCAGTCCGTATCCGGGTGAGCCGATGTAGGCGGCGTCGTCCCACGCGACGAGGTAGCGGCCGTCGTGTCCGTTCGCGCCGCCAACGCCACGATCGAGCGCGTCCACCGTTCCGGGCACCACCGCGCGGAGCTGGTCCGAGATCAGCTCGTCGGAATGGCTGGCACTTGGGGCGGCCCATGTCAGCCGTCCGCAGAACAGCACGACGACCGCGACAAGGCCCACGGTCGCGGCTCGCACCAACTGGGCGCGCCGGTCCGCTGACACGGATCGAGCAACGAAGGCCGCCGCGGTCCACACCGTTGCACTCGTCATCAGCGCGGCGACCCCCCACACAGGGAGCAGCAGGTAGTACCAGACGTTGCCGAAGATGTGGCTCACGTCGAAGATGAGCAGCACGACGCCCAGGGCGACGAACGCATGCAGCCAGAGCAACGCGCGGTTGCGCAAGCGGAGCGAGGCGGCCGCCGCCAACGCCCACAACGCCGCAAACACCACCCCCCGGCTGGTGTTCGCGTGGCGCGCCGGGTCGGCGGTCACGAGCAGACCGGGGCGCTCCAGTTGGTGCACCGACAGATGGGCGACGTCGAGCTTCTCGAAGACGTACTGCAACGACCCCCGCACACCCACGGTCGGCTCACCTGGAGGCGGGTTCGTGAAGTGGTTGATGAGGATGGACTCGTTGCCCGGGTCGTGCGTCAGCTGATCGATGGTGGGCGGGAGCCACAGAACGACGCCGAGCCCGAGAGAGATGACGCTCCACCTGATGATCGACCGTCGGGCGGCGGCGTCTCCCTGACGGAAGTGCACCGCGGCGGCGGCCGTGGCCAATGCACCCGCACCGAGGCACAGCACGAGGTACGGGACGTGGGTCTGCGCACAGAACGAGCCCGCCGCGACCACAACAGGCAGCATGCGGATGTCGCCACACGCGACGGACCACGCCGCGAGGAGCACGACCACCCACCACAGCATCGGCAGGTACGGGTTCCAGGGCTCGGTCAGCGCAGTCACACCGAACCCGGTCACGAGCAGCGCGAGCAGCGCGGCCACGCCCAGCACGAGAAGGCGGCCACCGCGGCGACGCGCGATGAGCAACGCCGCGACGACGGCGCCGCTCTGCACGACGAAGCTCGCCACCTGGAGGGAGAAGGCCGAGCTGCCGAAGAGCCGGTACACGGGCGCCAGCGCGTAGAAGCTCAGCGGGCCGGGATGGCTCCCCTGTCGCGCGCCCGTGCCGATCCGGCCCGGAAGCCCTATGAGCGGTGTGTCCGCGGTACCGACGTCGCGCACACGCAGCTCGGTCTGTGCGAGATCGAGAACCGGTGCCCATGTCGGCTGGCGGAATCCGATCACCGCAACCGCCAGCGGCAGGATCAGCGCCCCGGCGAGCACTGCCACGAGGAGGTTTCGGGATCGCTGCGGGGACGCGGACTTCGGCGTCGCAGGGCCGGCGTCCCGTTCCTCGGTCGTGCCGTCGGCCGCGATGTCGCGCACGGGGGCCGTCACTGGTCCGAACCTATGTTCCAGCAAGAAAGTGCTCGGCATTGCGGGAGGCGATCGTCATGATGGCCGCCTGCGGATTCACACCGGGCGCATCCGGGAGCAACGACGCGTCGTTGACCCGCAGGTTGCGGTAGCCCCACACCGCCCCGAAGCTGTTGGCCGCGGTACGCCGGCGATCCTCGCCCATCCGAACGGTCGAGGTCAGATGCACCGTCATCAGGTTCGCGGTCGATCTCGTCACGACATCCCACCACGACGCGAGCTCGTCGACGCGTCGCACGACCCGGCCGCCGATCACCGACGGGTACAGCTCGATGGCGCCGGCGGCGAGCAGAACCTCGCCCAGGTGGATGAGACCACGCGCCAGCCTGCTGAGATCGGCATCGGTCAGGCGATACGAGACCACCGGGGCGCGGAGTCCGGGAACCGCCACCACCCGGCCAGCAGCATCGCCGCGGATGGCCGCGTAGTAGACGAACACCCGCTCCCAATCCTCCAGCGCCTCCGTGAAGTCGGCGGCACAATCCGACAGCGCCAACGCGATGTGCCCTTTGCGGCTCACCGAGCCGCCGATCGTCAAGCTTGGCGCGAACTCGGTGATGCGGTGCATGGGCACGCCGGCGTGATCGACCGGACTCGGAAAGCGCGCTGCGATCTTGATCGTCGGGTGCACCTTCAGCCCGGACCCGACCTGACCCCGGATGCCACTTCGTTGAAGGAGAGCGGGCGTCTGGATCGCACCGCCGCACACGAAGACGTGATCAGCGTTGATGACGACACGCTCGGCGTCGCCGTCGTCGGTGCGGCGCTCGCACAGCGCGCCCGTCACTTGATCACCGTTCGTCAGGAGCCTTGCCACCCGGCAGTCCGCGGTGAGGGTGGCGCCGTGCTCGAGGGCACGCGGGATCATCGTGCGCGCCATCGTCTGCTTCACCCCCCGCCCGCGCCCGTCGTACTTGAACACGCGCGGGAACTCCACCGCCTGCCAGCCGAGCTTCGTGGCCCCGCGTTCGAGCGTGGCGGACGACGAGGGAGGCGCGGAGGGGAGCAGCGAGACGGCCTGTGCCTGTTCGACGTCCTCCGCGTAACGGTCGAGCACGTCCTCGGTGAAGTGCTCGATGCGGTAGCTCGCGCGCCACTCCTCGGAGAGGTACGACGGCAGCCGGTGCCACAAACCGGAGTTGATCTCGGTACTCCCACCGACGCAGCGACCTTCGGCGTACGCGATGGGAGGTGCGCCGAGCGTGCCGCAGGGGCCGCGGTGGCGGTACTTGACCACCATCTCCTCGAGCGAGAACGGCTCGATCGCGTCAGGATCGATCCACGGACCTTCCTCGACGACCATCACCGTCCGGCCGGCCGCGGCCATCTTGGCGGCCGTCGTTGCACCACCGGCGCCCGAGCCGATGACGAGCACCTCCGTGTCGAGCGCGGTCGGCGCGCGTCGCGACCTCACGGCAGCTCCTGCTCGGCAAAGAGCACGAGCCCGCGGAACAGGCGCACGTACTGCCGCATCGGCGGCAGCCAGCTGTTGTCGAGCGAGTGCACCAACGGATCGGCTGCTCCCCCGCGGCTGCGAGGACGCACGACACTGAACCATCCCCCGAACGCGAGCGATGCTCCTCCGATCGCGGCGCGCAAGTGCTCGGGCAGCTCGCGGATCGTCCCGTCGACGTACGCCATGACCTCGGCGCGGCGGCGGGGATCGTGGGTGCTCATCAGCCGGTCGACGACCTGGCGCTCGAACCACAGCACTCAACGAGGGTAGTTCGGCGCCCCGTCGCGGCCGGAGACAGGGCCGCCAGTACCTCGCCACTACCCTCTCCGCCCGATGTCTCGCCGTCAGGTACGCGATCGCGTGTCGATCGCGATCGTCGCGGCCGTCGTCTTGTTGCCGATGCGGGGCCTCTGGAGAGCACCCGGGCCGCCGATGGAAGAGGGGTTCATGCTCGTCTTCCCGGAACAGGTGCTCCGCGGCGAGATCCCCAACCGCGACTTCCTGCACCTGTACGGGCCAGGAAGCCTGTGGGTGCTCGCCGCGGTGTTCAAGACGTTGGGTACGTCGATCTGGACGGAACGAGCGGTCGGCCTCGCGCAGCAACTTGCGCTCATCGGCGCGGTGTACGCGATGGCGCGGCCGTGGGGTAGGCGGATCGCCGTCGGCGGCGCGGCCGTCACCGCGATCGTCATCCTTCCTCCCACCGGACTCACCGCGATGGCGTGGGTCGGAGGCGTCGCTCTCGCTCTGTGGGCGATGGTCGCGGCGCTGCACGGGCGACTGCTGCTGGCGGGCCTGCTCGCGGGCGCCGCGCTTCTGTACCGGCCCGATCTCGTCGTCGCGACCGTGCTCGGCTTCGCAGCCATCTGGGGGGCGCTCGAGGTTCGTCAACGCAAACGACTCCTGGCGGGCTCCGCACTCGGGCTCAGCCCGTTCCTCGTGCACATCGTGCTCGCAGGACCGGGAGACGCGTTCTTCGGGATGGTCATCCAGCCGGTCTTCCAACTGCGCGGCGGGCGCCGGCTGCCGTTACCGCCCAGCTGGTCGCACCTCGACGGCTTCCTCCAACGCGCCGGCGAGCTCAACGCATTGCGATGGCCGATCTCGTGGCCCCCGCGGCCGCCGCAACTCGTGCTCTGGCTCGCGTTGCTGGTGGCGTCCGCAGTGCTGCTGGCCGTCGTCGGGTGGCGGGTCCGGCGTCGAGGTCCGGCAACGACCGCAGCCGGAGCCGTGCTCGTGATGGGCGCGTTCAGCATCGGGCTGTTGCCCCAGGCGTTGCAGCGGCCGGACTCGACGCACCTCGCCTGGGTCAGCGCGGTCCCCTTCGGATTGCTTCCGGTGGCAGTCGCCGAGGTGTTGCGGGCGGCGCTCCCGACGCTGCGTACCCGGAGCCGGGTGCTGATCGCCGCGGCTGCGCCCTCCATCGCGCTGTTGGTGCTCGTCCCGCACTTCACGTTCGGCCCGTACACCGACGTCGTGGCCCAGACGTTCGACCGGCGCCGCGAGGTCTACGTGATGAAGAACGACGGCCGGAGCTTCTACTACGGACGCCGCGACGCCGCGGAGGCGGTGAATGCGATGCTGCCGGTGGTCGACCAGATCGCCCGGCCTGGCGACAAGCTGTTCGTCGGCACCGGCGATCTGCGCAAGACGCCCTACAGCGAAGCCTTCCTCTACTACCTGCTCCCGCGAACCCGGCCCGGAACGCGCTACATCGAGATGGATCCGGGGGTCGCCAACCGCAACGACTCGGGTTTGGCGGACGACCTCGCCTCCTCGGATCTCGTGATCTTGTCGTCGATCCGCGACGACTGGAACGAACCGAACGCGTCCCGCGACTTCGGGTCCGACGAGGCCGTGGAGGTGCTGCACCGCCAGTTCTGCATGGTCGGATCGTGGGGAACCGGACTCTTCGGCCGCGGTCTCTACGAGCTGTACGAGAGGTGTGACCGCGCCGCTCGGTAGTGTCGGCGACCTATGCGCACGCTCGTGATCGCGTGCGACGGGTGGTGCATGCCCGGCGCAAGACTCGTTGACGAGTACCCTCCCGTCCGGTGACCTGCGGTGCCTCCCTCTGACGCCAGCAAGGCCGGCATCACCAAGATCGGCGACCTTGCCGCGGGCGCGGGGCTGCGCCGCATCCACCTGCTGTCGTGGCGCGACCTCGCCGATGTCGAGGCCGGCGGCTCCGAGGTGCACGCCGCGACCGTCGCGCGGCTGTGGGCGGAAGCGGGCGTCGACGTCACGCTGCGCACCTCGTACGCCCAGGGCCACGCGCCGGTCATCACCCGCGACGGCTACCGGGTCATCAGGCGAGCGGGCCGGTACCTGATCTTCCCCAGGGCCGTCGGGTCGGAGCTCGTCGGGCGGCACGGGCCAAGCGACGCGCTCGTCGAGATCTGGAACGGGATGCCGTTCCTCTCACCGCTCTGGTACCGCGGTCCCCGGGTCGTCCTCCTCCATCACGTCCACGCGGAGATGTGGCAGATGGTGCTCGGCGAGGAGCGACCGTGGGCCGCGAAGCTGGGTGACACGATCGAACGCCGCATCGCGCCGCTCGCGTATCGCCGCACGCCGATCGTCACACTCTCGTCGTCCTCGAAGGACGACATCGTCGAGCAACTGCGCCTGCCGGCGCGCAACATCGAGGTGGTGCCTCCCGGGATCGACGCGAGGTTCACGCCGGCAGGGACAAAGGCAACCGACCCACTGCTCGTCGCGGTCGGCCGCCTCGTCCCGGTGAAGCGGTACGACCACCTCCTCCGTGCCGTGGCCGAGGCCCGGCGACGGCACCCGCGCCTGTCCCTCACGATCGTCGGCGAGGGATACGAGCGCGAACGGCTCGACCAGCTCATCCTCGACCTCGACATGGCCGACGCGGTCACGTACGCCGGGCACGTGTCGGACGACGAGCTGGTGGCGCTGTACCGGCGGGCATGGATGGTGGTGAGCGCGTCGGCGCGCGAGGGCTGGGGCATGTCCATCACCGAAGCTGCGGCGTGCGGAACGCCAGCGGTGGTGACACGGATCGTTGGTCACACCGACGCCGTCATCGACAGGACGACCGGTCTGCTCGTCGACCCCGATGACCCCGTCGCCTTGGGAGCGGGGATTGCCGACCTCATCGCCGACGACGATCAGCGCGAGCGACTCGGGAGAAGCGCATTGGCCAACGCCGCGCGCTTCACGTGGGAGTCGACCGCCATCGGCATCATGCGCGCGCTCTCCGAAGAGGCCAACCGCCGCCGCGGTCGCCGCACCTGACATTGAGACACGCGGCAAGGAGGCCGGCGCGCCGACTCTCCCAGCGCTGGCCGCTCGCCGCCCTGGCCGGTGTCTGCTACCTCCCGCTGCTCTTCACGGCGCCAGGTGAGGTCGGTGCCGACACCAAGACGTACCTGTACCAGGATCCCGGACGGCTCCTGTCGCGCGCCGCCTCGATGTGGGACCCCAACGTCGGCCTCGGCACCGTCACCCACCAGAACATCGGCTACCTGTTCCCGATGGGGCCGTACTACTGGCTGACCAGCAAGCTCGGTCTGCCGGTGTGGGTCGCACAGCGGCTCTGGCTCGGATCGCTCCTGTTCCTGGCCGGCGCCGGCGTCTGGTTCCTGCTTCGCACGCTGCGCTGGCCCACGCTCCCGACGGCCGTCGCTGCGTTCGCCTATGCGCTGACGCCCTACACGTTGACGCTCGAGGCACGGCTCTCGGTGATCCTGCTGCCGTTCACCGGCCTGCCCTGGATGATCGCCTTCGCGGTCAGGGCGATACGGCGCGGTGGCTGGCGTGACCCGGCGTGGTTCGCGCTGGTCATCGTCGCCGTCGGCGGGACCAACGCGACCGGCCTGATCTACGCCGGAGTGGGCCCGGTCCTGTGGTTCCCGTTCGCCGTCTGGGTGACCAAGGAGGCGACGCTGCGGCGAGCGGCCAGTGCGTTCGGTCGCATCGGCATCCTCACGTTGGTCACTTCGTTGTGGTGGATCTCGGGGCTGTCGCTCCAGGGCGGCTACGGCATCGATGTCCTGAAGTACACGGAGACGGCGAAGGTGGTGGCCTCGGCGGCGGTCGCGCCCGAGATCCTGCGCGGTCTCGGTTACTGGTTCTTCTACGGCGGCGACCGGCTCGGGCCGTGGATCGAGCCGAGCGTGGCGTACACGCAACGGCTGTGGTTGATCGTTGTGTCGTATCTCACTCCGGTGCTGGCGCTCTTCGGTGCGGCGCTGAGCCGCTGGAAGCACCGTGCCTACTTCGTCACGCTGGCGGCGGTGGGGGTGTTCGTCGCCGTCGGCGCGCATCCGTGGGACGACCCGCCGCTCACGGGCCGATGGTGGCAGGCGCTGCTCGAAAGCGAACGCGGCCTCGCGATGCGCAGCACCCCGCGGGCGATACCGCTCGTCGTGCTCGGCCTCGCCGTGTTGCTCAGCGCTGGCATCGCCGCTCTGATGCGATCGGCGCCCCGCACCGCACGGCCG
>Ga0299913_10002841_pt1 | contig 13905 bp, 6 predicted proteins | sample RVTome_9_FD_201360 | JGI IMG/M metagenome (GOLD analysis project Ga0299913, IMG submission 201360) | Soil microbial communities from uranium-contaminated site in the Upper Colorado River Basin, Wyoming, United States - RVT155D38 (version 2) ... | reverse complement strand
CGCGCGACCTGTACACCAGGCGCAACGAGGGCGTGAGCATCTGGGTGGTGCGCGCCGAGCACATCACGGCGTCGAGCCCGGACGAGAAGGACCCGTTCTTCGCGCCGAGCGGCGACAAGGTGTACCGGCACCCGACGTTCTACGCGATCCCCGACAACGTCCCGCACATGTGACGGCGAAGATGTCCTTCGACAACGCCTACGAGGCGATCACCGAGGTGAACGACGCGCGCTGGGCCTTCGGCACCGGCTTCGAGGACCCGCTGTCCGGCGTGGACACCACCGTTCCGTCCAATGTGGACGGTCAGGACCTGGCGGCGTACTGCCTCATGCTCGGCGACGACGCGCTGATCATGTCGCACCGGCTGCAGGAGTGGTGCGCCCGCGCGCCCGAGCTGGAGGACGACGTCGCGGTCGCCAACATCGGGCTCGACCTGCTCGGCCAGGCCCGGTTGCTGCTCACCCGCGCCGGCAGGGCCGACGGCAGCGGGCGCGGCGAGGACGACCTCGCGTACCTCCGCGACGAGTCGCGGTTCCGCAACGTGCGGCTCGTGGAGCTCCCGAACGGCGACTTCGCGCACACCATGGCCAGGCTGCTGGTCTTCGCCAGCTGGCGGCTGGCGCTGCTCGCGCGGCTGGTCGACTCCAAGGACCCGGTGCTGGCCGCGATCGCGGCCAAGGGCGTCAAGGAGGTCACCTACCACCGCGACTACGCCGCGCGCTGGGTGGTGCGGCTGGGGGACGGCACCGAGTTGTCGCACGACCGCATGCAGGCCGGCCTGGACGCGGTGTGGCCCTACGTGGACGAGCTGTTCACGCCGCACGAGGTGGAGCTGCGCGTCGGGGTGGACCCCGCGGCCCTGCGGCCGGAGTTCGACGGCGTGCTGGCCGAGGTGCTGGCCGCGGCCACGCTGCGGCGGCCCGAGGTGGCCGCGCTGCCCGGCGTCGCGGGACGGCTCGGCCGGCACGGGGTGCACACCGAGGCCATCGGCCCCCTGCTCGCCGAGCTGCAGAGCGTGGCCCGAGCCCACCAGGGGGCGACGTGGTGACCCGGGCGCGCAGCGCAGCCGAGCAGGTGACCGACCCCGAGCTGCCGATGCTCACGCTCGCCGACCTCGGGGTGCTGCGTGAGGTGCGGGTCTCCGACGACGGCGCCGCGGTCGACGTGAAGATCACGCCGACCTACACCGGCTGCCCCGCGATGGACGCCATGCGCGACGACCTGGAGCACGCGCTGCGCGGCGCCGGCTACCGGGACGTGCGCATCGACGTGGTGCTGCACCCGCCGTGGAGCACCGACTGGATCAGCGAGGACGGCCGCCGCAAGCTGGCCGAGGCCGGCATCGCACCCCCCGGCGCCGCGCCCCGCCGCGCGGCCGGACCGGTCCCGCTCTCCCTCACCCCGCAGCCGCAGCGCGTCGCCTGCCCCCGCTGCGGCTCCGCGGACACCGAGCTGACCTCGCAGTTCGGCGCGACCGCGTGCAGGGCGCTGCGCCGCTGCCGCGCATGCCGCGAGCCGTTCGAGCACGTCAAGGAGATCTGAGCGCCGTGACCGTGATGGATGCCGCCACCACCCGCCGGCGGGCGAAGTTCCACCCGCTGCGGGTGGCGGGCGTGCAGCGGCTGTGCGAGGACGCCGTTGCGGTGACCTTCGACGTGCCGGCCGAGCTGGCCGAGGAGTACGCGTTCCGGCCCGGCCAGTCGCTCACGCTGCGCCGCACCGTGGACGGCCGCGAGGAGCGGCGCTCGTACTCCATCTGCTCGCCGGCTGGCTCGCCGCCGCGCATCGGCGTGCGCGAGGTGCCGGACGGCGTGTTCTCCACGTGGCTCGTGCGCCACGTCAGGCCGGGCGAGGAGATCGAGGTGCTGCCGCCGGCCGGCAACTTCACGCCGGACCTCGACGAGCCGGGGCACCACGTGCTGATCGCCGCCGGCTCGGGGATCACGCCGGTGCTGTCCATCGTGGCGTCCGTGCTGCGGGCGAACCGGGACAGCCGCGCCACCGTGCTCTACGGCAACCGCCGCACCTCGACGGTGATGTTCGTCGACGAGCTGGCGGACCTGAAGGACAGCTACCCGCCGCGGCTGGAGCTGGCGCACGTGCTGTCCAGGGAGCCGCGCGAGGCGGAGCTGCTCACCGGCCGGCTGGACGCCGACAAGCTGCGCGCGCTGCTGCCGCTGCTGGTGGAGCCCGCCGAGGTGGACCACTGGTGGCTGTGCGGGCCGTACGGGATGGTGACCGACGCGCAGCTGGTGCTGAGCGAGCTCGGCGTGCCGGCGCGCCGCGTGCACCAGGAGCTGTTCTACGTCGAGGACGAGCCGCCCGAGCTGGCCAGGCACGTCGAGCCGGGCATCGAGGGCCCGAGCAGCGAGATCACCGTGGTGCTCGACGGCCGGTCGACCACCATCACGCTGCCGCGCGACACCACCGTCCTGGAGGGCGCCCAGCGGATGCGCCCCGACCTGCCGTTCGCGTGCAAGGGCGGGGTGTGCGGCACGTGCCGCGCCAAGCTCGTGGACGGCAAGGTGGAGATGCGCCGCAACTTCGCGCTCGACCCGTCGGAGCTCGCCGCCGGGTTCGTGCTGACCTGCCAGTCGCTGCCGGTCAGCGACCACGCGACCGTGGACTACGACGCCTGACCGGGCCCCGGCCAGCAGCGGCCGCACCGGATGGCCGTGCCCGTCACGGGGTCCAGCCCAGGCCGCCACGGTCGACGAGCTGCGCGGCGATGACGTTGCGCTGGATCTCGTTGGTGCCCTCGCCGACGATCATGAGCGGCGCGTCGCGGAAGTACCGTTCGACGTCGTACTCCGTGGAGTAGCCGTAGCCGCCGTGGATGCGGACCGCGCTGAGCGCGAGCTCCATGGCGGTCTCGGAGGCGAACAGCTTGGCCATACCGGCCTCCAGGTCGCAGCGCGCCGCGGCGTCGTACCGGCGCGCGGCGTGCAGCACGAGCTGCCGCGCCGCGGTCAGCTTGGTGGCCATGTCCGCCAGGTAGTTGCCGATCGACTGGTGCCGCCAGATCGGCACGCCGAAGCTCTCCCGGTCCTGGGCGTAGCGCAGCGCGTCGTCGAACGCGGCCCTGCCCACCCCGAGCGCGCGCGCCGCGACCTGCAGCCGGCCGAGCTCCAGGCCCTTCATCATCTGCGCGAAGCCGTGCCCCTCCCGCCCGCCGAGCAGCGAGCCGGCCGGGGTGCGGAAGCCGGAGAAGGACAGCTCGCAGCTCTCCACGCCCTTGTAGCCGAGCTTGGACAGGTTCCTGGACACCTGGAGCCCCTCGCCGTGCTCGACGAGCAGGATGCTCATGCCGCTGTGCCTCGGCGCCGCCGCCGGATCGGTCTTGCAGAGCAGCGCGATGAGCCTGGCGCGGCGCGCGTTCGTGATCCAGGTCTTGGCGCCGTTCACCACGTAGTGCCCGCCCTCGCGGCGCGCCACCGTGGTCATGGCCTGCAGGTCGGAGCCGCCGCCGGGTTCGGTGAGCGCCATCGCCGCCCTGACCTCGCCGGTCGCCAGCCGAGGCAGGTACCGCCGGCGCTGCTCGTCGGTGCCGAAGTCGGCGATCAGCTTGCACACCACGCTGTGCCCGCCCATCGCGCCGGCGAGGCTCATCCAGCCGCGGGCGAGCTCCTCGGTCACCATCACGAAGCACGGCGTTGACACCGGCGCGCCGCCGTGCTCCTCCGGGACGACCAGTCCGAACACGCCGAGCCGCTTCATCTGCTCGACGAGCGCCTCGGGGTAGGCGTCGGCGTGTTCCAGCTCGCGCGCCACGGGCCGGACCTCGCGGTCCACGAAGTCCCGCATGGTCGTGACAACGGCCCGCTCGGCTGCGTCGAGTTCGTCCACGGCGCCATTCTCGCCCGCGGCCGGCGGGCCTGGACGGCGGCGGGATCGGTGGAACTCACGCACCGTTAGGTCATTCGCAGCACGTGTTCAGCCGGATGCCGGCTTGCCTGACGTCACTCGAAAGGGAGAATGTCGCGGTGATTACCCCAGACTCCGACGCAATCCTGCCCACCTTCGATCACCCGCCCCAGTTCGACTTCGTGCGCAGGGGTTACGACCCCCGCCAGGTAGACGAGCAGCTCAGCGCGCTGCGGACCGCGCTCGACCAGGCCCAGCGGGCCGCCGAGACCGCGGAACACCACGCCAACCTCACCGAGAAGGAGCTGCGCGAAGCTTCCGAGCAGCTCAACGCCCAGCGCGCCGAGTACCAGGAGAACAGCTTCGGCTTCCGGGTGGAGAAGATCATCCGCCTGGCCGAGGAAGAGGCCCGCGAGATCCGTACGCAGGCCGGGGCCGACGCAGAGGCGCACCGAATGGCCGTCGAGCAGCAGCTCGCCAAGCGCACCCAGGCGATCCAGGAGCAGCAGGTGCGCCTCGACGAGGAGCACGCCGGGGCCATGGCCGAGATCAGGACCCAGCGCTCCGACGCCGAGCAGCACGCGAAGGCGCTGCGCGAGAAGGCCCAGGCCGAGTCCGACCGGCTGCGCGCGGAGACCACCGCCGCGATCGCCAGGCAGCGCGCCGAGGCCGACCAGCAGCTCGCCGCCCGCCGCAACGAGGTCGAGGCCGAGATCGGTCAGCTCAAGGAGATGCGCGACGAGCTGCGCGTGGATCTCAAGCGGCTGCACGACCTGCTCGGCGACTTCATCGACAAGAAGGTGCAGGACGGCCAAGCCGCGCCCAAGACCGAGCAGGTCAAGGCGAAGGTTGCCGGCTAGCGACGGCCCGTGAGTGGCGATGAGTGCCATAGCACCTATTGGCACTCACGGGTGCGCAGCACATCGACGAACTCGGCGCACCAGGCCGCGACGGTCGACGCGTCGAAGAGTTCGGTGGCGTACTCGGCCGAACCGACCAGGCCGCCCTGGTACGGCACGACCGTGAGGTAGAGCTCCATGCGGGCCACCTCGCTCGGTGCGGGCGGCACCAAGGTCGCCCGCACACCAGGGAACCGCGGCACCGGCGGATCCGCGCCGAGCACGGTGAACAGCACGGTCGGCACCGGCGGTTCCCCGCCCGGCGCTCCGAGGTCGGCCGGTTCGAGGTCGGCCACCAGCATGCCGAGCGGCATGGGCCGGTGGTCGAGCGCGGCGAACACGGTGTGGCCGACCTGCGCGACCAGGTCGGCGAACGTGCGTGCCTGCGCCACCCGCACGCGAAGCGGCAGCGCATCGGTGAAATTGCCGACGATCGACTCGTGTTCCGGCAGGGTCCGCCCGCCCGTCGAGCTGATCACCACGACCTCGGGCTCGCCGGTGATCCTGGCCAGCAGCGTGGCGAACGCGCTGCACAGCACCGTGTACCTGGTGGTCCGGCAGCGGCTCGCGAGCTCGTCCAGCCGGTGCAGCACGTCGCCGCCGACGGTGAACCGGTGCTCGGCTCCCCGCCGGGAGGGGTTGGCCGGCCGCGGACGGTCGCGGCCCCCCGGCCGGTGGAGGGAGTCGCGGCTCCCCGTCCGGTGGAGGGAGCCATAGGGCAGCGCGGGCCGCAGCCGGGCGCCGGACAGCTCGGCGCGCCAGTGCCGCAGCAGCCGCTCGCGCCGCGTGCCATGGCCCGGCCTGCCGTCGCCCTGGGTGCCGCCGCCTGGCCGGCTGTCGCCGGGCGGATGGTCCATCGCACCGGTAGAAGCGGGCGGATGGTCCATCGCACCGGTAGAAGCGGGCGGATGGTCCATCCACCCGGAACGGGCGTCCCGGTCGCCGCCGAGCAGGCCGTCGTCGAGCGCGTGGCGCTCCCAGCGGGCGAACTCGGCGTACTGGCCCGCCGGTGCCAGCTCGTGTCCGGGGTCGCGGTACAGCACGGACAGCTCGTCGAGCATGATCGCCAGGCTGGTGTGGTCGCACACCAGGTGGTGCATGACGAGCAGCAGGGTCCAGCGCCGCTCGTGGTGGCGGACCAGGGCGGCCCGCAGCAGCGGCGCGGTGGCCGGGTCGAACGGCTCGTCGATGGCGGCGAGCCGCGGGTCGGCCGGGGGGAGCACCGGCAGCGGCACGGCGGCCGGCCGCATCACCTCGGCGACCACCACGCCGCCGCGGCGCACGAACCTCGTCCGCAGTGCCTCGTGCCGCCGTACCAGGGCGTTCAGCGCGGCGGCCAGCGCCGGGGGGTCCAGCTCGCCGTCGAGGTCGACCTCCCAGCGGATGTTGTAGACGGCCGGGTTCGGGTGTTCCCGGTGCCTGGTCCACAGCCGCAGCTGCCCGTACGACGGCGGGTGCCTGGACTGCACCCCGGCGCTGCCGGGCTCGGTGGACAGCCAGCGGATCAGCCCGGCCTTGTGCAGCCGCAGCTGGGCGATGTGCCCGGCCGGCAGCTCGGCCGGCGCGTCGTAGTGCAGCGCCGCGCCGTCGGTGTCGAGCTGGACGTCCGTGGCCAGGGTCAGCTCGACCAGCTCGTCCAGGTTCACACCGAGCCTCTGACCCGGCCGTCGCGTCGCTCCGGTCCGGGGCGCTCGGGGCCGGGGCGGAGGCGGCCGGCCATGGCCCTGATGGTCGGGGCCTGGAAGAACTGCAGCACGGGATAGTCGACGTCGAACTGCTCGCGCACCCGGTTCAGCAGCCGGATCGCGTTGAGCGAGTGCCCGCCGACGCTGAAGAACTCGGTGTCCACGCCGACGGACACGCTGCCGAGCTCGGTAAGCCACAGGTCGTGCAGCGCCCGTTCGATCGCGGTCGACGGCGCGGACCCGTTGGACCCGGCACCCCTGGATCCGCTGCGGTCCGATCCGCTGGCGTTCGAGGCCGCGGCCGGTTGCGGCAGCCTGGCCCGGTCGAGCTTGCCGCTGGCGTTGACGGGCAGCTCGGGAAGCACGGCCCAGGAGCGCGGCACCATGTGCTCGGGCAGGGTCTGCGCCAGCTCGGCGGTCAGCCGCTGCGGCAGCCCCTCGGTCTCCTGGCAGCCCGGCACCACGTACCCGGCCAGGTACGGCTCGTCGCCGCCGTCGGTGCGGGCCAGCACCACCGCGTCGGCCACGCAGTCCAGCTCCCGCAGCACGGCCGCCACCTCACCGGGTTCGACGCGGTGCCCGCGGATCTTCACCTGGTCGTCGCCGCGGCCGAGGAACTCCAGCGTGCCGTCGGGCCGCCAGCGGGCCAGGTCGCCGGTGCGGTACAGGCGGGCGCCCGGCTCGGCGGTGCCTGCCTCGACGGTGCTCGGCCCGGCGGCGGACGGGTCTGCGGTGCTCGGCTCGGCGGTGTTCGGCTCGGCGGCGGACGGGTCCGGCACGAACGCCGCCGCCGTCTGCACCGGCCGGCCGAGGTAGCCATGGGCCAGCAGCGGGCCGGCCAGGTACAGCTCGCCGACCGCCCCGACCGGCACCGGTCGGCCGTCGCGCAGCAGGTGGCCGCGCACGCCGTCGACCAGCCGGCCGATCGGTGGTGCCGCCGGCCCGTCCGGTTCCACCGGCTGCGAGGTCACGATCACCGACGTCTCGGTCGGCCCGTACTCGTTGTACAGCCGGCACTGCGGGTTCGCGGCCAGCAGCGCGCGCAGCGCCGGCGTCAGTGTCAGCGCCTCGCCGATCGTGATGATCTCCCGCAGGCTCGGCATGCCAGGCCCGTCCGCCAGTGCCTCGGCGAAGTACTTGAGCGGGGTGAACGGCATGCCGATGCGCTGCACCCCGTGCCGGCGGACCCACTCGGCGACCGCGCGCGGGTCGTAGCGCAGCTCGTCGGGCAGCAGCACGATGGTGCCGCCACCGGAGAGCGTCGCGAAGATCTCCAGCACGGACACGTCGAAGCCGCACGAGGTCCACTGCAGCGTGCGCATCGGCGGGTGCGCCGCGACGTACCAGTCGACGATGTGCGACGGCCCGCGGTGCGGCATCGCCACGCCCTTGGGGCGGCCCGTGGACCCGGACGTGTAGATGACGTACGCGAGGCCGTCCTCGCCGGCGACCTCGGGCGGGTCGTCGGCCCTGGCCGCCGCCAGCTCGGCGCGCACCCCGGGGTCGTCCAGCCGGACGGTCGTGAGCCCGCCGGCCGCCAGCTCCGGGCGCTCCGACAGCACCTCGGTCGTGCTGACCAGCACTTGGGCGCCGCTGTCCGCGAGCTGGAAGGCGAGCCGCGCGGTGGTGACCGCCGGGTCGAGCGGCAGGTAGCCGGCGCCGGCCTTGAGCACCGCGAGCATCGTCGACACCAGCTCCACGCCGGCCGGCAGGCACACCCCGACCACGCCACCGGCGCCGACCCGCAACTGACGCAGCCGCCAGGCGAGGCGGTTCGCGCCCTCGTTCAGCCGCCGGTAGCTGAGCTGCTCGCCGCCGCCCGCGATCGCGACCGCGTCCGGGGCGCGGTGCGCGTGCTCGGCGAACCGCTGGTGCAGCAGCCACGGCGTCGGCGTCGGCACCGCGCGGCCCTGCCAGCCCGCCAGCTCGGCGCGGTCCGGCGCGGTGAGCGCCGGCAGCCGGGACAGCGGGGTGTCCGGGGCCGCGACCGCCGCGCCCAGCAGGTGCGCGAAGTAGTCCATGAACCGGCGCATGGTCGGCTCGTCGAAGAGCTCGGCGTTGTACTCGACGTGGCACTGCACGGTGTCGGCCAGGTTGGCCAGGTAGCAGGTGAGGTCGAACGGCGCCTTGCTCGGCGCGACCTCCAGCAGCGTCGCGGTCAGGTCGGGGAGCTCGAAGCCGCTGCCCGAGTCGTTCTCGTACTCCACCATCACCTGGAAGATCGGGTTGCGGCTCGGGTCGCGCTGCGGGTTCAGCGCGGCGACCAGCTCGTCGAACGACACCGCGGAATGGTCGTAGGCCTCGGCGGTGCAGGCCCGGATCCTCGTCATCAGCTGGGCGAAGCTGGGGTCGCCGGTGAGGTCGATCGGCAGCGGCAGGGTGTCGACGAACATGCCGACGGTGTTCTCGGTGCCGGGCGGGCGGTTCGCGGCGGCGGCGCCGAGCACGAACCGCGGCTGGCCGCCGAACGTGGCGAGCATGGCGGCGAAACCGCCGAGCAGCGCCATGAACGTGGTGACGCCGCGGCCGCGGCCGAACTCGCGGACCCGGCGGGTGAGCTCGGCGTCGAGGTGGACGAAGAAGGAGCGGCCTTCGCCACCCATGACGGCCGGCCGCGGGCGGTCGGCCGGCAGTTCGAGCACCGTCGGCAGCCCCCGCAGCCGGTCCACCCAGAACCGCAGGTCCTCGGCCCGCCGCTGGGTGTCGCGGGCGCTGCGCTGGTCCCGCGCGTACTGCAGGTAGCTGGTCGGCTGCTCGGGCAGCGTCGCGCTGGTACCGGTGCGCGCCGCGCGGTAGCACTCCGCGAGGTCGCGGAACAGCACCACCCAGGACAGCCCGTCGGACACGATGTGGTGCACCGAGATCACCAGCACGTGGCGCGTCGGGGAGAACCGCAGCAGCCGCGCGAACACCGGCGGGCGGGCCTGCAGGTCGAACCTGCGGTGGCTCTCCTCGGCCATCACCCGCCGTACCGTGGCGTCCTCGTCGTCGCCGCCGTGGTCGAGCAGCGGGCAGGCCAGCCCGGCCGGCGGCACGACGCACTGCCGCGGCTCGCCGTCCACGGTGCGGAACACGGTGCGCAGCGCGGGATGCGCGGCGATCAGCTCGTTCAGCGCCCGGCGCAGCGCCGCCACGTCGAGGTCGCCGCCCAGGCCGATCGCCCGCGGCTCGTTGTACATCGGCCGGTCGGGGAACATCTCGTGCACGATCCACATCCGCTGCTGGGCGGCCGACAGCGGTGCGGTGTCCCGGGTGTCCGCGGCGTACGCGCGGCGCAGCCGGTCCATCTCCGGTAGCCCGCTGCGCAGGTCGTCCGGGGTCAGCCCGAAGTCCACGAAGCAGGCGATCTCGTCGGCACCGGCCGCCAGCAGCGCGTCGACGATCGGCGTGCACGACTCCGGGCTGCCGATGAGCGCCCGCGACTCGCAGTACCGCGCGTACGCCTGCTCGAGCAGGAAGCGCACGTCGTCCTCGGGCGTGGTCCGCAGGTCGATGTCGAAGCCGAGGCTGTTGGTGATCCCGCCGAACAGCGACAGCGACGACCGCAGGTACCTGCAGAACGGTTCGAACGCGGTCGCCCGCGCCCGGTCGGCGTCCTCGTTCAGGTAGGTGTGCAGCAGGACGACGACGCGCCCGGTGCTCGGGTCGAGGCCGCCGTCCCGCCGCGCCTCCCGGTAGATCCGCAGGTTCTCGGCCAGCGCGTCGACGCTCTGGGTCATCAGGTTGGTCACGACGCCCAGCCCGCGCCGCCCCGCCTGCCGGTAGCTCTCCGGGTTGCCGACGATCGCGGCGTACAGCGGCGGTGTGGGCTGCACCGGCCGCGGGAAGAGCCGCACCTCGACGGTGTCGCCGCTGCCCGAGACGGCGTCGATCTTGCCGCCGCTCCACAGCGTGCGGACGGTGTCGAGCTGTTCGTACATCAGCTCCTTGTGCCGGCCGTAGTTCTGCGGGCGCAGCACGAAGTCGTTGGCGTGCCAGCCGCTTGCCACGCAGATCCCAGCGCGGCCGCCCGAGAGGTTGTCCACCACGGACCACTCCTCGGCCACCCTGATCGGGTCGTGCAGCGGCAGCACCACCGAACCCGCGTGCAGCCTGACCCGCTTCGTCCTGGTGGCCAGGGCTGCGGCCAGCACGGAAGGATTCGGGAAGATCCCGCCGAACGAGTGGAAGTGCCGCTCCGGCAGCCACACGGCGTGGAACCCGTGCTCGTCGGCAAAGGTCGCCGCCTCGATCACGCTGTCGTAGCGGCCGGCACCGGCACCGTCCTCCGGATAGTCCCCGAAGAAGTACACGCTGAAGTCGCACGTCCCCCGCGCCGGCGGCACCAGCGCCGGATGATCCGCCACCGGCGGCAACCCCGCAGACACTCCCGGTGCCGCCGGTGTGACCGATGCGGCCGCGGTTGGCGCCGCCGCCACCGAAGTGCCGGCCGGCAGTGCGGGCTGGCCGGCAAGAACGTCGAGCTGGCGCTGCATGACGGCGGAGAACTGCGACATGACGGCCAGCTGCTGGCTGATCAGGCCCTGCGTCGACCCGTCCACCGCGGGACAGGCGAATGCGCTCGTCGTAGGCGCCGCGGCCGCAACCGGCGCCGGGCTCGCGGGCGAGGCCGCCGGGACCGGCGCGGGGGTGGCTGGTGTGCCCGTCGGTGCGGGTGTGACCGGCGTGGGTGCGGCCGCGGTGGTGGTGGCGCTCGCGGTGGTGGTGGCGCTCGCGGTGGGCGGGACCGGCGTGGCCGCGAGGGTGGGATCGGGCTGGTCGGCGGGCATCCGGGTGGCTATCAGCTCGGCCAGGCGTTGGGGGGTGCTGGCGCCGTCGGCGAAGAGCTCGCGCATGGCGACGCGCACGCCGAAGCGTTCGTCGAGCTTGCCGGCGATGGCGACCATGGTGAGCGAGTCGGCGCCGAGCTCGACGAGCGAGCGGTGCGGCTCGACGTTCGAGGGTGGCACGCCGAGCTGGCCGGCCGTCAGTTCGCGTACCGCGTCGAGGATGCGCGCGGTCCTGCTCACTTGGTTGCCTCCCGTTGCGATTTGATCAATGGGACGGCGCGGCAGCCAGTGGGACTCCCGCCGGAACGGATAGACCGGCAGCGGAACCCGCCGGCCGCCGCAGCCGTCCGTCACGCGCCGCCAGTCGACGGGGGCGCCGAGGCAGTAGAGCCGGCCGAGCGCGTGCGCCAGGCCGTCGAGCTGGTCCTGCCCGCGGGCCAGGCTCGGCACCCACGCGGTCCTGCGGACCATGCGGCCGAGCGCATCGTCGGGGCCGATCTCGATCGTGGTGTGGCCGTCGAGCGCGGCGAGTCCCAGGTCGAAGCGCGCCGCCTGCCTGGTCTGCCGGATGCAGTACTCGGCGTCCAGCACCGTGCCCGGCGGAAGGAGCCCCGGCGGATTGGACCCCCGCGGATCAGGCCCCGGCGGAATGGGCCCCCGCGGAATGGGCCCCCGCGGAATCGACGCTGTACCGTCGCCGGCGGTGCTGGCGAACGCGGTGGTCAGCGGCCGGAACTCCACCTCGGCCAGCTCGGTGCGCAGCGCGTCGAGCATGCCGTCCAGCAGTCGGGTGTGGAACGCCCGGTCCACCGGCAGCCGCCGGTATGGCAACCGCCGCGCGTCCAGCTCGGCCTGCAGGCGCTCGACGTCCGCGATGGTGCCGGCCAGCACGTGCTGGCCGGGCCCGTTGACGACAGCCAGCTCCACGCCGGGCACGGCGGCGAGCAACTCGTCGACGGCGGTCCGCGCGGCGAGCACGGCGACCATGCCGCCCGGCGCGCTGCGCTCCCGCATGAGCCGGCCGCGGGCCGCGGTCAGCCTGACCCCGTCGGCCAGCGACAGCCCACCGGCGACGCACATCGCGGCGTACTCGCCGACGCTGTGCCCGACGACCAGCTCCGGCTCCACGCCCCACGAGCGCCACAGCTCCGCCAGCGCCACCTCGAACGCGAACAGCGCCGGCTGCGCGACTGCCGTGTCCCACCGCCCGCCCCCGGTGGTCAGCACCTCGGCCATGCCGCACTCGTCCACCACCGAGGCGAACACCTCGAACCGCCGGTACAGCTCGGCCGCCATGCCGGGCGCACCCCCGCCCTGCCCGGCGAACGCGAACGCCAGCTTCGGCTGTCCCGCGACGGCGGGCTGCGGCTGGCGACCGGCGGGGGGCCGCGGCTGTCCGGCCGGCGGCTGCGGTTGCGCGGTGATGGTCTGCGCGAGTGAGGCGGCCAGCTCTGCCGGAGTGTGGCCGTACGCCGCGAGCCGGTGGCGGTGGTGGGTGCGGCCGGTGGCCGCGGTGAGCTGCAGGTCGGCGGGCTCCACGTCGGGGCGGGCCAGCAGCATGGCGCGGTACTGGTCGGCCAGCTCGGCGAGCGCGTCGGGGGTGTGCGCGGACAGCGGCAGCAATCCGAGGGCCGGCCGCACCGGCTCGGGCCGCACGGCGGGCGCGGGCGGCTCCTCGACGATCACGTGCGCGTTGGTGCCGCCGACGCCGAGCGCACCGACGGCCGCCCGCCGCGGGACCGCGCCAGCCGGCCACGGCGCCCGCGACGTGTGCACCACGAACGGGCTCGACGGCAGGTGCAGCTCCGGGTTGGGGCGGCGCAGGTTGATCTGCGGCGGTATCTCGCCGGCGCCGAGCATGAGCACGACCTTGAGCAGGCCGGCCATGCCGCAGCAGCTGTCCAGGTGGCCGATGTTGGCCTTGACCGAGCCGAGCGCGCAGAACCCGACGCGGTCGGTGTGCCGGCGGAAGGCCTTGGTCAGCGCGGCGACCTCGATCGGGTCGCCGAGCTCGGTGCCAGTGCCGTGCGCCTCCAGGTAACCGATCGACTCCGCATGCACCCCGGCGGCGGCGAGCGCGTCGGACATCGTCCTGACCTGCCCGGCGACGCTTGGCGCGGTGAACGACACCTTGGCGGCACCGTCGTTGCCGACCGCCGACGCCAGGATCACGGCGTGCACGGTGTCGCCGTCGGCGAGCGCCCTGGACAGCGGTTTGAGCAGCACCGCCGCGACCCCGCTGCCGCCGACGGCGCCGTCCGCGTCCGCGTCGAACGGCCGGCAGACGCCGCTCGCGGACAGGATCGAGCCCGGCGCGTGCCGGTACCCGGTGACCTGCGGGATGTGCACGGCCGCGGCGCCGGCCAGCGCCAGCTCGCACTCGCCGGCCAGCAGCGACCGCGCGGCGAGGTGCACGGCCACCAGCGCCGTCGAGCACGCCGTCTGCACCGAGAGCGCCGGCCCGGTCAGCCCGAGCCGGTAGCTGACCCGCGTCGCAAGGAAGTCCGGCTGGTTGCCGATCGCGGTCTGCATCGCCGTCACCGCGTCGTCCTCGGCGGACACCTGCGGCTGGTAGGTGTGGCCCGGGTAGAGGTTCATCCCGGAGCCGGCGAACACCCCGACGTCGGTGGCGCCGCCGTAGCCGGCGTGTTCGAGCGCGTGCTGGCAGCACTGCAGGAACAGCCGTTG
>Ga0299913_10002840_pt1 | contig 13905 bp, 14 predicted proteins | sample RVTome_9_FD_201360 | JGI IMG/M metagenome (GOLD analysis project Ga0299913, IMG submission 201360) | Soil microbial communities from uranium-contaminated site in the Upper Colorado River Basin, Wyoming, United States - RVT155D38 (version 2) ... | reverse complement strand
CCCCGGATCGCCTGATCGAAACCATGTGATCCGGGTGCGCTTGCCCCTTCGGGACAACCGAAGTATGCCCGCCGCTGCAACCGAGACGCAATCCCACTTATCCCCGAACTTGGCGCCGATTCGGGAAGCTATCCACATGCTGTCCACGATTAGCCGAGGCAACCATTGCGGTTGACGGAATGGTTATCGCAAGGATAATCATCCGATGCCACCGAGCACCCGCGCCGTCGCCGACGACCTCATCGAGGCCATGGCTCCCCTCCTCGCGCAGCAGCGCCAGAGGTGGGCCGAGCGATGCCACGCGCACGGCCTGTCGTTGATGGGCGCGCACGCCCTGGCGCTCCTCGAGATGCACGGCCCGATGCCGATGAGCCGCCTGGCCGATGACCTCGGCGTGGCGCTCCCCAACGCCACCGGCATCGTCGGACGGCTGGCCGAGCGCGGCATCGTCGACCGCGAGCACGCCGATGCCGATCGGCGCGTCGTGCTGGTGTCGCTCAACGACCACGGTCGGCAGCTCGTCGGCGAGATGGAGGAGGCGCGCCGCGACCGGATCCGACGGCTGGTCGAGGCGCTGGACACCGACCAGCAGGAGCGACTGCTCCATGCCGTCCGCGACCTCCGTGCAGCGGCGGCGACGGTGGACGGCGCGTGAGCCAGCCCCTGCCGCCGGTGGACGATGCCCCCGTCCACGTCGACCAGCGCGCCCGGATGGAGATCCTCGGCGCAATCCTGCTGACGATGTTCCTCTCGGCCCTCGACCAGACGGTGGTCGGCACGGCGCTGCCGCGGATCGTCACCGACCTGTCGGGCAACGAGCTGTACGTCTGGGTGGTCACCGTCTACCTCCTCGCGGCGACGGTCACCGGCCCGATCTACGGCAAGCTCTCCGACCAGTTCGGCCGGCGGCCGATGATGATGATCGGCGTCAGCCTCTTCCTGACCGGTTCCCTGTTGTGCGGCCTGAGCGGTGAGATGTGGCAGCTCATCGTCTTCCGCGGCATCCAGGGACTCGGGGCCGGGGCGATCTTCCCGATCGCGCTGGCGGTCATCGGCGACCTGTTCAGCCCGCGCGAGCGCGGCAAGTACCAGGGGCTGTTCGGCGCCGTGTTCGCCCTCGCCAGCATCCTGGGGCCGGCGCTCGGCGGCTTCCTCACCGACACGATCAGCTGGCACTGGATCTTCCTGATCAACCTGCCGCTCGGCATCGTGGCCCTGGCCGTCCTGTGGCGGCTCCTGCCGTCGGTGCGGCATCCGGAGGTCGTCCAGCAGATCGACTACCTCGGCGCGGCCGTCTTCGCCGCGGCCATCATCCCGTTCCTGCTGGGCCTCACCAACGCCCAGAGCGGCGACTGGAACGACCCGCAGGTCGGAGGCCTGATCCTCATCGGCCTCCTGCTGGGTGCCGTCTTCGTCTGGGTCGAGTCGCGCGCCGTGGAGCCGATCCTGCCGCTCGAACTGTTCCGCAACCGGACCGTGACCGCCTCGATCGTGGCGATGTTCCTCATCACCTTCGGCTTCTTCGGCGGCGTGATCTTCCTGCCGCGCTGGTTCCAGTTCGTGCTCGGATCGAGCGCCACGGAGTCCGGCTACCAGATGCTGCCGCTGATGATCGGCGTCATGGCCAGCTCGATCGTCTCGGGCCAGGTCGTGGCACGGACCGGCCGCTACAAGTGGATGACGGTCGGGGCGATGGCACTCGCATCGCTCGGCCTGTTCCTGATGACCGGCCTGCGCGCCAACACGGACATCACCACCGTGTGGGTCTGGATGCTGCTCGCCGGCATCGGCATCGGCCCGTCGTTCGCCATCTTCACCATCGTCGTCCAGAGCGCCGTCGAGGTCCGCATCCTCGGGGCGGCGACCAGCGCGCTCACCTTCTTCCGCCAGGTCGGTGGCTCGGTCGGCCTGGCGCTTGCGGGCGCCATCTTCGGGAGCTCGCTGACGGCCGAAGTGCCGAGCCAGCTCAAGGCCAACGGCGTCCCGCAGCCGATCGTGGACCGTTTCGCGGCCGCCGGTGATTCCCTCGACGGCGAGCTGACCGCGGTCGGCGTGGACCTCGGGGCGCAGATCCTGGCGGCGGTTCCCGAGGCACTGCGCACGACCGTCGAGCCGTTCATCGGCCAGATCGTGGACGGCATCCACCAGGCCTTCTCGATCGCCATCGCCAACGCGCTGTGGCTCGGCCTGGCGGGCGCGCTGGCGTCGACGGTGATCATCGCGCTGTTCGTGCCGGAGCTCACGCTGCGGCACACCCCGGGTCGCGCGGCCGAGGTCCCCGAGGGCCGGCCGAGCATCGTGCCGGAGGTTCCATGACCGACGCGCTCGGCGTCCTGGCTGCGAGCTGGGGCGTCCTGATGGCGATCTCGCCCCTGCTCCAGATTCGACGGATGCTGCACCGAAGGTCGTCGGCCGACGTCTCGATCACCTACCTGTCCGTGCTGCAGGTCGGCTTCACGCTGTGGATCCTGTACGGATGGGCGCTCGGGAACACGGCGATCATGGTCCCGAACACGGTCGCCCTGGTGATCGGTGCGGCGACCATCGCGATCGCGGTGCGCTACCGGCACCCGGAAGAGGGCTCGCGGCGGACCTGAGCCCGCTGGAGCCGGGAGGTCAGGCCGGCTGACGAGCCGCGACCGCGCCGAGCATCCCGCCGGCGAGAATCGCAGCCAGTCCGACGACCACGACCAGCATCTCGCCCGCGGCGAACAGGCCGAGGACGGTGATGAGGACCCCGAGGACGATCAGCGTCCCCGCGGCAACGTTGGCGTACATCGAAATGGGCTCCTGGTGATTCGGGGTATCGATGCGCTCACGATCGCCCGGCCACCGCAACCTCGTCATCGGACGGTCGGCGCGACGGCCTGCGACGAATGTCGCGGGCGCGTCATCGGCCATCCGGCCATGGCAATCCGCCCGTTCGCCGATGACGATGGCACACGGCGGACGAGCATCCGCTTCACGTCCACGTGCCCCGAACACCGCCCCGGAGGACCCATGACCCTGACCGCCGATGCGCTCGCCGAGCGCCTCTTCTCCTCGGTCGTCGCGAGCTTCGACGTCGCCGGCGTCTACCTCGGCGATCGCCTGGGCTGGTATGCCAGCCTCGCCGATGACGGCCCGGCAACCGCCGATGAGCTCGCCGCCCGGACCGGCAGCGACACGCGCTACGCGCGCGAATGGCTCGAGCAGCAGGCGGTCAGCGGCATCCTGGACGTCGATGACGACCATCGCTTCACCCTTCCCGCGGCGCACGCCGAGGTGCTGGTCCACCCCACCAGCCCGAACCTCATGGCGCCGATCTCGCGCATGGTCGCGGCGGCGTTCGGCCGGCTGCCGGCCGTGGCCGATGCCTATCGGACCGGCGACGGTCTCGGCTGGGAGCACTACGGCACCGACATGCGCGAGGGGCAGGCGGACTTCAACCGCCCGGCCTTCACCCACCTCCTCGGCCAGGAATGGCTGCCGGCCACCGGCGACCTGCACGATCGCCTGCTGGCCGATCCACCGGCCCGCGTCGTCGACATCGGCTGCGGGGAGGGATGGTCGACGATCGCCATGGCGCAGGCCTACCCGATGGCCACGTTCGTGGGAATCGACCTCGATCGACCGTCGATCGAGGCGGCACGACGGCACGCCCGCGAGGCGGGCGTCGACGACCGCGTGACCTTCCACCACGACGATGCCGCGGGCCTGGCCGGCCCGTTCGATGCCGCGATCGTCATCGAGGCGCTGCACGACATGGCGAACCCCGTGGCGGTGCTGCGGAACGTGGGGGCGTCACTGGTCGAGGGCGGCTCGATCATCGTCGTCGACGAGAAGGTCGGCGAGCGCTTCAGCGCGCCCGGCGACAACCTGGAGCGATTCATGTACGGCTGGAGCATCACCACCTGCCTCCCCGACGGGCGATCGCGGGATGGGTCGGTAGCGACCGGGACGGTCATGCGGCCGGACACGCTGCGCGGCTACGCCAGCGAGTCGGGCTTCACGACGGTGGAGATCCTGCCGATCGAGAACGACTTCTTCCGCTTCTATCGGCTCACGCGCTAGGGCCGGGCCCGGACAAGCGAAACGAGCGGCCCGGGCACCGGGACCGCTCGTCGTCGCTGCGTTGATGTCAGGCGATCGCGGGAACGATCAGGGCAGTCAACACCACGGTCACGAGGAGCAGCAGGGCGGCGATGCCGAGCTCTCGGTCGGAGACGTTGGCCGCGTCCTGGCGGGGTTCGTGGCGGAGCATTGGGCTCTCCTGATGATCGAACGTCCCCGACGATACGAGCCGGGGATGAAGAAGGGATCAAGCAGGTGTCGTGCCACGGTCTACGTCATTCGACCGAGTTCGCGCGCCGGGGGCGCCCATCTGCAGGCACGGGCAGCATCTGCCACGATGGACCCGATGCCCCCCACCCTGCGCAGCGACCTGCGGAATGTCGCGATCATCGCTCACGTCGACCACGGCAAGACGACCCTGGTCGACGGCATGCTGCGCCAGACCGGGACGTTCCGCGCCAACGAGGCCGTCATCGACCGTGTGCTGGACACCGGCGACCTCGAACGCGAGAAGGGGATCACCATCCTCGCCAAACAGACGACGGTCGACTATGGGGGTGTCCGGCTCAACATCGTCGACACGCCCGGCCACGCGGATTTCGGCGGCGAGGTCGAGCGCTCGTTGCTCATGGTCGACGCCGTGCTGCTGCTGGTGGACGCCTCCGAGGGGCCGCTGCCGCAGACGCGTTATGTCCTGAAGAAGGCGATGGAGCGCCATCTGCCCGTCATCGTCGCGCTGAACAAGATCGACCGGACCGATGCGCGCCCCGCGCAGGTGCTCGACGACGTCTACGAGCTGTTCATCGACCTCGGCGCCGATGAGCACCAGATCGAGTTCCCGGTCGTCTACACGAACGCCAAGGCCGGCACGGCGACCCGCGACCTTGCCGATGCCGGCACCGACCTGCGACCGCTGCTCGACCTGCTGGTGAGCGTGACCCCGCCGCCGGCGTACACCGACGGCCACCCGCTCCAGCTGCTGGTGACCAACCTCTCGGCCAACGACTACGTCGGCCGTATGGCGGTCGGCCGCATCCGCAACGGCACCCTGCGGGTGGGCCAGCGGGTGGCGATCGTGCGCGAGGAGCCCGAGGGCGCCGATGGCAGCGTCGAGCCCGGGCGCTCGGTGACCCTCACCGGCAGCGTGTCCGCGCTGCAGACCGCGCATGGCATCGACCGGGTGGACATCACCGAGGCGGGACCCGGCGACATCGTGAGCGTCGCGGGGCTGCCCGAAGTGACGATCGGCGACACGCTGACCGATCCCGTCGACCCGCGACCGCTCCCCCGCCTCGACGTCGACGCGCCGACGCTGCGCATGACGTTCGGCGTCAATTCCTCGCCGATGGCCGGCCGCGACGGCACCTTCCTCACCAGCCGCCAGATCAAGGCGCGCCTCGATCGCGAGGTGCTCGGCAACGTGGCCATCGAGGTGCACCCCACCGAGACCGGAGAGACGTTCGAGGTGCGCGGCCGCGGCGAGCTCCAGCTGGCGGTGCTCATCGAGCAGATGCGACGCGAGGGCTTCGAGCTGACGATCAGCCGGCCGGAGGTGATCCTGCGCGACGGGCAGGAGCCGTACGAGCGCGTGACGATCGACATCCCGCCCGACTACATCGGCGTCGTGCAGGGGGCCATGGCGGGCCGCAAGGGCCGCCTGGAGCAGATGACCACTGATGCCGATGGGCGCGTCCGGCTCGAGTTCATCATCCCCACCCGCGGCCTCATCGGCTACCGCGGCCAGCTGCTGTCGGACACGCGCGGGACGGCGCTCATCCACCAGATCGGCGAGGGCTACGGGCCGTGGGCCGGCGAGGTGACGCATCGGACCAGCGGGGTGCTGGTCGCCGATCGGGCCGGTGAGTCGCGCGCCTATGCGCTGTCGTCCCTCGTCGAGCGGTCGGAGCTCTTCATCGGCGCATCGGTCGAGGTGTACGAAGGGATGATCATCGGCGAGAACAGCCGCCCCGGTGACATGGACGTCAACCCGACCAAGGCGAAGAAGCTGTCCGCCATGCGCACCCAGGCCACCGATGGCGACTACCGCCTGCTGACGCCGCCGCGCACCATGACCCTGGAGTCGGCGATCGAGTTCATCGCCGCCGATGAGCTGGTCGAGGTGACGCCGGCCGCGATCCGGCTGCGCAAGCGGATCCTGGGACAGCACGACCGGCGTCGTGCAGCCGGTGCCGCGTTCAAGGCGAGCGTCGAGGCCTGACGCGCTGCCCCAGGGGCGTCATGCCCCGCCGGAGGGAGGTTCCGCGGACCACAGATCGCCGACCGTGAAGCCGGTCGGGAACGGGTCGTCGGGATCCACCACGAACTCGCTGTAGCCGGTGATCCAGGCACGCCCGGTCAGCGTCGGCACGATCGCCGCGTACGACCCCACGCGGGTCTCCTCCACGATCCGGCCCGTCCACGTGGTGCCGAGGATGCCCTCGTGCACGAAATCGTCGCCAACAGCCAGGCGGCCGCGGGCATGGAGTGTCGCCATCCGGGCGCAGGTGCCGGTGCCGCACGGCGACCGATCCAGGATCCCGGTCCAGGTCGCCGGTCGTTCCCAGTCGAGCGTGCCGGACGAGACGACGACGGTGTTCTTCATCGAGGCACCCGGGACGCTGGGTGGCCCGGTGAACTGCATGATGCTGACGCCGGCGATCTCCGGGTTCTCGGGGTGGGCGACCGGCCACTGCTCCCGGGCGGCTGCCTTGATCATCTCCCCCACCCGCACCAGGTCGCGACCCTCGTCGGGCGTGATCGCGAACCCAAGCGGGCGCGCCTCGGCGATCGCGTACCACATGCCGCCGTAGGCGATGTCGACCGTGACGGTGCCGAGCTCCGGTACCTCGACCGGGACGTCGAGATGGGCGGCGAAGGCCGGCACGTTGCGGAAGGTGACGGTGGTGACCTTGCCTCCGGCCACTTCCGCCCGCACGCCGATGAGCCCGGCCGGCGTCTCCAGGGTCAGCTCGGTCACCGGCTCGATCGCCGGCAGCATCCCGGTCTCGAGCAACACTGTCACGGTGCAGATCGTGTTGCTGCCGGACATCGGCGGGTATTCGGCCTGCTCCATGATCACGAAGCCGGCATCGGCATCGGGATGGGTCGGCGGCAGGACGAGGTTGCAGCACAGGGCGGGGTAGCCGCGCGGCTCGCGAAGCATGAGCTGGCGAAGGTGGTCGCCGTGCCCCGCGAGGTGGCGCATCTTCTCGAACATCGTCGCGCCGGGCACGTCGTGCACGCCGCCGGTGATCACCCGTCCGGGCTCTCCGCCGGCGTGGGCGTCGACCGCGGTGATCCGTCCGTCGAGCCTCATGCGGCCACCATACGCCGCTGCCGAACGGCCTCGCTCGTCTACCCTTGCGGCCATGCGACGCACCAAGCTCGTCTGCACCATCGGTCCCGCCACGCTCGATCGCGTCGGCGACCTCGTCGGAGCCGGGATGGACGTGGCGCGCATCAACTTCTCGCACGGCAACGCCGAGCGCCACGCCCTTGCCGCGGAGCGCGTGCGCGAGGCGGCGGACGCGGCCGGGCGCACCGTCGCCATCCTCACCGACCTGTCGGGGCCGAAGATTCGACTCGGAGACTTCACCGACGGCGAGGCCGAGCTGGCCCCCGGTACGACCTTCGACCTCCATCCCGAACCGTGGCCTGCCGGCGATGCGCACGGCGCGCACGTCGGCCGCCCGCTGGTCGGCGAGCTCTCCCCTGGCGACCGGATCCTGCTGGCCGATGGCGCTGCCGAGCTGCGCGTGACCGGCTCGGACGAGGTGCTGCACACCGAGGTCGTGCGCGGCGGCACCGTGCGCTCCCGGGCCGGCGTCAACGTGCCGTCGGAGCGGCTGGGCGGCCCCAGCCTGACGGAGCGCGACCGGGGGGACGCCCCTCGTGCGATCGAGATCGGCGCCGATTACGTCGCGCAGTCGTTCGTCCGGCGCGCGGCCGACATCGCGGAGCTGCGAACACTGCTCGGGTCGGACGGGCCGCCGATCGTCGCCAAGATCGAGACGCGGCCTGCCGTCGACGACTTCGATGCCATCTGCGAGGCCGCCGACGCGATCATGCTGGCGCGCGGCGACCTGGGGGTGGAGCTGCCCTACGAGGAAGTCCCGATCATCCAGAAACAGCTCCTCCGCCGTGCCCTCGACCGTGGCGTGCCGACGATCGTGGCGACCCAGATGCTCGAGTCGATGATCGGCTCACCGCGCCCGACGCGCGCCGAGGCATCCGATGTCGCGAACGCGATCTTCGACGGCGCCGACGCGATCATGCTGTCGGGCGAGACGGCGATCGGCGCGTTTCCGGTGCTTGCCGCCGAGGCAGCGGTTCGCATCGCGCGGCTGTGCGAGGAGCGTGGCCCGCACCTGCTTCCCTCCGGGGCTCCGCCCCGGGCCGGATCCGACGCGAGCGCGCTGGCCTACGCGGCCGCCATGGTGGCCTCCAGCGAGCCCGATGTCTCCGCCATCGCCTGCTACACGCGGACCGGGCGCACCGCCAGGATGATCTCGGCACTGCGCCCCCGCGTGCCGATCCTCGCGTTCTCGCCGGATCCGGCGGTGGTGCGCCGGCTGGCGATCGTGCACGGCGTCGAGGCACGGCCGTGCGTGCCGCCACCGGACACCGGCGGACGGCTCGGGCTGATGGCGTGGCTGTTGGGCGAGGACACGACGCTGCCGCCGGGTTCGGCGGTGGTGCTCGTCGCGTCCACCGCGACGCCGGGAAGCGGCCCGAACCTGCTCGAGATGCACCGCATCCCGGCGCAGTCCACTCCCGAGGCCTAGGCGGCCGCCTCCTCGCGGAAGGTCCCGGTCACGCGGGTCGGACGCACGCGTACCAGCAGACGCGGATCGGCCGGGTCGTGCTGGGCGTACGGCCGGCCGAGGTAGCGCTGCGAGAGCCGGTCGATGTGCGCGGCTCCGCCCTCGCGGGTCTTCTCGAGGACCTCGCCCTGGACCTGGGCCCAGCGCCACTGGTTGCCGGGATCGATGAACAGCAGGGTGACGGCCACGCCCGGCTTCAGGCGCCGTCCCCAGGCGCGGCTGGTCGCGGGATTGAGCCAGATCTCGTCGCCGCGGCGCTCGTACCAGATCGGGTTCATCTGGACGCTGCCGTCGGATCGGGTGGTGCCGACGATGGCGGGCATCACCTCGTCGAGAAAGTTGCGCAGCGAATCATTCAGGGTCATGCGGGGAGGCTACACCGCCTCCGAACGAGATGCACATCGCCCCCAGATCCGCGGTCGAGAGGCCGCCGCCGATGCCCAGTGACAGGAGCATCCGCGCCTTCAGCCCATCAAGGGTGCCGGTGAACAGGGCTCCGGCGGCCCACCACTCGCTGCTCCCGCCGGGGAAGCCGTACCCCGGCCGGACGCTCCCGGACGGGCAGCGGGTGGTCAGGGCCACCGGCACGTCCTCCGCGATCAGCGCGCGGGCCGCGTCGAGATACGCCACGGGGGTATTGCCGCCACCGGTCGCCGCCACCACCAGGCCCGCGGGCCGGCGCGCCACCGCCGCCACCACGGCATCCGCGTCGTCGAGTGCCACGGTGACCAGCGGGACGGGCGACGCGGTACGCTCCGGGATCGCGGGCAGGCGGACCGGCGACCGGCGGCGGACGAGGCGCGAACGCGCATCGACGACGGTGCCGAGCCGGCCGTGGTTCGGGCTCTGGAACGTCGCGTACGCGTGCGTGTGGGTCTTGCGCACGTCATCGGCTCCGTGGATCTCACCGGCCATGGCCACCACCACGCCCTGGTCGCCGAACGCCGCATCGGCGGCCACCGCGATCGCGTCACGCAGGTTCTCCGGGCCGTCGTAGCCCTCCTGCGACGCCGATCGCATGGCGCCGACCACGACGACGGGCTTCGGAGGCAGCGGCAGCAGGTCCCAGGCGAAGGACGTTTCCTCGAGCACGTCAGTGCCCTGCACGACGACGGCGCCGTCGATCTCGGGTCGCGCCAGCTGGTCCGCCAGGATGCGTCCGATCTCCAGCACCTGGTCCATCGAGAGGTGCGAGGCGGGGACCAGCCCCCAGTCGATCGGCTCGATGTCGGCCACCTCCGCCAGACCGGGCACGCTCGCCAGGAGCTCGTGGCCGCGCAGGCTTGGGCGGTTGCCGGTCGAGCCCGGCTCCTGGCGCATCGAGATCGTGCCGCCGGTGAAGATCACCGCCACGCGTGCCATCGGTCGATGCTACGGCATGGCCGTGGCGGTCGGGCGACTCGGCGACGGCGGCGCACGGGACACCCGCCCAGGACGCATCGAGGAAATCTGGGCTAATCTGGCGATCGCTTCAGTCCCTATCCCGAGCTGCCTGATGACGACCCGACGATTGATGATCGAGGCCCGTGGACTGCACAAGTCCTTCGGCGAGACGCACGCCCTGCGTGGCCTCGACCTGAGCGCGGCCGAGGGCACCATCCTGGTGGTCCTCGGCCCAAACGGCGCTGGGAAGACCACGGCCGTGCGAATTCTGACCACGCTCACCCGCCCCGATGCTGGGACCGCGACGGTCGCGGGCATCGACGTCCTGCACCACCCCGCGGACGCTCGTCAGCGAATCGGCGTCGCCGGACAGTACGCGTCCCTCGACGAGCTTCTCACCGGACGCGAGAACCTCGTCATGATCGGCCGCCTGTACCGGCTGCCCGGGTCGACGGCAAGGCAGCGGGCCGATGCCTTGATCGATCGATTCGAGCTGAACGACGCGGCCGACCGCCCCGCCAAGACGTACTCGGGTGGGATGCGTCGCCGGCTCGACCTCGGTGCTGCGCTCATGGCGCAGCCCCCGGTGATCTTCCTGGACGAGCCGACCACCGGTCTGGACCCGAAGGGCCGACTCTCGATGTGGGACCTCATCGAGGAGCTGGCAAAGAGTGGGACGACCGTGCTCATGACGACGCAGTACCTGGAGGAGGCCGACCGCCTCGCGGATGACATCGCAGTCATCGACCATGGCCGGGTGATCGCCCAGGGCACGGCGGACCAGCTGAAGCGCCAGGTAGGCGGTGAGAGGCTCGAGATCACCATCGGCGAAGGCTCATCGATCGACGCCGCTCGCCGGGTGCTGGGGGCGCTCGGCGCGGGTCCGGTTCGGGTGGTCGACGTGGCGCGTCGCGCGAGCGTGGCCATTACCTCGCACCAGGGAGTCCTGACGCGAGCTATCCGCGAGCTGGATGCAGCTGGCGTGGCCGTGGACGACATCGGGTTCCGACGGCCAACTCTGGACGAGGTCTTCCTCGCGATCACGGGAAGGCCTCCCGAGGAGAGCCACGAGACCGCTGCGGAGCAGGTCGCATGAACCGCTTCGGGTGGTGGCTGCGCGATACGGGAGAGATGGTTCGCCGCAACCTCATTCACATCAGGCGCACGCCGGAGCTGCTGCTCGACGTGACCCTGAGCCCGATCATGTTCGTCCTGCTATTCAGCTTCGTCTTCGGCGGCGCCGTGAACGTCGGTGAGCAGGGTGGCGAGCAGGAGTCGTACACGAACTTTCTGATGGCCGGCATCTTCGTCCAGACAGTGGCCTTCGCCGGCATCTACTCCGGCGTGTTGCTGGCCAATGACCTGAAGAACGGCATGATCGACCGCTTCCGGTCACTACCGATGTCACAGTCGTCGGTACTCACTGGCCGCACGTTCACCGACCTCATGCGCGCGATGCTTGCGATCGCCATCATGTGGATCGTCGGCCTCCTCGTCGGCTTCCGGCCCGAGGGCGGCCTGGGTGGAAGCGTGACTGCGATCGGCATCATGCTGTTGTTCGGCTTCGCCTTCTCGTGGGTCGGCGTGGCGGCCGGCGCCCTCGTCCGAACACCGGAGGCACTCCAAGGGGTCATCTTCGCAGCGGTCTTCCCGCTGACATTCGTCAGCAGCGCGTTCGTGCCGACCGAGACGATGCCCGACTGGATGCGGGTCTTCGCCGACAATCAGCCGATGACGCTGGTCGTGAACGCCGTTCGTGATCAGACCCTTGGGCTCAACCTGTACGCGGCGGAGATCCCGGCGATCATCTGGTCGATCGGGACGCTCGTCGTCTTCTTCCCGATCGGTCTCTGGCTCTACAACCGCCGCACCACGCAGTAGGTCAGCCCGGGCGACGCAGCGCCTCGGGCGCGGGCTCCCACAGCTCGAACCGGTTGCCCTCGGGATCGGTAGCCCAGCCGAAGCGGCCGATGCCCTCGAGGAGCTCGATGCGCTCATCCACCTCCGCGCCGGCATCGCGGAGCTGCGCGAGCATGGCGTCGAGGTCGCGCACGCGGAAGTTCATCATCCAGGTCTGTCCCGTGGGCCCGAAGTAGTCGGTGTCCGCGGGGAAGGGTGCCCAGACCGTGGGGCCCTCGTCCTGCCACCAGACGTCGTCCACATCGCCGGCCACGACGCCCATTCCCAGGTGCTCGGCATACCAGCGGCCCATGGCCGCCGGATCCCGGGCCCGGAAGAAGGCGCCGCCGATGCCCGTCACTCGCTCCATGGGTCCTCCGTGCTTCCTGCTCAGCCGCGCTTCGGCTGCTTTGGCTTCTTCGCGGTCCTGGGTGGCTTCGGGGGCAGGCTCCTCCGTGCGCCCGGTCGGGTTCGGTACGGCCGATGGTAGACCCGTCGGCTACGCTTGCGTGCATGGCGGACGAGCACCGATCCCCACCGCGCACCGGCATCGGCGTGGACGAGACCGACGGGACCGAGAGCCGACACCGAAAGGGCCTCCTCGTCTCGTTCACGCTGCTCACCCTGCCGGCGGCGGTGCTGTGGGGAGCGATCTACTGGTTCGTCGGCGAGCGCGGCGCGGCGCTGGTGCCGTGGGCCTACGCCCTGGTCGCGAGCATCGGCCTGGGCGCATTCCACCTGCGACACGACTTCGCGCTGTTCCGCAACGTCCTGCTGGTGAGCATCCTGGCTGCGCCCGCCGTCATGACCGTGCTGCTGGGCGGATTCGCCGCATCGAGTGGCCTCATTCTCTGGTCGCTGCTCGCCCCGTTCGCCGCCATCGCCTTCAGCTCGCCGCGACAGGCACGTGCCTGGTTCGCGGCGTACCTCGGCGTCCTCGTTGCCGCGACGGCGCTGGCCGGCGTCGTACGCCCCACACCTGCCGATCTGCCCGAGGGGCTCCAACTCGCGTTCCTCGGAATGAACATCGGAGCCGTCTCGCTGCTCGGGTTCCTGCTGATGGCGAGCTTCGCCCACCAGCGTGAGGACGCTCAACGTCGAGCCGATGCGCTGCTGCTGAACATCCTGCCCCATCGCGTCGCCGACCTGCTGAAGGCGCGGCACCAGCGGATCGCGGAGCAGATCGAGGCGACGACCATCCTGTTCGCCGACGTCGTCGACTTCACGCCGATGTCGGCCCGGCTCCAGCCGGCCCAGGTGGTCGACCTCCTCGACGAGGTGTTCAGCGGGTTCGACGACCTCGCCGATCGATTCGGCCTCGAGAAGATCAAGACGATCGGCGACTGCTACATGGTGGCGGCCGGCGTGCCGGTTCCCCGTGACGACCACGCGCAGGCCGCTGCCGACATGGCGCTCGCGATGTGCGAGATGGTCGATCGCCTCGAGCGGGACGACGGCACGGCCCTCCAGCTGCGTATCGGCCTCAACTCCGGACCGGTGGTGGCCGGCGTCATCGGCCGCAAGCGCTTCATCTATGACCTGTGGGGTGACGTCGTGAACACGGCGAGCCGCATGGAGTCGCACGGCGCCCCGGGAAGGATCCAGATCACCGCCTCGACGCACGAGCTGATCCGCGATGCGTTCGAGTGCGTCCCACGCGGACCGGTGGTGGTCAAGGGCAAGGGTGCGGTCGATGCATGGTTCCTCCTCGGGCGGCGGGGACGGGCCGCGCCACCCACGTCCCGGG
>Ga0299913_10002839_pt1 | contig 13908 bp, 13 predicted proteins | sample RVTome_9_FD_201360 | JGI IMG/M metagenome (GOLD analysis project Ga0299913, IMG submission 201360) | Soil microbial communities from uranium-contaminated site in the Upper Colorado River Basin, Wyoming, United States - RVT155D38 (version 2) ... | reverse complement strand
TGTGACCGCCTTGATGACGTCGGGGCCGGTGATGAACATGTGCGAGGTCTGGTCGACCTGGAAGACGAAGTCGGTGAGCGCGGGGGAGTAGACGGCGCCACCGGCGCAGGGCCCCATGATCACCGAGATCTGGGGGATCACTCCCGAGGCCCTCACGTTGCGCTCGAAGATCCTCCCGTAGCCGTCGAGCGAGGACACCCCTTCCTGGATGCGGGCGCCCCCCGAGTCCTTGAGCCCGATCACGGGTGTCCCGGTGCTGAGGGCGAGATCGAGGATCTTGCAGATCTTGTCGGCGACCACCTGCCCCAGGCTTCCCCCGAAGACGGTGAAGTCCTCGGCGAAGAGGAATACCGGCCGGCCGTCGATAGTGCCGTGTCCGGTGACCACCGCGTCGCCCAGCGGCTTCTTGTCCTCTATACCGAAGCCGCTCGACTGGTGTCGGACTAACTGGTCGATCTCGTGGAACGAGTCCTTGTCGAGCAGGGCCTCGATGCGCTCCCGGGCGGTTAGCTTGCCGAGCTCGTGCTGGCGGGCCACGGCACGCTGGGTCCCGGCGTGGAGTGCTTCTTCCCGAAGTGCCCTCAACTCTTCGATGCGCGCCTCGGTTCCCACGACTCCTCCGTTACTTTCCGTTCTAAGACTCGCCCGAGGACGATATGGCTACACCATATTTCCAGCTGCGCCGCGAAAGCGTGCCTTCGACCCAGGATGTCGCCCGGGACGCACTCCTCTCCCCCCGCTTGCGGGGGGCGGGGGGCTCCGTCGCGGTCCTGGTCGTCGCAGCACGCCAGACCGAGGGGCGGGGAAGGGCGGGGGCGAGCTGGCTCACCGCCGAGCGGGCCCTCGCGGCGTCATTGGCGCTGAGGGTCGATCCCGAGGAATCACGCCCGCTCTCCCTCATGGCCGGGGTGGCCGCGGCCGGCCTCGGGTTCGCAGTCCAGCTGAAGTGGCCCAACGACGTGATGGTGGGCGACTCGAAGACGGGAGGGATCCTGGTGGAGAGGAGCGGCGACACTGCGGTGATCGGTCTGGGCCTCAATCTCTGGTGGCCGGGAGCGCCCGAGGGCATGTGCGGTCTCTTCGCCGACGACCCGGGCGGGGGGAAGCATGCCGAGCTGGGTGCCCTGTGGGGCGCCGGGATGATGCGGCTCTGCGACGATCGGGGATGGCCCCGGGAGCGATACAAGGCGCTCTGCTCCACTCTCGGTCGTGAGGTGACCTGGGAGCCGGACGGAGAGGGCAAGGCGGTCGACGTCGATCATTCGGGCGGTCTCATCGTCGAGCGCGCCGGAAAGCTGGTCACGGTTCGCTCCGGTGAGATCAGACACCTCCGGCCGTTGCCCTGACTCAACCAAACCGCTAGCCGAGATCCACCACCTCGGGCTGGGCCAGGGTGGCGTCGAAGAAGGCGAGCACCCGGGCCCAGGCGTCGTCGGCAGCGCCCGCCTCGTACCCCTCGTCGTCGATGTCGAGGAAGCCGTGGCCGGCCCCCTCGTAGAGCAGCCATTGGCCGTGCTCGTTCCGACGCTGCGCCTCGTCGACGCTGGAGACCTCGATGAGGTCGTCTTCGGCGCCGTACAGACCGAGCACCGGCACCGAGAGGTGGGCGAGGTACTCAGCCAACTGGTGCTCCCGCTCCTCGTCACCGGTGAGCGGGGCGGAGACGGCGACCACCGAGCGGACCCAGTCCCGGGTGGCGCCGGAGATCAAGGCGAGTCGGCCCCCGATGTCGGTCCCGAGGAGACCGATGCCCTCACCCGAGTTCCACACCACGTCATCGGAGATGATGAAGTCGTGCATCTCGTCGAGGTCCCCCAGGGCGCGGCGGTCGGGGAGGGCGTTGTAGATCTCGAGCGGATCGCCGGGGGCGCGGTAGAAGTCGATGCTGAGGGCGGCGAACCCATGTCGGGCGAGACGACGGCAGAGGTCCTTCTCGAACCCGGTCATCCCTTCGAGTGCGGGAAGCACGAACACCACCGGGAACTTGCCCTCCTCGTCGGGCCGCGACAGGTACCCGGTGCGATGCCCGGCCCCGACCGGGATGGGGCAAGAGCCGTACATGATGGGATATGTGCCCTCGTGGGCAAGTACGGACACTGTTCGACACCTCCGATGAGACCCGCCGAGAATAGGCCGACGGGGCCGCCGGTCCCAGCCCATGTCCACGCCGACATCTCATCCCGACGGAAGCCAGTTATCGTGATGAAGTCTCAGCGAGATGCCCAAACACACAGTCACCTCTTCATCGCGCCGCTCCATCCCCAAATGGCTGAAGGTGACCATCATCTCGGTCTTGGTGGTGGCCAACCTCGCCCTGCTCGGGGCGATCTACGCCATATGGGTGGGCGAGAACGCCCTGGGCACCGCGGCCACCGACGACCACGTGACCGCAGCCCTCGACGAGGCCGTTGGCGGCGATCTCACCATCCTGGTGGTTGGGTCCGACTCCCGTGAGGGTCTCGACGACCTGAGCAACTTCGGAGCGGTCGGGGGAGCGCGAGCCGATGTGGTCATGTTGGTCAAGATCCACGGGGACAGCTCGACTACCCAGTTGCTGAGCGTTCCCCGCGACCTCTGGGTCGATATACCGGGCCGCGGGAATGACAAGATCAACGCGGCCTATGCCTACGGGGGCCCCACCCTGATGGTGGAGACGGTCAAGGCCAATCTGGGCGTCGAGGTCAACCACTACATCGAGATCGACTTCGTCGGCTTCCAGGGCATGATCGACGAGCTCGGCGGGGTCACCCTCGACTTCCCCTACCCCGCCCGAGATGCCCTGTCAGGTCTCGAGGTCGACGCGGGCCAGCAGCGTCTCGACGGGGACATGGCCCTCGCCTACGCCCGATCCCGCTCCTATCAGGAGTTGCAGAACGGCCAGTGGGTCAGCGTCGACGCCAACGACATCGGCCGCACCGCCCGCCAGCGCGAGGTGATCGGTGCGATGATGGCCGAGATCAAGAGTCCGAGCACGGTGGTCGAGGCGGGTTCGGCGGCATCGGCCATGGCCCGGCACATGACCATCGACTCCAGGCTCGCCGAGGCGTCGGCGGCTCGCATGGCCTGGAGCTTCAGGGGAATCCTCAGCGGCGCCACCGATGGCGCCACCCTGCCCACCAGGAGCGACAATATCGGCGGAGCTTCAGTCGAGATCATGGTGGAGCCCGACGCCAGCACCATGCTCGCCAACTTCCGATCGGGCCAGCCTCTGACGGGGGAGGCTCTCCGGCTCCAGGTGCTCAACGGCAACGGCTTGACGGGTGCCGCCGCCGACATGGCGGCGCGTCTCGAAGGGGAAGGCTTCGTGGTCGCCGCCGTCGGCGACGCCGACAACAGCGACTATCAGAACACCACCGTGATCGCCCCGGAGGGGAGTGACGCCGCGCAACGCGTCGTGACCGCCCTCGGTTTCGGTGTAGTGGAGAGGGGATCTGTCGATAACGGTTTTGACGCCGTGGTCATCGTCGGGGCGGATGCCGCCTGACGATCCCCGCGGTCCCATAGCATTGGGGGCCACATGGACATCGCCATAATCGGAGCCGGCTATGTGGGGCTGGTCACCGCCGGCGGTCTCACCAGTCTGGGCCACCGCGTCAGGGTCGGCGAGGTCGACGCCGGGCGTGTCGAGCGGCTCCGCAACGGTGAGCTGCCCATCTACGAGCAGGGCCTGGCCGGCTTGCTCTCCCGGGCTGCCGAGCGCGACCTGATCTCCTATCACACCTCCAACCCCGAAGCGGTGAGCGGCGCGAGGTTCGTCTTCCTCTGCCTGCCCACTCCCGAGGGGGAGGACGGAAGGGCGGATCTCCGCTTCATCGACAGCGTGATCGAGCAGCTGGCGAACGAGGTCGACGAGGAAACCCTGTTCGTGATGAAGTCGACGGTGCCACCCGGCACGACTTCCAACCTGCGCAAGCGGCTCGCCGACCTGGGGAGCCCGGGCCGGGTGGTCTCCCATCCCGAGTTCCTCAGGGAGGGCCGGGCCGTGGACGACTTCCTCGAGCCCGACCGTCTCGTAATAGGGGCATTCGACGATGCCGACGGCGACGCGGTGGCCGATCTCTACGCCGGTCTCGACACCACCGTGGTGAAGACCGACCCGACATCGGCAGAGATGATCAAATACGCCTCGAACTCCTATCTCGCCGCCCGGCTCACCTTCGTCAACACCCTGGCCAACGTGTGTGAGGCGGTTGGGGCCGACGTGATCGACGTCATCACCGGGATGGGCCTCGATCACCGCATCGGGCACCACTTCCTCCAGCCGGGGCCGGGATATGGAGGCTCGTGCTTCCCCAAGGACACCATCGCCCTCATCGCAGTGGCCGAGGACGCCGGGTACGACTTCGAGTTGCTTCGCTCGGTGATCAGGGCCGACGACGAGCAGCGGCGGCGAGTCGCCGAGAAGGTGCGTCAGGCGGCCGGAGGCGGTCTGCGGGGGCGACGTGTCGCCATGTGGGGGATCGCTTTCAAGGCCGGCACCGACGATGTCAGGGAATCGCCGGCCCTTCGTATCGCCGCCCTGCTCCAGGAGGACGGCGCCGAGGTGGTGGCCTACGACCCCGAGGCGAGCAGCGACCTGGTGCGCACCGCCCCCGACCCGATCGCAGCCGCCCAGGAAGCCGATGTCCTGCTGGTCACCACCGAGTGGCCCGAGTTCTCCACCATCGACATGAACGAGGTGGCTAAGGCGATGAAGGGCCACCGGGTGGTCGATGCCCGCAACGTCCTCGACCCCGCCGCGGTCCGTGCCGCCGGCCTCGACTACTGGGGTTTGGGCCGTCCCGGGGTGTGATTCTCCACGAGCAGATCGATACCAGCGACATTCCCGGTTTGGCTCCTGGCATTTCTATTGGTGGCCTGCGGGACGACCTCTTCGACAGAGACCTCGTCTACAGACCCATCCGTCCCGGCCCCCTCAGGCACGTCCAGCGATCCCACTGCTCCTGCACCCTCGTCCACTAGCGCAAACAGATCGGCTTCCCCCTTCGAGGTCCTCGTATTTCACAAGACGACGGGCTTTCGTCACTCCTCGATACAAGCTGGAATCGAGGCTTTCGAAGCGCTCGGTGGCGAGCATGAGTTCACGGTGACGGCGACCGAGGACGCCGCGGTCTTCTCTCAGTCTGGGCTGGCACGGTACGACGTGATCGTCTTCCTCAACACCACAGGCGACGTTCTGGATCGGGAACAGGAGCTGGCGATGGAGGAGTTCCTCGAGGCCGGCGGTGGGTTTGTAGGTGTCCACTCGGCTAGCGACGCCGAGTACGAGTGGAGTTGGTATGGGAATCTAGTGGGGGCCTACTTCGACAGTCACCCGGAGCCGCAGCACGCAGATCTAGTAGTCGTGACGCCTGAACACCCGGTCGTCCGAGCGATGCCCGAGACGTTTGAGCGATACGACGAGTGGTACAACTTTCAGACTCTGCCCGGCGAGGGGGTCATCGTTCTCGTGGCCATCGACGAGACCAGCTACGAAGGGGGGACCATGGGAGAGTTGCATCCCATCTCCTGGGCGCATGAGTACCTGGGCGGCCGGTCGTTCTACACCGCGATGGGTCACACCGAGGAGAGCTTTGATGATCCGCTATTACTTACGCATCTGGTCAATGGAATCCTTTGGGCAGCCGGCCGATCGTGATCGACCGAGGGGGGCTACTGGGTTCCACCCCCCTCGAACTCGCTTCGCTCGTTCGGTCCCCCCTCGGAGAGGGGGGACAAGGTTTCTTCTCCCCCGGCGAAGCGGGAGGGTTCCTCCCCTGTGGAGCGAAGCGGGGGGAGTACCCGGCGTAGCCGGGGGAGGGGGGCTACTGGGTTCCACCCCCCTCGAACTCGCATGGCTCGTTCGGTCCCCCCTCTCCGAGGGGGGACAAGGTACGGCCGGGGCTAGCGGAACAGGTCCTCGTCGGGTGGTCGGATCAGGTCGCGGGCTCGTCCCTCGCCACGAGGGCCTTCGTAGCCGCGGATAAGGGCGGCGGGGATCCCCGAGGCCTTGCCCATCACCAGGTCTGCGGTGGCCGCCAGTTCGTCGGCGACCGCGATCTCGGTGACCTCGAGCTCCCGCCCCGACCAATCCGTGGTTCCCACCAGGTCGTGTATCGCCTCGATGCCGGACAGCCCGATGGCCACATCGGTGAGACCTCGTCGCCAGGGCCGTCCAAATGTGTCCGAGATGATCACTCCCAGCTCGCACCCGAAGTGGCGCTGCAGCCGCATTCGAAGCCGATGCGCTGAGCGGTCGGGGTCCTCGGGAAGGAGGACGACCGTGCCCGGATCGGTGTTGGAGCGGTCGACGCCGGCGTTGGCGCAGATGAAGCCGTGTCTGGTCTCGGCGATGATCAGGTTGCCCCGCCGTCTCACTATGGAGACCGCCTCTTCCTCGACGAGTCTCCGCTTGAACTCCTCCTCGTCACCCTCGATCAGGCGCACCGACCCCTCCGACTTGGACACGATCTTGTGGGTCACCACCAGCACATCACCGGAGCGCGGCTGGAGAGGCTCCAGAGCCATTGCCAACAGCGAGGCCAAGTCGTCGCCGGGAGCGACCCGGCCGATCTCGGCCACGGGGTAGACCTGCAGAGTCACCAGTCCACGATCTCCGCAGCCAGCCGACGGGCCTGCTCCGGCTTGCGGATCAAGGTCGGTGTCGACAGCACTTCGATTCCGTCGAGTTCTTCCACATCGTCACCCGCGTCGATCACCAAGCGGGACAGGAGGCCCTCATAGGCGGCGACGACGCCCCGGTTGCCAGGGGGGAGCCCCAGCGAGGCCATGACCCGGTCGGCCGGCCCTTTGACGGCGCGACCGCCGATCAGCGGGCTCACCGCCACCACCCGCGGATGGTCGGCGATGGCATCTCTCACCCCGGGCACGGTGAGGATCGGCCAGATGGAGAGAGGGGGGTTGGAGGGCCCGATCACCAAGAGATCGCACTCGGATATGGCGTCGATGACGCCCGGTGCGGGCTTGGCGTCCTCGCTCCCCTCGAATCGGAGGGAGACCACCGTGTCGCGGGCCTGTCTCCCTACGAAATAGTCCTGGAAGGAGATCCACTCACCGTCGGCCGTCCCCACCACGGTTCGCAACCGGTCATCGGTGACCGGCAGCACACGCGCCCCTATGCCGAAGGCGTCAGAGATCTCGGCGGTCACGGTGGACAGCGAAAAACCCTCGTCGAGACGGGCGGTACGGAAGACGTGCAGGGCCAGATCGAAGTCACCCAGACGGAATACGTTGTCCATGCCGAACCTGGCCAGCTCGTCGTTGAAACGGAAGGTGTCGCCCTCCCGGCCCCACCCCTCGGGGCCCTCCACCCCAGCCAGGGTGTAGATCATGGTGTCGAGGTCGGGGGAGACGGCCAGACCATGGATCTCCTCGTCGTCCCCCACGTTGACGACGAAGGTCAGATCCAACCCGTCGAGCATGGCCAGGCCGCGCCCCAGCCGGGCCCCGCCGACGCCTCCTGAAAGCTCCACGACCCTCATCACACCGCCCGAATATTGATCTGTTTCCCGTGCGGGTTCACAATGGCACACCGCATGACAGATGCATCTGCTCCGGTGTCGCCGGAGACAACATCGGAAATGCCGCCGTCTGACGCGCCGTGGGTGAAGGTCATTCTCGTCGCGGTGGAGGGCGCGGACCAGGCCGCCGCTCTGGCTGCCGTGAGGCGTCAGGTGTACGACCCGGCTCCAGCGGTCGTGGTGATCGCGCCCGACGACGACGGCCTTCCCGAGGGGACGGTCACCGCGCCCACCCTGGAGGTGGCCATCGACGACACCGGTCCGGCCTTCGAGTACCTCTGGCTGCTCCATGCCGACGCCAGGCCGCGCCCCGACGCTCTCGGCGCGCTGGTGTCCGAGTTGGAGCGAAACGAGGCAGCCCTCGGCGGATCCAAGCTCCTGAAGGCGGGCACTCCCGATGAGCTGGAGTCGATCGGCAGCTCCACCGACGTCTTCGGCGAGCCTTACACCGGGATCGACGAGGGCGAGATCGATCTCCAGCAGTACGACGTGGTTCGAGAGGTCGCTTTCGTCCCGTCCGCCTCGATGCTGGTGAGGCGAGACCTGGCTCAGGGTCTTCACGGACTCGATCCCGCGCTGCCCCCGGTGGCAGCCGGTCTCGACTTCTCGCAAAGGGCGAGACTCGCTGGGGGAGCCGTGATCTCGGTGCCCTCGTCGGAGGTCTACCACCAGGGTCGATGTGACCAACAACTGGGGAACTGGCGGGAGCAGGCGGGCCGGCTCCGGGCGATGATGATCGCCTATCGCCCCCTCACCCTCGCTTGGGTCCTCCCATTCGACTTCCTGGTCTCCCTCTTCGATTCCGTCGCCAATCTGCTTCTCCTCCGCTGGCGGCCGCTTCTGCGCCATGTCCTCTCCTGGGGCTGGAACCTGTTACGGCTCCCGTCGACCATCGCGCAGCGCAGGAGGTTCCGCCCGGTCCGCGCCATCGGGGATGAGGAGTTGTTCCGCTTCCAGGCGTCGGGGTCGGTCCGGCTCCGGGAGATCGGAGAGGAGCTCAGCGGCAGGGTCCTCTCCCTGTTCGATGAGGAGGGCGCGATTGTCACCCGCACCCGCCGCGCTCTGGGCTCACCTGGGATGTGGGGTGGCGTCGTCGCCTTGCTGGCCATTCTGATCTCGGCGCGCTCGATGCTCCTCAGCGGTGTCCCCAACACCGGGTTCAGCTTCCCCTTCGAGGCTCCGAGCATCGCCTTCCAGCGCTGGTTGGGAGGTTGGAACGACGCCGGCCTCGGCTCGCCTACCCCAGTCCACCCCTCGGTGGCCGTCACCGCGCTCGTCTCCTTCCTCTGGTTCGGGGCGGAAGGCGCGGCGCGGTTCCTGGCCACCGTGGGCGCGGGTGTTCTCGCCGTGTCCGGGATGGGGCTGCTCGCCGGCCGGCTCGGGTTGCGCGGGCCGGGGCGGTTCCTCGCCGGTCTGGTCCTGGTTGCCGGTCCGGGGACCGCGGCGCTGGCCGACGCCGGCGCATGGCATGCCCTGGCCGGTGCGGCGCTCCTCCCCTGGGCGGTGCGGACCGCGTTCCCCAACCCCGATGAGCCGATCCCGGGAAGGCTGCTCTGGTACGGGGGGGCGCTGCTCTGGGGGACGGCGCTGGCAGCCTTTACTCCGTTGCTCGCTCTGGCCCCGTTGCTCTTCGTCGCTCTCTGGGCTGTCTGGGCGAGACGGCGAGCCGGGGTGGTGGCGGCTTTGGGCGTCGGACTCGGCGTGGTCATCGCCGTTCCCTTCGTCGTGTCCGACCCCGGCTGGCTGCTCGACCCTGCTCGCCGGCTCGGTCTTCGGGTCGACGACGTGTGGCCGGTGTTGGTGGGGCTGGCCGCCCTGCCCTTGGTCTTCGTGGCCAACGACCGGGCTCAGCGGGTGGGCATCGTGGGGGGCGTCCTCTCCCTCGCAGCCCTCGCTGCGGCGCGGGCGCCTTTCGGGGGTACCGGCGTCGAGGAGGCGCTGCTCATCACGGCATCCTTCGGCGCCGCGCTGGTCTTGGCAGGGGGTCTGAACTCGGTCTCGCTGCGCCCCCAGAGGGTGATGGCCAACGTCGCCGGTGCCGCCCTGCTCGTGCTCTCGGTCCTCACCTTGGGAAATGGGAGGCTCGGTCTCCCATCGGGTGATTTCAACGACACCATCTCTTTCGCCTCGGCCGCGGTTGAGGGGAGGCCGGCCGCCCGTGTCCTCGTCGTCTCGGAACAGCCGGACCTGGTTCCGGGCGCCGATCGTGCCGGACCCGGGTTCTGGTACCGGCTGGTGGACGGATCGGGGATGACCCACGACGAGGTGTGGCTGCCTCCCGGCGAGTCGGGCGACGACACCCTCGCCGTCGCCCTGGGACTCATAGCTTCCGGGGGAGAGCTCAGGTCGGGGGCCCTGCTCGCCCCGTTCGCGGTGGAGTGGGTGGTGTTGCAGGGGCCCGAGTTCCGCCTCGACGAGGTGCTCGCCACTCAGCTCGACATGGTCCCGATCCCGCTCGACGAGGAGATGCGGGTGTTCCAGAACTCCAATCGGGCGCCCATCGCTGACGCCGGCGATGCCGCCTGGGACCGTTCCGGGACCGGCTATGCGGGGCGGTCCGGCGACGGCCGGGTGAGGCTGGCGGTCAACTACGACGCGAGCTGGATGCCCGACCCGACGCCCGACTCCTGGGCCGTCGCGGTCAGCGCCGCCGACGGCCGGGCCGACTTCGGGCCGGATCCGTATGGCCTGGCGGCAGCGCTTGCTTCGATTGCGCTCGCCGGAGCCGGTGCCGTCATGGTGATGGCAGGGAGGCTCAAGCGATGAAGTGGCTGGCCGTCGCGCTCATGCTCGTCGGTGCGACGACTGCCGCGATGCTCCCCGTTCCCGATGCCCCGCACTCCGGGCCACTCCCTGAGGCGGCGACGCCGTCCACGGCGGTGTGTCCGGTGGAGGAGGGCAGCGGCCGCAGCAGTTCCCTCGGCGTCCTCTCCACGGTCGATGGCCCGGTCTCCGTCGTCGTCTTCGGAGGTGGTGAGGGTCCCTCCGCCCTGGAGACGGTCACCGGCCCCACCGGGGCGGTGACGATTCCCGCGGCCGATCTGGCTGCCGTGGGCCGGCTGGGAGCCTTGATCGAGACCACGGACAACTCGTTCGCCGCCGGATTCACCGTGGCCGGAACCGAGACATTCTCTGGCGAGGCCTGCTTTCGCCGTGCCTCGGGCCGGGACGTCTTCCTCACCGGAGGGTCGACCGGCGAGGGCCAAGAATTCGAGTTGCACCTCATGAACCCCTACTCGGGTGAGGCCGTGGTGGACCTCGTCGTGCAGTCCGAGAGCGGTCGTGAGACGAATCAGCGATTCGAGTCCCTGGTGGTCCCGGCCCGGGGCTCGACCCTGGTCGACATGACCCGGCTCATCCCCGGCAGGAACACGGTGTCGGTCACCGTGGAGACGGTCTCGGGGAGCGTCTCGGTGATGGCCACCCAACGCAGGGGCGGGGAGAGTGCCGCCTGGCGTGCCATCGAGGCGGGCGCCGACTGGTACCTGCCCATTCCCGGCACTCTCGCCGGCGCCCGGATTGCTCTGGCGACGCCGATGAACGCCGAGATCGACTATCAGGTCGACCTCTACGGCCCGGACGGACTCTTCGAGGCATGGCAGAGCGGCACTCTCGGGCCTCGAGGTCAAGCCACGGTCAACCTGGAAGAGCTGGCCGGGACAAACGCCGCCATCAGGGTCGTCGCCAGCGGCCCCTTGGTCCCGACCCTCTGGGCGGACTCGCCCGACACCGGGCTCGCCGTCACCACCGCCACCCCGGTCCAGGCCTCCACTTGGCTGCTACCAGGGGCGACCTCCCCAGTCGGAGGGAGTGGCTCGCTGATCCTGGTCAACACCGGAGTCGAGCCCACCGTTGCCACAATTCGCACCATCGGGGACGGCGCGGTGCAGTGGGAGTTGCCTCTGGGGGTCGACGAGGTGGCCGAAGTGCCGATGGGCTCCGCACGCGCCTATCGGGTCGACTCAGACGGGTCCCTCGTGGCCATGTGGGTGGCGAGACGGGGCAGCGCCGCCTTGGCGGCGATGGGAGTGCCGCTCGAGGATGGATGAGCTGTGGACCCGGGTCTTTCTCATCGCCTCAGCCCTTCTCGTGGCGACGATGGTGGTGGCGGTCAGGCGAAAGATGGCATCGTCATCGCCCCGGCCACTACCTCCCACCGGTCTCGAGCCAGGCGTCTATCTGTTCACTTCCGCAGACTGCGACGAGTGCGCCCTGGCTCGAGCCAAGCTGGAGGACCGGCTCGGAGAAGACGGCTACGTCGAGATCGCATGGGAGCAGAGACCTGAATTGTTCGCCGACCTCGGGGTCGATGCGGTGCCCGCCACCGTGGTCGTCGCTGCCGACCAAACGGCCCTCCTCTGGCCGGGTCAGCCCGACTCCACTCCGTTGGGTCCTTGAATGGGGTCCCGCCGATTCCTAGCGTGACGGTCATGAATTTCAACTGCGCCCGATGCAGGGCACCGGGTGCCGCCGTTATGACCTTCTCCTACCCCGACCGGTTGGTGTGGCTGGACGAAATCGTCGAGGCGGTGGAGCCTTTCGGCTATTCGCTGTGTGCCGACCACGCCGACCGCATGATCCCACCCCATGGGTGGACTCTCGCCGACCGCCGCACGGTCACCAGACTGTTTGCTCCCGTCCAAGTGGCCTGATGGCTTTGGACCGCGATCTGCTCGATGCGGTCAAGGACATGGACCGGCACGATCTGCGCCGACTACAGATCCTGACTCGTGCCCACCTGGAGCGGACCGGCGTCGCCCCTGACGCCAGCGAGCCCAACATCAGCATGCGTTCCCAGATGGTGCGCTGCGGGAAGCTGGAGTGCCGCAAGTGCCCCCACGGCCCCTACTGGTACGCCTATTGGACCGAGGACGGGAAGAGGCGCAGTCGATACGTCGGTCGGCTACCCGAGGACGGGTCATTGTCGTAGCCGGTTTCACGGCTTACGATGTCTGTCCCCCACCCATACCATCACACCCATGGATTGTCCCCGTTGTTCCCAAAAGGATGTCCTCGAGATCGAGCATGTTCTGCCCGATGACATCGAGGTGCGCTTCTTCTGGTGTCACAACTGTGAGCGCAAGTGGTGGGACAAGGAAGGTGTCGACGTCGACGTCGCCCAGATCTTGGAGATAGTGCGCCAGGCACGCCCGTGACCGCAATCAGGGATGCGGCCCTGCGGCGGCCCCTTCTCCCGATCCTCCTCATCGCCGGCGCCTCGCTGATCATCCTCGTAGTGCTCAATCCGTGGCTTCTGCTCTCGGCCACCACACCCACGGGCGGGGACATGGGTGCCCACGTGTACGGGCCCGCCTTCCTCCGCGACACCCTTTTGCCAGAGGGGCGCATCCTCGGCTGGTCGAACGACTGGTTCGCCGGCTTCCCCGCCTTCTACTTCTACTTCCCGCTTCCCTCGCTCACCATCGTCACGCTCGACCTGGTGCTCCCCTATGGGGCGGCGTTCAAGATCGTCACCGTTCTCGGGCTCGTCGCCCTCCCGGCCGCGGTGTACTTCCACGCCCGGGCCCTGCTGCTCGGCAGGACGGTGGCGCTGATCGCCGGTGGGGCCGGTGTGGTCTTCGCCTTCATGGAGAGCTTCACCATCTACGGGGGGAACATCGCCTCCACGCTCGCCGGCGAGTTCTCCTACTCGTGGTCCTTCTCTCTTTCCCTGGTCTACCTGGGTCTGCTCATCAAAGGGGTGCGAGAGGACCGGCGCCATCTGAAATGGGCGGCATTGGCACTGGCGGCCACCGCTCTCTGCCACGTCCTCACCACAATCGTGGCGGTCTTCGCCTCACTATTCATCCTCGGCTGGAAGCGCGGGCTGGGCCGCACCCTGCTCACCTGGGGGTGGGGCTTCGCCATCGCCGCCTTCTGGGCTCTGCCCCTGATCGCCCGGATCGGGCTCAGCTCGGACATGGCCTGGACCCCGCTCACCGGCTGGGACGAGCTGTTCCCCGTGGAATTGTGGCTGCTGCTCCCGGTGGCCATACCCGCGGCAATCTGGTTGCTGCGCCGGACCTCACGGGTGGCCCCGATGATCGGCGCCACCCTGCTGCCTGTGATCTACTTCCCGTTGCCCAACCTCCTCCCCGAGATGCTCCCGGAGATCTTCACCGAGCAGCGCTGGAAACTGTGGAACGGCCGTCTGCTCCCTTACTGGTACTTCGGTGTCGCCTTCTTCGCGGCGATCGGTCTCGGAGCGGTGGTGGTCTGGATCGTCCGTCGCCTTCCCGAACGGGTCACCAGATACGCCGCCACGGCGGTAGTGACCGTCGTGTTCGCCACCGCGGCCGGGCTCGCGGCCGACTCCACCAAGGCGCCCTCCTGGGCCTGGGGTGCGGTGGCCGCCACCGGCGTCGGCGCGGTCGCCCTCACCGTGCTG
>Ga0299913_10002838_pt1 | contig 13908 bp, 11 predicted proteins | sample RVTome_9_FD_201360 | JGI IMG/M metagenome (GOLD analysis project Ga0299913, IMG submission 201360) | Soil microbial communities from uranium-contaminated site in the Upper Colorado River Basin, Wyoming, United States - RVT155D38 (version 2) ... | reverse complement strand
CAAATTCGACTGCAATCTCACTCGCGCGACCGCGCCGTTCGCTGTGGAGTCTGGGGGGCGTCTGTCTCGCAACCCTCCCATTGCTGGGCGCGGCGGAGTTTCCGCTCCGCCCGGTGTCGGGCTTCGAAGGCGTCTGGAAGCAGTGTTACGAGCCGGGGCTCCCCGATGTGGTCGAGCTTCAGACGGGGTATCTGGTCCTCATGCCCGACGGGCGGTTCTATGAGTTGGTCGAAGGTTGCTGCGAGGACCTCCACCAGCCGGTGCCGCCCTACTGGGAGCTCGGCGAGTGGGCCGAGCTCGAGGACGGCGGCGGAATCCGCACGAGCTACCGCCTCAAGCTGGACGATACGGTCATAGTCGACGTCCATCGTCTCCTTCGCAGCCAGCGAGTTGTCTTCTGGGACCGTCTGGAGGAGGAGCGCACGGCCGATGTCCTGAGCTGGGACGGCGACATCAACTACGCTTGGTGTCGCCTCTACCCGAGTTGGCCGGTGGGGCCGACGCCGATCGTCGGGGAACCGACCGAGGCTCGCGGGTCTCCTGCCTCAGACCCTGACCAGTGATGTCCGCAGCCACGGCTGGGTGAAGCCGGCCGCCAGGCGATGAAAGAGCGCCCCCGGCCGGAGCCGGGGGCGAGAGGAAACCGTGCGCCGTAGGCGCCGCCGCTCACTCCAGCTGCAGCTTCCAGGCGCCGCGGCCGAGGGTGCCGGCGACGAGCACGTCGTTGTCCTCGTCGAAGTGGAGGTCCATCACCGGCACGTTGGGCAGCTTCGTGCCCAGGCGCTTCCAGTCGGTGAAGCCGCTCGACTCGCGGGCGTAGAGCACACCGGCCTCGAAGCTGCTCACCACCAGCACGTCGTTGCCCGTTCGCGGCACGTAGGCGCTGGCGCGCAGGGCGCCCGGGGCGAAGCTCTGGATGTCGCCGGTCAGGTCGTCCCAGGTGGCGCCGGCGTCGGTGGTGCGGAAGACGCGGGTGAGGGTGTTGACGAAGGCGGTGGCCGAGTCGCCGGGCTTGATGACGATGTCCCGGATGATGCTGTCCGCCGGCGTGTTGCCGGGGAAGGTCAGCGACTCGACGAGCGGGGCCGGCGGCGGGCCTGTACGCACGTAGAAGTGGTTGCCGCCCGGCCCGCCTCCGACGTAGAGGATGTCCGGGTTGTCGACGGCACCGTAGGCCACCGGCTCGACGCCGTTGCCGTTGATGGTGATGCCGGGACCGATCTCGCTGATCGTCGAGCCGCCGTCGAAGGACTCGTAGACGGAGTTGGCGCCGCCGATGACGATGCGGAAGCCGTCCGTCGGATTGATCTCCACCGGGGTCACGAACTGGCCGACGAACGGCGAGCCGCCGCCGAGCACGGTGAGCGCCGGGAAGAGGAAGGAGAGCAGATTGTTGTCGGCGTCCCAGAAGGTCTGGACGAAAGCCTGGAGCCCCTGGGCGCTGTCGTAGCGCAAGGAGACCCCGGGCGCGAACGCCGCGTCGACCGCCGTGTCGCCGCCGTCACCGGAGAGCAGCACGAACCAAGCCCGGTCGTCCGGCGCGTTCTGGTGCGGATCGTCGTTGTCCTGGGTGCCCACGAAGGCGATGTCGGCCAGGGTGTCGAACGAGGCGTCGTGCTGCTCGGAGACCCCGAGGTCGCCGTTGATCGAGAACCAGTCGCCGGTGGCGTCCCGGGGACTCGTCCGGCGCCACACGCCGCCGTCGTCGACCTGGACGATGTTGCCGGCGGCGTCGAAGACCATCTCACGCGAATCGGCGTGCGGCGAGCTGTTCGACGCCGTGCCGATGTGGGTCAGCGGCGTGCACTGGCTCGTCGGCGGCAGCGCCGCGTCGCAGCGGAAGAGACGGCCGGAGAAGTTCTCCGCTCCGATCGAGTTGGGGAACTGCGGCGGGAAGGGGAGGCCCTCCTCGAGGGTGAACGGCTGGCGGTCGCCGCCGACGTAGACGATCGTGTCGGCGGTCGGGTCGGCGAGGATCGACATGTGGATCGACGCCTGGCCGCCCGGGTGGATCCCGACGTTGTTGAGGGTCACCGGGGTATCGAGCTGGGTCCAGCTGCCGCCGCCGTCGCCGGAGCGGAAGAGACCGGCCAGCCGTCCGCCGTTGGCCACCGCCAGGTAGGCGTTGTCCGCCGGACCGACGGCCATCTCGGCGTTGGTCGTCGAGCAGGTCATCAGGGCCTCGATGGTGGGGCTCGAGACCCTCGTCCAGGTCGCTCCGACGTCGTCGCTGCGGTAGACGCCGTTCTCTCCGTTGACCAGCTCGGCGCAGACGACGGTCGTGAAGAGGCGGGCCGGGTTCGCGGGATCGCTCACCAGGTCGAAGGCGATGCCCCCCGGCAGCCCGCTGCCCGGCGCGAAGGAGACCTGGCTGAAGGTGGCTCCCCCGTCGGTGCTGCGGAAGACGCCGATGTTGCCGAAGGTGTTGACGTCGGCCTGGTTGACCGAGACGACGATCGTGGTGCCGCGCGGGGCGATGCCGGAGACGTTCTTGCCGCGGAGCAGGCCGCCGCCGTCGACCACCTTCCAGCTGTTGCCGGCGTTGACCGAGTGCAGGAGCCCGGCGCGCGAGCGACCGAGCCGCCCGAAGGAGCTGAAGCGCCCGATCCCGGCCCAGATCGTGCGGTGCTGGGCGTCGGTCGGGTCGAACTCCATCGCTCCGATGGCACCGGTCGGGACGCCGTCGGTCCGCGTCTGCCAGCTCGGGCTGGCGGCGCTCCCGTTCATCGTGCGCCAGATGCCGCCGTTGACGGCGCCGACGTAGAGGAGATCGGGATTGCTCGGGTGAGCGAGGACCGTGTGCACGGCCCCGGAGATCTCGTTGTCGGGGAAGGCGTTCTCGCTCTGCCCGCCGGAAGCCGGGGCGGGGCCCTGGGGGACCCAGGCGCCGCCGAGCCCGGCATCCTGGGCGAGGGCCGGCGTCAGGGCCAGGAGCAGAGCGGTGGAGAGGAGGACCCCGACGCGCCGGGGCGCCGCCGGGGATCCCGGGTCGATTCGAAATGGAAGGCTCAAGGTGCACCTCGACTCTTGTTGAGTTCTCGAGTTTGAGGAACCGGAGACACCTCACCACGATGGAAAGGGCTCCGCGAACCTCCGAGGCGACGCGAGCTCGACAGGGGCTCGACACCGGCAGGTTGTGGATCCGGGCTCACAGCGAACGGTTGACGCTTCACGCGCCCGGCGGCCCGGTGGACGGTCGATTCCGATCCTATCAGTACCCTCCGATCATCGCGCGGTTCATTGACAGGTCGCGACGGTCGTCGTATCGTAAATGATGGCGACGTGACTATGACAGGGGACACGCTGGCGCCTCACAACCGCTAGGAGTCCCCTCGATGATCCACCTGCAAGGATGGCCCCCGAGGCCATCGCACATGCCCCGCCGGGCAACGGCGGTGCTCTGTCTCTTCGTCGTTCTCCCTTCCTTGGCGGCAGTCGCCGGGGCCCAGCTGCGCCCCGCGCAGCGGGCACCTTCCGCCGCGTCGCTGCTCCTCCACGACGGCGTCGTGGCGGCCCCCGCGCTCGGCCTCGTCTATCTCATGGCTCCGGACGGGGCCGTCGAGGCGCGGGCCGTCGCCGACGGCTCCGTCGCATGGCGCAGCGAGGCGGCCGCACGGCCCCTCGTCCTCTCGGAGACCGGCTTGCTGGCCCAGGCCGAGGCACCGCGCGCCGGCACGCTGCCCCTCGTGCTGCTCGACCCGCTTTCGGGCGCCCGGCGTGAGCTGCTGGCGCTCGAGCTACCGTCCGACGTGCGCGCCACCGTGGTCGACACGCCGGCCGGCTCCTTCCGCGCCCTGGGCCGCGCCCAGGGGGGTGACCTGCTGGTTGCCTGGAGGGCACAGGCCCTGGCGACCGAGCGCGTGGCCCAGGGCTTCCTGCCCGCCGGCGTCGGCGCGCCCCCGGTTCGCTCCGGCGCCGCGCGGCTCGTCGCGGAGGGCGGCGCCCTGCGCGCCGTCGAGGGCGGCCCGGGCGCGCAGGCTCTCTTCCGGACGGCGGTCTTCGACGAGCTCCGGCAGCCCGCGACGGCCCTGCCCGGCGACGGACGCCAGTTCGGCTCCGTCGACGGGCGCCACGTCCTGGTGAGCCGCCGTGTCGAAGGCGATCCCGCCGAGCTCTCCCTCTGGGAGTGGTCGCTCCACACCAGCGACGGCGCGCTCGTCGGCGCGCTCCGGCAGCCGGTCGCGGCCGCCCCGTTCCTGGTCGCCGGCTCGACCCTCGTTCACGTCACTCCGCCCTCGGCGGCCAGGCACGCGGAGACCCTGCGCTCCACCGGCCTGACCCTGCGGGCCTTCGATCTGGCCGCCGGCGCGGAACGCTGGAGCGCTCCCCTGCGCGACCCCGCCTACCGCGGTCCGTTCGCTCCCTGAGCCGAGCACGGGTTCCCGGGGCCGTCACGCCCCGGGAACCCGGATTCGCGGGCCCTCCGAAGTCAGGGTCGTCCCGTCTCAGCCGAGCCGGCCGTGGCGTATCGTCTATCGCCCCTGGAGCCAGCCGGCGACGCGCGAGAGCAATCCCGGTCGCGGGGTGGCGACCGCGGTGTCGACGGCCGGAGCTTGCGCGACGTGGGGGATCGGGCGGGACGGTTCGGGGGGCTGCCGGTCGCGCGCCAGCTCGAGCGCCTCGGCAGCCTCCGCGGCGGTGGCGAACCGCTCCTCCGGGAACTTGACCATCGTCCGTCGAAGGATGGCGTCGATGGGGGCGAAGGGACCGTCCTCCTCGCAGCCCTGGAAGACGTCCCGCAGCCGCGGCGGCGTCTTGTCCAGGACGCTCCGCGCCACCCGCGAGGCGTCGCCGCCGGCGAACGGCCCCTGGCCGGTGACCATCTCCCAGAGCACCACGCCGAGCGACCAGAGATCGGCCCGATGGTCGCAGGGGCGTCCCGCCAGGTGCTCCGGCGCGGCGTAGGCGGCGGTGCCGTAGATGGTCCCGGCGCGACCGACGTCGTCCGCGGTGAGGAGGTGAGCGACGCCGAAGTCGAGCACTTTCACCGTCTCGCCCGCGAGCATGATGTTGGCGGGCTTGACGTCGCGGTGGACGATGGAGCGATCGTGGGCCGCCGAGAGAGCCCGCGCGGTCTGGGCCGCGATGTCGAGGGCGAGACGCACCGGCAAGGCGCCCCGCATCAGGGTCTGTGCCAGGGTCGGTCCGCGCACGAGCTCGGTGGCGAAGAAGAACCGCCCGCTCTCCGTCTCGCCGCTGTCGACGAGCTGGCAGACATTGGGATGGCGCAAGGTGGAGAGCAGGATCGCCTCGCGCAGGAAGAGGCCGCGCGTGGTCGGATCGTCGTGCAGGGCCGCCGGCAGCAGCTTGATCGCCACCTCGGCCCCGTCCCCGATCCGCCGCGCCTTCCATACCTGCCCCATGCCGCCCTCGCCGAGTCGTTGGACGAGGGAGTAGCCGGGGATGCGCTCAGTGGACAACGGCTCCTCCGAGCCGGAAGCATAGCCTGTCCGGGTGCGGAACGCTCCGCATCGCGACGCTGGGGTCATCGTGCTATCATCCGATGGTTCAAGGCTTTGTCGCTCCAGGAGGTCACCATGGGTCGGACATCGCGGGTCTTCGTCTTCGGCGTGTTGTCGCTGCTGCTGGCCGGCAGCCTCGCGGCCGAGACCTTCACCGTCACGCTGGACAACGGCAACACCCTGCTGACACGGTACAAGCCCAAGCTCTCGCCCGATGGGGCGACGGCCTATCTGCTGACCGACATGGGCAACTGGGTGAGCTACGACAAGGCCGCGATCGTCGGCGTGATCTCGGACCTCGAGAGCCGAGGGTTCGGCAAGGTCATCGACACGACGACCATCTCGCTCGGCATCGCCCCCAACACCCGGGATGCGGGCGAGGGGGCGCGCGAGGAGCTCGACCCGAACATGGAGCTCCTGAACTACCTGCGCGAGCGCGACGCCGCGCGCGAGAGCTACTCGGTGCCCCAGTTCGTGCAGCCGGAGGACGCGACGGGGATCCCGATGGATCTGATCCCGCAGACGTCGCCGTTCGGCGGCGACAACGGCTGAGGCCGCGACGGGCAGCACGTTGCCGGCCCGATCGTCGGGCCGACGTTGACAGCTCAACCAGCGCCGAGGCCAAGGGAAGCCGGTGAGAATCCGGCGTGGCCCCCGCCACTGTGACCGGTGACGAACCCGGAGTGCCACTGTGCGGTGAGGATCGGAGAAGCGTCCGGTCGTCCGCATGGGAAGGTCCGGGTGTAGGACGACCCGGAAGCCAGGAGACCTGCCAGGCGCCGACGCCTCCGTCCGACGACGGACTTCCTCGGGGTGGGGAAGGCGGCCATGGCGCTCTCCCGAGCATGAACCGGCCCCGACCTCCTCCCCGCGGTCGGGGCGTCGTGCTTCCAGGAGGACGCCATGCTCCACGCACTGGCCCTGCTCGGGATCGTCGGGGGGTCGATCTCGAATCCAGCCGACACCCCCACAGAGCGCATCGAAGAGACCGTCGTCGTGACGGCCTCCCTGATCGAGGACCAGCAGGACGATCTCCCGGTGGCGGTCAGCGTCATCGACCGCGCCGAGATCGCGGATCGCCAGGCCACGGTGATCGCCGACCTGCTGCGCACCGTGCCCGGCGTGGCCGTCGCGCGCTCCGGCTCCCCCGGCAAGGCGACGTCGCTCTTCGGCCGGGGCGCCAACTCCAACCAGACCCTGCTCCTGTGGAACGGAATCGAGCTCAACGACCCGTTCTTCGGCGGCTACGACTGGGCCTTTCTGCCGACCGACGGCGTCGAGCGTGTCGAGGTCGTCCGCGGCCCCTTCAGCTCGCTCTATGGATCCGACGCCTTGGGGGGGGTCGTGCAGGTCGTCTCCGGCCGTCGTGACGGGCTCGCGCTCTCGCTCGAGGGAGGCTCCGACGACCACCGGCGCGGCGGCTTCGCGGCAGGACGGTCCCTGGGCAGCGCCCGGCTGGACGTGATGGGCGCGGTCCGGCGGGGGGAGGGCGAGGTGAGTAACGACTTCTGGGACGGCGAGGACCTGGCGGCGCGGCTCGACTGGAGCCTCTCGCCGCGCCTCGCCGTCGGCGTGTTGGCCCGGGCGGCGGACTCCGAGGTGGGAATTCCCTTCGACTTCGCGGGCCAGCCGAGCCCGCAGCGCCTGCAGGAGCGGAAGGCCCGCCAGCTCGCCCTGCCGGCGGCCTGGCGCGGGGAGACGTGGCAGGTCGACGGCCAGGTGTCGCGGCAGACGCTCGATCTCGGTCTCTCCGACCCGGACGATCCGTTCGCCGCCAGCCGCTCGGAGTCGGAGGCGCTCCATGGCCGGCTGGTCGCGTCCCGGCCAGTCGGTCGTGCGGAGGGCTCCTGGCTCGCCGTGGGCGGCGACTGGGAACGGCAGGAGGCCTCGAGCGAGTCGGCCTTCGGCCCCGGGCTGGTCGACGACTCCCAGCGCACCTGGGCGAGCTTCGGCGAGCTCCACGTCGACCGCGGACCCTGGGCGCTGGACCTCGGTGCGCGGCGGGACGACAACGACGCCTTCGGCTCCCACCTCACGGGTCGAGCCGGGCTCCTGCGGCACCTGGGCGGCGGCCTCCGGCTGCACGCGGCCTGGGCTCGAGGGTTCCGCGCCCCGTCGCTCGGGGACCTCTACTTCCCGGGCTTCGGCAACCCCGAGCTCGAGCCGGAGGAGAGCGACAGCGTCGAGGCCGGTATGCGGTGGCACCGCGAGCAGTGGGACCTGGCGCTGACCGCCTTCCGCTCCGAGGTCGAGAACCTCATCGTCTTCGACCTGGTGACCAACCTGCCGCAGAACGTCGGGCGCGCCCGCAGCCGGGGCGTCGAGCTGGACGGCTCGGTCTCCGGACGGCGCACGTGGGCCCGGCTGGCGGCCACCTGGCTCGATGCCGAGGATCTCGACACAGGGACGGCGCTGGCGCGCCGGCCGGAGTGGAGCGGCAGCCTCGTCGCCGGCTGGCGGGGCGAGCGCTGGCGCCTGGCCGGCACCCTGCGGCACGTCGGCGAGCGTGTCGACCTGGGCGCGGTGCCGCTGGCCGCCTACGAGGTGCTCGATCTGGCCGCCCGTTTCGCCCTCTCGCCCCGTCTCGCTCCCACCCTGCGGGTGGAGAACGTCCTCGACGAGGGCTACGAGGAGGCCGCCGGCTTCCCGGCTCCGGGCGTCGGCGTCATCGGGGGCCTGGCGATTGAGCTGGGAGACTCGCGATGAGCACCAGGCGGGTCCTCGGCCCCGCCCTCCTCGCCCTGGTGCTGGGCGTCGCCTGCGCCGGCGAGGGGGGGCGAGAGGGTTCGGGGGCACCCCAGCGCATCCTCGCGCTGGCTCCGTCCGCGGCCGAGATCTGCTACGAGCTCGGGCTCGGCGACCGGGTCGTCGGCGTGGGCGACTACGTGCGCTGGCCTCCGGCGTGGGCGAGCAAGCCGCGTCTGGGCGGCCTCTTCAACCCACAGCTCGAGCGCATCGCCGCGCTGCGGCCCGACCTCGCCATCCTGCTGCCCAGCGAGGCGCCGCTGGCCGAGCAGTTGGCCGCGCTCGACATCCCCATCCTCACGATTCCTTCCGAGACCTTGGGGGACGTCGAGCAGGCCATCCGCCTCATCGCCGAGACCGCGCAGGTCCCCGAGGCCGGCCTGGCGCTGGTCACGCGCTGGCGGGAGGGCATCGCGCCCCGGCCCCTGCCGCGTCCAGTGCGCGTCGCACTCGTGGTGGGCCGCGAGCCGGGCCGCCTGGGCGAGATCGTGGTCGCCGGCCGGGAGACCTTCTTCGATCAGCTCCTCCGGCGCCTGGGCGCCGTCAACGTCTTCACCGACGCGCCGACGCGCTATCCTCAGATCAGCGCCGAGGACATCGTCTTGCGCCGGCCCGACGCCATCGTCGAGCTGCAGCCGCTGGAGGTTCCGCAGACTCGGGTCGACGCCCTGGTCGAGGACTGGCGGGCGCTCCCCACCGTGCCGGCGGTGGAGAACGGCTGCCTGCTCGTCGTCGACGGCGAGCACGTCCTCGTACCCGGCCCGCGCCTGCCGCTCCTCTTCGATCAGCTCCACACGGAGCTCGCCGCCTGTCTCGCGGCCCCGGCGACGCCGGAATGAGGGGCCGCCTGAGGGTCCGAGGGCTCGGCTGGAGCCCGGCCGGCCGGCGTGTGCTCGGGCCGGTCGACCTGGAGCTGCCCGCGGGGGGGTGCTTGGCGGTGGTCGGCCCGAACGGCGCCGGCAAGACGACGCTGATGCGCTTGATCGCCGGTGTCCTCGAGCCGTCCGGAGGAACGGTCGAGTGGCGTGGAGAGGACCTGCTGGCGCTCCCCGCGCGGGCGCGAGCGTGCCGGCTTGCCTACCTGCCGCAGGTGCGGCCGGCGCGGGTGCCGCTGAGCGTCGAGCAGCTCGTCCTCCTCGGCCGCTATCCCCACCTTTCCCGCTGGCGGCTGGGACCCCGCCGGGAGGACTTCGCAGCGGTGCGCCAGGCCGCGATCTGGGTGGGTGTGGAGGCGCTGCTGCCGCGGCCGCTCGACGAGCTGTCGGGCGGCGAGCGGCAGGCGGTCTACCTGGCGGCGGCGCTGGCCCAGGAGACCGAGCTGCTGCTGCTGGACGAGCCGACGGCGCACCTCGACGCGCAGCACCAGCGCGACCTGGCGGGACTGATCGTGCGCCTGCGCAGCGAGACCGAGCGCACGGTGCTGATCGCCACCCACGATCTCAACCTCGCCTCGCTGGCTGCCGACGTGGTCGTCGCGCTGGCCGAGGGAGACATCGTGGCCCAAGGGCCGCCGGCCGAGGTCATCCGGCCGGAGGTTCTCCACGAGGTCTTCGCCGCGCCCTTCACCGTGGTGCGCGGCGGCGAGCGGCCGGTGACCCTGCTGGAGCTCGGCGGATGACGGGCGACCGGGACCCGCGGTTCGCGAGGCGCCCGTGGTGAGGCAACGGCGGCAGACGCTGGCCCTGGCGGTGCTGGGCCTCTCCTTCCTGGGCGTGCTCGCCGTCGTTCCGCTGGTCGGCGAGACGCTCTGGGGCTGGACCGAGGTCGCCTCGAGCGATCCGACGGTGCGGCTCGTGCTGCTCGAGATCCGCCTACCGCGCGTCTTGCTGGGCCTGGCGGCCGGCGGCGCCCTGGCGATCGCCGGGCTGGCGCTCCAGACCCTCTTCCGCAACCCCCTGGCCGAGCCCTACACGCTCGGGGTGGCCTCCGGCGCGTCGCTGGGAGCCGTTCTCGTCCTCCAGCTCGGCGTCTCGGCGAGCGGCCTGGGCCTGCCGGCCGTGGGCCTGGCCGCCTTCGCGGGCGCCCTGGCCGTGACCCTGGTGCTGCTCGGCCTTGCCGGCAGTCGCTTCGCCGACGAGAGCGCCGGGATGCTGCTCGCTGGCGTGGCCATCTCGCTCTCCTGCTCGGCCGCCATCCTCTTCATCCAGTACCTCGCCGACTGGACCAAGACCTACCGCATGGTGCGCTGGATGATGGGCGGGCTGGCGGTGGTGGGCTACACGGAAGTGCTCTGGCTGCTCGGCCCCCTGGTGCTCGGCCTGACGGTGCTCTCGCTCGAGCGTTGGGAGCTCGACCTCCTGCTCTCAGGGGAGGAGCTCGCGGCCAGCCGCGGCGTCGACCTGCGGCGCCTGCGGCTGATCGTCCTGGGAACCGTCTCGGTGATGGTCGGCGCCGTCGTAGCGGTGGCGGGACCGATCGGCTTCGTCGGCCTCATCGTGCCGCACCTGCTCAGGCGCTGGGTCGGCCACGGCCACCTCCACCTGGTGCCGGCCACCTTCTTCGGAGGCGCCGTCTTCCTCGCCCTCTGCGACCTCGCCGCGCGCCGCGTGATGGCCCCCTCCGAGCTCCCGGTGGGCGTCGTCACCGCCTTACTCGGCGGCCCCTTCTTCCTCTGGGTCCTCCTCTGGCGCCGCCGCGCGCCTTGAAGCGGCCAGGCTGTCGCCGGGCCGGACCCCGCCGCTCAGCCGAACGGGAAGAACCACGGGATGAGCAGCGAGGCGACGATCCAGAAGAGCAGGTCGAGCGGCGCCCCGAAGCGTGTGAAGTCTCGGAAGCGGTAGCTGCCGGGGCCGTACACCATCATGTTGGTCTGGTAGCCGGTCGGGGTCATGAAGGCGGCGGAGGCGGCAAAGCAGACGGCGAAGATCAAGGGGCGGGCGTCGACCCCGAGATCCCCGGCCATGCTGATGGCGACCGGCGTCAGCACGATGGCGGCGGCGTTGTTGGTGATCGTCTCGGTGAGCATCGAGGTCGCCAGGTAGAGCACCGAGACCGCCAGCCAGGGCGCCAGCGCCGCCGGCACCCAGCCTCCGGGGAAGAGCACGAGGGCGGCCAGGGCCTCGGCCAGCCCGGTCGCGAACATGGCGTTGCCCACCGGGATGAAGGTCGCGATGAAGAGGACGACCGGCCAGTCGATGGCCCGGTACGTCTCGCGGGGCGTGATCACGCCGAGCACGAGCAGGAGCACGCAGGCGACCAGGACGCCGGTCAGCAAGGGCATCGCCCCGGTGGCGGCGGTCGCCATGATCGCCGGGACCAGGGCGAGCGGCAGCCACCAGAAGCGGGCCCGGCGCAGCCGCAGATCGAGCTCCGAAGTGACGACCAGGTCCTCGTGGCGGCGCAGCTCGTCGAGCCGGTCGCGGGAGGTCACCACCAGCAGGGTGTCGGAGAAGCGCAGCGGCGTGTCGGCGAGCCGCTCGTGCAGCGTCTGCTCGTGTCGCCGGATGGCGAGGACGAAGGCGCGGTACTGGACGCGGAAGTTGACCTCGCGCAGGGTGCGGCCGATGAGGCCGCTGTTGGGGCTGATGACCGCCTCCACGACGACCTGCTCGTCACCGGTGAGCTCGGCGTCCGTGAGCTTGACGTCGGAGAGCAGCGCCGCCCCCAGCTCGTTGCGCAGGCGCAGCAGATCGGGCATGGCGCCGCGCACCACGAGGATGTCTTCCTCCTCGAGCCCGAGCCCCCGCAGGTCCTCTGCATGGCGCTCGCCCGCCCTCTCGACGGCGAGCACGATGACGTCGTAGCGGTGGCTGAGAGCCAGCTCGCGCACCGTCGAGCCGACCAGCCGGGAGCCGGCGACCACCCGCAGCTCGGTGAGGTAGCTCGCCATCTCGTACTTGCGGGTGAGCGACTCGACCGGAGCGCGCTCGGGCAGGGAGCGCGGGGCGGCGACGAGGACGTAGGCCAGGCCGGCGACGAGGAAGACGGCGCCGAGCGGGGTGAACTCGAACATCCCGAGGGGAGGCTGGCCCGCGGCGGCGGTCACCGAGCTCACCAGCAGGTTGGTGGACGTGCCGATGAGGGTCATGGTGCCGCCGAAGATGGCGGCGTACGAGAGCGGGATGAGCACCTGGCTCGGGCTGACGCGAAAGCGGCGGCACAGGTCGATCGCCAGCGGCATCGTCATGGCGACGACCGCGGTGTTGTTGAGGAATCCCGACATCAAGGCGACCATCACCAGCAGGACGCCGAGGCCGAGCCAGGGGCGTCGGCCGAAGCGACTGCTCAACCGGTCGGCGGCGATCTCGAGAAAGCCCGTCTTGGTGAGAGCGTGGCTGAGCACGAAGAGACCGGCGATGGTCACCACCCCCTCGTTCGAGAGCCCCGCCACCGCCTCCTCGACCGACACCAACCCGGCCAGGAGCAGGGTGACGAGGAGAGCGGCCCCTGTCACCTCCACCGGCAGAAGCTCGAGGAAGAAGAGGGCGAGAGCACCCAGCAGCAGGACGAGCAGGAGGAGGGCGTCGAGTCCCATGGCGTCGTCGGACGGTCGCGGCCTGCGGCACAGCCTACAGCGTCGACCCTGCGTCTAGAATGACTCGATGTTCCTCTACCGCCTCGGCCCCGAGGGCTTTCCCGCCGCCACCGACGACGAGGGGACGCTGCGGTTTCTCTACTCGGACCCCTACGAGACGCTGCCGGGGGGCTGGGAGCTCGGCCAGGAGGTCCGGGCCGAGGACGGCCTGTCGCTTCTGCCTCCCGTGCGACCGGGCAAGATCGTGGGCGTCGGACGCAACTACCGGGCGCACGCCGAGGAGCTGGGCAACGAGACGCCGGCCGAGCCCTTGATCTTCCTCAAGGCGCCGAGCTCGGTGGTGGGTCCGAAGGCCCCGATCGTCCTCCCGCCGGAGAGCGAGCGGGTGGACTTCGAGGGGGAGATCGCGGTCGTGCTGCGCCGGCGCCTCACGCGAGCCGACGCCGAGACGGCGCGGGCAGCCGTGCTGGGGGTGACCTGCGCCTGCGACGTGACCGCCCGCGACCTGCAGAGGCGCGACGCCACCTTCGCACGGGCCAAGTCCTTCGACAGCTTCTGTCCGCTGGGGCCGGCCGTTCTCGTGCGCCCGGACCTGACGGAGCTCGCGGTGGCGACGCGGGTCAACGGTGAGGAGCGCCAGCGGGGACACGCCTCGGAGATGACCTGGGGGATCGTCGACCTGCTCGTCTGGATCTCGCGGATGATGACCCTCGAGCCCGGGGACGTGGTGCTGACGGGCACCCCCGAGGGTGTCGGTCCGCTCGCCGACGGCGACCGCATCGAGGTGGAGATCCCCGGCCTCGGCGTGCTCGAGAACCGCGTCGAGGCCTGGCGGAGGGAGTGATGACCCGCGTCGCCCTGGTGGTCGTCCTCGGAGCCGCCGCCGCCCTCTACGGCTACTACGGACGGGGCTATCCAGGGTCGCTGGCGCTGATCCTGGGGATGGCGGTGGGGGCGCTCACCTGGGCGGGGTGGAGGACGTGGGAGAGGGTGCGGGAGCTCCACCGGGGGAGGTGAGGGGGCCGCGGCCGGTCGCGTCTCATGCCTGCCGCCAGGGGAAGACGGCGGCCGCCGCCGCCAGGAACGCGAAGGCCCCCCACGCCGGTGTCCAACCGGTGAGCAGGAGCGCGAGCCAGAGCCCCAGGCAGCCGAAGGCGAGGACGATGCGGCGGTCTCGAGGAGACAACGGAGGGCAGGCTAGCACGGGCTCGATGCCTCTCCGGGCCG
>Ga0299913_10002837_pt1 | contig 13908 bp, 9 predicted proteins | sample RVTome_9_FD_201360 | JGI IMG/M metagenome (GOLD analysis project Ga0299913, IMG submission 201360) | Soil microbial communities from uranium-contaminated site in the Upper Colorado River Basin, Wyoming, United States - RVT155D38 (version 2) ... | reverse complement strand
AGGCGCGTCTTCTCGTCGGTCTTGCGCCCGAGCTCCTCGATCGAGGTCAGGTCCGACTTCACCTCCTCGACGACGACGGCCCGCGCCGACGGCATCGCGCCAAGCACGTCGATCGAGCCGCGCTCTCCGTAGACCGAATACGTGGCCTCGACCTGGGCCAGCCAGCCACCGGTCCGCAGGGCCTCCACGCGGCGGGCGACGAGGGCGGAATGGGCTTCGTCGAGCAGCCGGTCGAGGGCGCCGCCGCGCCAACTCATGTGCAGCTCGCATCGTGCGCCGGCCACCGCGAGCACGCGCCGGGTCGTCCGCAACGACAGCGTTTCGAGATGCCCGCGCTCGATCAACGACACGAGCGACTGCGAGACGCCCGCGGCGGCGCCCAGCTGCGACTGGGTCATTCCGCGGCGCTGCCGAAGCAGGCGAAGCGCCCTCCCGGCGCGCAGGTCGTCCATGCGATCGATGATCGAGGTCATCGCTCAACTGGCACTTCACTGGTGACGCCGCGGTACCACTGGACGTCCCGTCCGGTACCAAGCGGCGGGACGCGCCGGCAACGGGGCCGCGGTATGGTCGTTCGACCGGTGGCAGCGATCGTGGAACCCAGTCTCAGCGCACGCGCATCAGGCCAGGCCGCCAAGCGCGGACTGCTGCTGCGCCAACCGACCGGCGAGCGCCTGCTCGCCGACGTCGAGGCGTGGCTGCTGGCCGAGTATCCCGATGCGGTCCGGTCGTCCCGGCGGGTCGCCCCCGCCGAAGGCGAAGCCCGCCTGACGGTGGTGATGTATCCGGCCGCGCCCGAACTCGTCATCGATGCCGACGACACAGGTGCCGTGACGGCCGCCGCCGTGACGGCCGCCGCCGGACCCGGCTACCACCGCTTCGTCGGCCGCGTGATCGAACGGCTCGGGCTGGAGTTGTCGATCGCCTGGACGCGCGACGACCCGGCCGATCTCACGTTCGGCGAACGCCCGGCGGTGGAGCGGGGTTACCTCGGGTGGCTGGGCCCGAAGCTGGTCGCAGCCCGCGCTGCGCTCAAGGCCGGCAAGGGCGGCTTCCACGTGGGCCTCCCGGTCGGGACGCGCTACACGTTCGACGCGGCCGTGCTCACCGCGCTCGGGCCGCGCGACGAACCGTGGCTCGAGGCGGCCATCGCCGATCCACGCATCGCAATCGACGTGACGCCCTGGTGGGCCGACGCGACCGACGCCCGGCACCTGCTCAATCGGGCGCTGTGCCTCATGTGGCTCGACGTGCGCTGGCGCGCCCCCGCGGTGGAGGGCGAGGCCCGCCTGCTCGACGAGGTCCACCGGCTGCTCTCGAAGGCCTTCCCGCTCGAGCCCGGACTCCCCTATCCGTGGCACGCCTGGCACGACCTCACGCGGCTGCGCGGGATCGACGACCACATGGCGCGCCAGGTCGCCGAACGCGCCGCGGCGATGCCGGAGCCCCCGGCCCTGATCGGGTATCGCCGGGCCCCGGTCGTCGTCAGTCATGCCGGGTGGGTACTCGAGATCCCGGGTTCCTTCGCCGAGCGACGGACCGAGGAGGAGCTGTGGGCCGGCGGCGCCGGTCGCAGCATCACGCTCGCCGCGGTCGAGACCGGCCCGCTGAGCGCGGAGCTCTTCCTGGACCAGGTGGCCGGCGACCTCGGGTCGGGCGCGCTCAACCACGCCAGCGACCGCGTCGTCGGGCGCGGCCGCCTGACGACCGATTCGAGTTCGGGCGTCGAGGTCGGCGTGGTCGAGGGCTACTCGGCGATTCCGGGTTCGGGCGCCGCGATCCGAATCACCTTCGATGACTCCGAAGACTGGCGCTGGGCACTCGACACCTGGCGGGCACTGGCGCCCGGCTGACGCGCCGGCCGGTCAGCCGTCGAAGATTCCCTGCACCTCGCGCAGTCCGGCCACGAGCGCGTCGACGTCCTCACGGGTCGAGTAGACGTTGAAGCTGGCGCGCACCGTGGCGGGCAGGTCGAGCCGTTCGTGGAGGGGCATCGTGCAGTGGTGGCCGGCCCGCACCGCGACACCCGAACGGTCGAGGACCTGGGCCACATCGTGCGGGTGGATCCCTGGCAGGTTGAACGGGATGACCCCGCCGCGCTGGTCTGCCGGAGGCCCGTACAGGTCGATCCCGGGGACCTCGCGGCGGAGCGCGTCGAGGGCGTACGCGACCAGCTCCTGCTCGTGCTCGCGAACGGCCTCCATCCCGAGGCCGCGCAGGTAGTCCGCGGCGACTCCCAGGCCGATGGCCGCGGCCGCGTCCGGTGTCCCCGCCTCGAACTTCCAGGGAATGTCGTTCCAGTCCGAGCGCCGGAGGTGGACCTCGCGGATCATTTCACCGCCGGCGAGGAACGGTGGCATGGCCTCGAGCAGGTCACGCCGGGCCCACAGCGCTCCCGAGCCCATCGGGCCCAGCATCTTGTGGCCGGAGAACACGTAGAAGTCGCAGCCGATCGCCTCGACGTCGACCGGCACGTGGGGGACGGCCTGCGCCCCGTCGATCAGGACGAGTGCCCCGGCCTCGTGGGCCAACCTCGTCATCTCGACGACCGGGTTGATCGTGCCGAGCGTGTTCGAGACGTGGGTGAAGGCCACGAGCTTCGGCTTGAGCCGCAGCAGGACCTCGAAGACATCGAGGCGAAGCATGCCGTCGTCGGTGATCGGGATGAACTCGAGGTCGCCGTCCTTCTCCTGGACGAGCAGCTGCCACGGAACGAGGTTGGCGTGGTGCTCCATCTCGGTCAGCACGATCGCGTCGCCGCGGCTGATGTGCTTGCGGCCCCACGAGTACGCGACGAGATTGATCGCCTCGGTCGCGTTGCGCGTGAAGACCACCTGGTGCGCGTCCGACGCCCCGATGAACCGCGCGATCCGCGCCCGGGCTTCCTCGTACGCGGCCGTCGCTCGCTCGCCGATCTCGTAGATGCCGCGATGCACGTTGGCGTTGTACGCGCGATAGAACTCGTAGACGGCTTCGATCACGACCTGCGGCTTCTGGCTCGTCGCGGCCGAGTCCAGGTACACGAGCGGCTTCCCGTGGACGGTCGTCCCGAGAATCGGGAAATCGGCGCGAACGCGGCGCGGGTCCAGCGCGCGGGCGGGTTCGGAGGTGACCGTCACCGGGCGGCCGGCGTCATCGCGGCGCCCCGACCCGGTCGGCGATCTCGACCGGCTGCTCGTCGGGGCCCAGGGGCACCAGCAGCGCCTCATCCGGCACGTCCGGCGCGAGACCGGCCGCGCGCAGGATCGGGCCGTAGCCCTCATCCTCGAGCTGGAGCGCGAGCTCCTTGCCGCCGCTCCTGACGATCCGGCCCTGGGCCAGGACATGGACGACGTCGGGCGTGATGTAGTTGAGCAGGCGCTGGTAGTGCGTGATCAGGAGCACCCCGATGTCGGGGCTGAGCATCGCGTTGACGCCCTCGGCCACGATCCGCAGGGCATCGATGTCGAGCCCCGAATCGGTCTCGTCGAGGATCGCGATTTCCGGTTCGAGCATTGCCAGCTGGAGCATCTCGAGACGCTTCTTCTCGCCGCCCGAGAAGCCCTCGTTGACGTAGCGGCTGGCGAACGCTTCGTCGATCCGGAGGAGCGCCATCTTCTCGCGCATCCTGTTGCGGAACTCGCGCATCGAAACGCCGCCCTTGATCGGGTCGGTCGGGTCGATGTCGTCGCCCTTGTCGATCCCCTGGAGCTTCGCGTTGAGGGCCGAACGGATGAAGCTGGCCACACTCAGTCCGGGGATCGCGGTGGGGTACTGGAACGCGAGGAACATCCCCAGGCGCGATCGCTTGTCCGGCGAAAGGGCCAGGATGTCGCGCCCCTTCCAGACGACCTCGCCGCCCGTCACCTGGTAGGCCGGGTGGCCCATGAGCGCGTAGGCCAGCGTCGTCTTGCCCGAGCCGTTGGGTCCCATGATCGCGTGGACCTGGCCCTTGGGAACGGTCAGGTCGATGCCCTGCAGGATCTCGCGGGACGCGTCGGCGGTGGGCGCGACGCGCAGGCCGCGGATGACGAGTTGATCGGTCACGAAGGTGTCACGGCTCCAGTCAACGTGGCGGTGGAAGTGGTGGCAACCGACGTCGTGCCGGGCAGTGGCACGAGGTCGGCCAGCGTCATCGAATCGAGCGCACCCGTGACGGCATCGCGGACGCGGACCCACAGCACGTTGACGGTGCAGCGGGCCGAACGGTCACAGGTGGTGGCGTGGACCGGATCATCGGATGCGCAGAACATCGGGGCGATGGGGCCCTCGAGCGCACGCAGGATGTCGCCCATCCCGATATCGAGCGGTGGCCGGGCAAGCTCGTAGCCGCCCCGAGCGCCGCGGGTGCTGACGACGAGTCCGGAATCGCGCAGGCTCGTGACGAGCTGCTCGAGGTACGCCCGCGGCAGGTCCTCCTCGGCGGCGATCTCCGCCAACGAGGCCGGACCCATCCCGTAGTGGCGCCCGAGCTGGACCATCAGGCGCACGCCGTACTCACCCTTCGTCGAGAAGGCGAGCGCGCCGCTGCCGTGGAACGCCGGCTTAGGGTTCGGGAGGAGCGTGGAATTCCGACTCATTTCGTCGGGATTGAGTCTACGCGGGCCACCGCCGAGCGTCAATCGAGCGGATCCGGGACCGGCCGAGGGGCCCGCCGCGCCGCGCCCGTCCTCGGCGCGCCCGGCGCGCCCGGCGCCCGCTATGCAGCCCACTCATGGTTTCGAGGCTGGACGAGCGTGGCCATCCCCCCGGATCGACCGAACTCGGCACTGGCCACGCACGCTCAACTCAGAATCCATAACTCAGCTGCATCTCGGCCGCCGGCCGGCGCGATTCAGCTCGCGGCGACCGCCTCAGGCACCGGCGCGAAAAGCAAGTCGAGGTACGTCCGCACGTGACCGAGCTGGTCGCGCAGGATCGCCGGCTGGTCCAGCGTGCGTGACAGGACATACGCGCCCTCGAAGGCGGTGAGGACCGTGTCGGCCAGGGTCTCGGGATCGACCGCCGCTCGAGGGTCGGCGACCGACGACGCGTCCCGGATGAGGGCGGCCACCTCGCGACGCCAGGTCAGGACGGCGTCGGCGACGACCGCCTTCGTGGCCCCGCCGAAGACCTCCTCGTAGGCGTACGACCCGTACAGGCAACCCGGGTCGTCGCCAACGAACGTGTCGGCGTCCTCGGCGAGGAGCCCGAGGAACAGGACCAGCCGCTGGCGCGGGTCGCGGGCGAGCCGCTCCGACCGCTCGAGGTACCCACGGAGCTGGGCCAGGTCCCGCGCCGCGTAACGCTCGACGAGCGCCAGCCCGAGCTCGGCCTTCGATCCGAAGTGGTGGAAGAACGCCCCCTTCGTGATCCCCAGCTCGCCGATCACGGCGTCGACCGTGGTCGCCGAGAACCCGTGGCGCAACACGAGGCGCTGAGCGGCATCGAGAATGCGTTCACGGGTGGCGGCACCATCGGGTCGGGTCACCTGCCCACCATAACCGACCGCGCGGTACGTTGTCGCCCAGGTGATTGACGTTTGTCCATACCGCGTGCGACAAAGACCGGGTTCAATACCAACTGGTCGGTATCCACCGCCTTTTCACCCACTTCGCTGCCCGGGAATGACCATGACGACGACCTCCACCACCCGCCACCCCGCCGCCATCGCCCTGCGCGGCACCATGACCGGTTCCGTGTTCGAGCCGGGCGACCCCGACTACGACGACGCCCGCCGGGTGTGGAACGGCATGATCGATCTTCGGCCTGCGGTGATCGCCCGTCCCACCTCGGCTGATGGCGTCGGCGCGGCGCTTCGCGTCGCGCGCGAGCACGGCCTCCAGGTCGCCGTTCGCGGCGGTGGCCACAACGTTGCGGGCCTCGCGAGCGTCGACGGCGGGCTGGTCATCGACCTGTCGGCGATGCGCGAGGTCGAAGTCGATTCGAACCGTCGGACGGTCCGGGCCGGCGGCGGCGCGACGTGGGGTGAGGTGGACCGGGCCACGCAGCCGTACGGGCTTGCGACGCCGGGTGGGGTGGTCAGCGAGACCGGCATCGCCGGGCTGACCCTGGGCGGCGGCATGGGCTGGTTGCGCCGCCGGTACGGACTCAGCGCGGACAATCTCATCGGTGCCGAGGTCGTCCTCGCCGACGGGTCGATCACCTGGACGACCGAGACCGAACGACCCGAGCTCCTGTGGGGCCTGCGCGGGGGCGGCGGGAACTTCGGCGTCGTCACGACATTCGAATACCGGCTCCACCCGGTCGGCCCGGACGTGGCCTTCGCCTTCACGTTCTACCCGCTCGCGGCCGCGGCCGCGGTCCTGCGCGAGCACGAGCAGGTCATCGCCGCGGACACGGCCGGCGAGATCAGCTCGCTTGCGGTGCTAGGCCACATCCCGCCGGTCGACGACTTCGACCCGAAGCTGCACGGGGTCGGGTTCGTGGGTGTGCTGGCGATGTACGCGGGCGACGTCGAGACGGGCACGACGGCGCTCCGACCGTTGCGCGAGCTCGCGACCCCGCTCGTCGACATGAGCGACACGATGCCGTATGTGCAGGTCCAGACGGTGTTCGACGCGGACTATCCGGCCGGCCATCGCTACTACTGGAAGTCGATCCGCCTGCCGAAGTTGAGTGATACCTCGATCGACGGTCTCGTCGCGATGATCGGGGCCGCGCCGTCGGGCCATTCCACGATCGACCTCTGGCTGAACGGTGGTGCGATGACGGACGTTCCGGCCGACGCCACCGCGTTCGGATCGCGGGACAGCGCCTACGTGGTCAGCCCCGAGGCGAACTGGGAGGACCCGGCGGACGACGCGGCGAACATTGCCTGGGCGCGAGACGTCATCGGTTCCGTCGAGGCGGACAGCGCCGGCGGCACGTACCTCAACTTCCCGGGCTTCCTGGAGGAGGGCGAGTCCCTGGTCCGGACGAGCTTCGGCGCGGCCTGGGACCGCTTGGTGGAGCTCAAGCGCGCCTACGATCCCGACAACATCTTCAGGCGCAACCAGAACGTCGCACCCGGTTCCATTCGGTAGGGCGGGCGGCGGCCGAGGCGGCGGCGGGGCCGATCCGGCGCCTATCATGCGCGGGGTGTCCGCAACGGGCACCACCTCCATGGGAACCGACGCATGCCGACCCTTGCAGAGCTGGTCGAGAGCGGCGATATCGAGCGCCTGAACGACTGGCTCAACGAGACGAACACGGTCGAGATCGCCGAGGAATTGGCGCGCCTCGATCCGGAGCAGCGCGCCGTCCCGTTCCGCCTGCTCCCCAAGGACGAGGCGATCGAGGTCTTCGAAGCGCTCGACCCGACCGACCAGCAGGCGCTCCTCGACAGCCTGCGCGACGAACGCGTCGTCCAGCTGTTCGAGGCGATGGACCCGGACGACCGGGCCCGGCTCGTCGACGAGATTCCGGCCAAGGTCGCCCGCCGGTTGCTGGCCGGCCTGAGCCCGTGGGAACGGGCACTGACGTCGACGCTGCTCGGCTATCCCGAGGACACGGCGGGCCGGATCATGTCGCCGGAGTACGTGAGCCTGCGGGCCGGGATGAGCGCCGAGCAGGCACTCGACAAGGTCCGCCGGGCGGGCCGCTCGGCCGAGACCGTCTACGCGCTGCCCGTCACCGACGACCAGCGGCACCTGATCGGGGCCATCGGCCTGCGCGACGTCGTCCTGGCCGATCCCGACCAGCGGATCGGCGACCTCATGGACCCCGACGTCTACTCGGCCCGGATCGACGACGACCAGGAGACCGTGGCGCGCCTCATCGGCGAGGCCAACCTCCTCGCGCTGCCCATCGTCGACACCGAGAACCGGCTCGTCGGCATCGTCACGGTCGACGACGCGATCGAGATCCTCGAGGAGGAGGAGACCGAGGACATCGCCCGGACCGGTGGCGCTGAGCCGGTCGGCCGCCCGTACTTCACCGTGTCGGTCTTTCGCCTCGCGCGAACGCGGATCGTGTGGCTGTTCCTGCTGATCTTCGCCGCGAGCCTGACCGTCAGCGTGCTCGACGTGTTCCAGGCAACGCTCGAGCAGGTCGTCACGCTGTCGCTGTTCATTCCGCTGCTGATCGGCACCGGTGGCAACACCGGGGCGCAATCGGCAACGACGGTCGTGCGCGCGCTGGCCGTCGGAGAGGTCCGCTTCGAGGACCTGCCGCGCGTGGTCTTCCGCGAGGCGCGCGTGGGCCTGATGCTGGGCCTCGGGCTGGGGACGATCGCGTTCGTTGCGGTGTCGCTCCTGTTCGACCTGAACATGGGCCTCGTCGTCGGCCTGTCGGTGGCCACGATCTGCACGTATGCGTCCACGGTCGGCTCGCTCCTGCCGATCCTGGCCGGGCGGTTGGGGCTCGATCCCGCCGTGCTGTCGGCGCCGTCGATCACCACGATCGTCGACGCGAGCGGGCTCGTGATCTATTTCCTCATCGCCAAGGCCGTCCTCGGCATCTGACACGCCCGGCGAGCAACGAAAGGCCGGGAGCCATGTGACTCCCGGCCTCGAGTAGGGACAAAGGCTACGACGTCGAGGGACCTCGTCCGGCGCGGCGCTTGCCCTCCGCGACCAGCGCCCGCAGCTCGGCGAGGCGCGGCGCGCGGCGGTCCGGGCGGCCGTGGACGAGCGAACGATCCTTCAGGCGAGCCAGGCGCTCCGAGTCGACGGAGAACGCCGGCCGGCCACCGCGCTTGGTCCTGGAGAGCAACGCCCTGATGTGCTGTTCGTCCATGTCAGTCGAGCACGAACCACGAGACGTACGTGGTCCCCGGAACGGTGGTGTTGAGATAGATCGCGAACTTGTTCGTGTACGGCACGACGGCCCGGACATAGCGGCCCGAGCGACTCGTTGCGAGCACCGCGAAGATCTTGCTGGACGTCGAGGTCCCTGGGAGGCTCACCGCGACGTAGGACTTCCCCGCTCCGATCGCCGTGCGCCCGGACCGGCTGAACCGGACCTTGCCGACGGCCTGCAGCGCGAGCCCGGTGCTGGACGCCGCATCGGCCCGAACCGCGGGTGTGGCGTTGCTGACCGACTCGCCGTAGACGCCGTAGTCCCCGACGCCGTAGACGCCGATCCCGCCGTCTCCGAAGACGCCGATACCGCCGCTCCCGTACACGCCCCAGTCGTTGCTGTCGCCCCACACGCCGGTGCCGACGCCGTCACCGGGGTGGGCGGGCGACCATCCGTACACGCCGGTGTAGGCAGTCTCCGCGTTCGACGCGGCGCCGGCGCCGCTCACGGCGACCCCGTAGACGCCGGTGCTGGTGTCGCTGGTCGAGCGGATGCCCGGCCCGGACGCGGTCACCGCGAACCCGTCGCTGTCCGCGGTCGCGTTGGCGACGCTCGTCGTGGCCGTCTCGTCGTTGGCCGTGCCGAGGAGCACCGGATCGCCATTGGCGGCGGCGGCCGCGAGGGGCATCGCCGCCTGTGCGGCCAGTGCCGCCGCCCCTCCTGCCGCGGCGGCGAGCAGTGCGCGCCGGGTGTGTTTGCTGGTCTCGTCGGCCATGTCGAACCGTCCTCCGTGAGGGGCTGTGGGCTGCTGACGGCGCGGTGACGGTGCCGGCCTGCCCGTGGATATCGCGATCCTCCCATGTCGCCGTCGCGGAGGCGTCGTGCAAATGCATGACCCATGGCTGGTGCACGCGCCGTATCCCACCCGGACCCAACCCCACCCGTCCGCTGGTACGGATGGGTCATCGCCGCCTCAGCCATCCGGCCGTACCGTCACATGCACACCATTCCGGTGGTTTCCACCCCGGATCCGACCAGCTCGGAGGACTCGCGAGACCCATGGTCCTCGCGCTACAGCAGCGCGCCGGATCGTTCATCGGCCTGGCGGAGGCCGCGGCGATCGCCGGCGTGCACCGCAACACGGTCCGAGGCTGGTGCAGTTCCGGTCGCCTGCCCTCGGTCCGGGTCAACGCGCGCGGCGAACGCCGGGTGCGCCGGGAGGACCTCCTGGCCTTCGTCGAATCACGGCTGAGCACGGCCGCGGCGAATGCTGCACCGCGCGATCAGGCCGCCCAAGGCGATGCGCTGCGGAGGTTCGCCGCGCAGATCAGCGGGCGCCTCGATCTCGATCGACTGTTCCACGATGTCATCGACGAATCACTGGCCCTCTTCCGTGTCGACCAGGCCGCGCTGTGGCTCTATGACGGCTCGGCCACACCGCTCACGATCGCCGCCCAGCGTGGTCTGTCGCCCGAGATCATCGCCCAGGTCGCGATCCTGCCTCGGGAGTCGCGGACCGCCGGGATGGAGGCGATCCGCAACGGCCGGGTGTACGTGATCGACGGAGACCTCAGCGCGACCACGCCGGTGCTGCGCGAGATCTACCTGCGGACCGGCATTCGGACGATCTGCTTCGTTCCGGTCACGTTCCGCGACGAGCCGCTCGGGCTGCTCGTCCTCTACCACCAGCGGCCGTACGACTGGACCAGGGATGAGATCGAGCTGGCGCGAGCCTTCGCGGACCACCTGGCGATGGCCGTGGGCAACGCACGGCTGGTCCATGGCTCGAGCCGGCTGGCCGAGCGGCTCCGCGCGATCGCGGACCTCGCGGTCGACCTCAATCGGATCCAGGACGTCGATGGCATCGCGGCCGCCATCGTGCGTGAGGCACGCCGCCTGATCGACTACGACAGCATTCGCGTGTACCGCGTCGACCACGCCACGAGGAGCTGCGAGCCGATCGCCTTCCAGGGCCGGTTCATGGGCTCGGCGAATCCGGCGCCGTCCACGTTGCGCGTCGAGCTCGGTGTCGGCCTGACCGGATGGGCCGCGCTTCACAACGAAACGATCCGCGTCGGTGACGCCGGCGCCGATCCGCGCAGCCTCGTCGTCAGCGAGCGCGACGAACCCGAATCGATGCTCGTCGTGCCGATGGCCTTCGAGGACGAGGTCCACGGCGTGATCGTCGTGTCTCAGTTCGGACGCGAGCGGTTCGACGCCAACGACGAGCGCACGCTGACGGTGTTTGCCGGGTACGCCGCCCACGCGCTGGTCCTCGCGGCCAACCGTGAGCGGCTGCGTCGGCAGGAGGACGAGCTCGACACCCGGATCGCAAGCCAGCGGCGGCTCCTGGCGGTCAACGAGGTGCTCCTCTCGACGCTCGAGCCGGCCGGCGTGCTGGACCTCATCGCAGACTCGCTCGACGCGATCGTTCCGTACGACTCGCTCACGATCTACCGGGTCGATCGTTTGGCCGGCGTGCGCCGGGCCGTGGTGGCCCGCGACCACTTCGCCGACCAGATCCTGGCCGACGTCGGACCGCTCCACGGCGGCATGACCGGCTGGGTCATCGAGCACGGTGAGCCGCTGATGTCGAACGAGGCGCACCTCGACGCACGGGCCATCCAGGTGCCGGGCACACCGTTCGAACCCGAGGCGATGATCGTCGTCCCGTTGCTCATCGGCGACGAGGTCGTGGGAACGCTGAACATCGGCCGCCTCGGCGACCACGCCGTCGACGGGCGGGCGTTCACCAACAACGAGTTCGAGCTGACCAAGCTGTTCGCGAGTCAGGCGTCGATCGCGCTTCGCAACGCCGAGACCCATGGCGAGGTGCGGGTCCAGGCCGAGCACGACGCGCTCACCGGGCTGCGCAATCACGGAGCGTTCCAGCGGGAGCTAGGTGAGGCGGTGCGCGGACCCGACGCGAAGCCGATCGCGCTGGTGATGTTCGATCTCGATGATTTCAAGGCGTTCAACGACACCTGCGGCCACCCGCTCGGCGACCGACTGCTGGCCGACGTGGCGCAGGCGATGCGGGCCTCCATCCGCGACGGGGACCTGCTCTATCGGTACGGCGGTGACGAGTTCGCAGCGATTCTCCGCGGTGCCGATCGGGGCGCGGCGGAGGAGGTCGCGGAGCGCATCCGCCAAGCCGTCAGCGGGGTGATTCTGCCGCCGGATGCGCCACGGGTCGGGATCAGCGCCGGTGTCGCAGCGTTCCCGGAGGACGGCGCCACCAAGGACAAGCTCGTGATGGCCGCCGACAAGGCGCTGTACCTCGCCAAGCCCGGGGCAAGGCGACGCGCCGGCGTGACCGAGGACCCGTACGTCCAGGCGCTCGACGAGACCGCCGTCGCCCTGATGGATCGGCACGACCCGATGCTGCTCCTCGACACGATCATGTCCCGTGCAACCGGTCTGCTCCGCGTTCCCCATGGCTACATCTACCTGGTGGAGCCCGGCGATCAGGAACTGGTCATGCGCCACGGCACCGGCATGTGCCAGGAATGGATCGGCAGCCATCTGCCGGTGAGCGAGGGACTCGGCGGGAGCGTGTTCCGCACCGGCCGGCCCGTCGCGGTCGACGACTACGATGCCTACGCCGAACGGGCCATGACGATGCCGATGGGCGTCCTCGGGGCCGCCGTCGGCGTTCCTCTGACGTCCGGCGGGCAGGTCGTGGGTGTCCTCGGCCTGGCGTCCGGCACGGTCGAGCACACCTTCGGCCCGCGCGAGATCGACGCGTTGAGCCGGTTCGCCCAACTCGCATCGATCGCGATCGACAACGCGCGCCTCCTCGACGAGGCGCGCCGGAGCGCCCTGTACGACCCTACGACCGGACTCCCCAATCGAGACCTGCTCCGGGATCGTATCAGCCACGCGCTGACGTTCGTTCGCCCCGACGACATGGATCCGATCGCGGTCCTGCTCCTCGATCTCGACCGGTTCCGGGTCATCAACGAGAGCGTGGGGCACGGGTTCGGCGACCGACTGCTGACCGCGGTCGGCCAGCGCCTGGCCGGAAGCCTCAGGCCCGGCGATACCGTCGCGCGCTACGGCGGTGACAAGTTCGGCATCATCCTCGACTCGGTCGTCGACGCCGCCGAGGCGTCCGCGATGGCTACATCGATCCTGGCGACGCTCCATGCGCCGTTCCCGCTCGGCGGTCGGCGCTGGTTCGTCGGCGCCTCCATCGGGATCGCGCTGGCGTCACCCGGGACCGCCACGCCCGACGAGGTGCTCCGCCAGGCCGAGATCGCGATGGTCCAGGCAAAGGTTGCGGCGCCCGGGAGCTCGGTGGTGTTCGATCCGTCGATGAACACCACGACCAGCGAACGGCTCGATCTCGAGCACGACCTGCGCCTGGCCCTTGAACGCGACGAGCTCGTCGTCCATTACCAGCCGCTGATCGAGCTCTCGGGAGGCCGGATCGTCGGCTTCGAGGCGCTCGTTCGCTGGCAGCACCCCGACCGCGGGCTCGTACCGCCACTTGCCTTCATCCCGCTTGCCGAGGAGACCGGCCTGATCGTGCCCCTTGGTCGGTGGGTCCTGCGGACGGCCTGCCGGGCGGCCGCCGAGTGGCGCTCGCGAGCCGCGGCCGACGGCCGGCCGCCGTTCATCAGCGTGAACCTCTCGGCCCGCGAGTTCGCCCAGTCGGAACTGTGCGACGAGGTCGCGGCGATCCTCGCCGAGACGGGGCTCGAGCCGGCCGCGCTGGAGCTCGAGATCACCGAGAGCGCGTTGATGGACCAGACCGAGCGGGGAATCGAGTCCCTTGCCGCCCTCCGGACGCTGGGGGTCCGGCTCGTACTCGACGACTTCGGGACCGGCTACTCCTCGCTGTCGTACCTCAAGCACCTGCCGCTGGACATGATCAAGATCGATCGCTCATTCGTGGCCGGCGTCGAGGCGCCGTCCGATCGCTCGATCGTGGAAGCGGTCGTGTCACTCGCCCACGGGCTCGGCATCGGCGTGGTGGCCGAGGGCATCGAGACCGAACCGCAGCTCGAGATCTTGCGCGACCTTGGATGCGATCTGGGTCAGGGTTACCTGTTCGCCCCGGCCGCGCCGGCCGACCGCGCCGCGGCGCTGCTCGAAACCGGGCGCGGCCAAGCCGGTTCGCCTCTCGCCTGGTCCGCCCTGACTGAGTAGCCGCAGCTCGCCTAGTTGCGCGAGCTGCCGAACAGGCGCAGGAAGAAGAGGAAC
>Ga0299913_10002836_pt1 | contig 13913 bp, 9 predicted proteins | sample RVTome_9_FD_201360 | JGI IMG/M metagenome (GOLD analysis project Ga0299913, IMG submission 201360) | Soil microbial communities from uranium-contaminated site in the Upper Colorado River Basin, Wyoming, United States - RVT155D38 (version 2) ... | reverse complement strand
CAGGCCGATGTCACGGACGCGACGTTCCTGGGGCTCGTGGTCACGGACGGCGGGGACGGCATCAACAACGACCACGCCGACTGGGCGGACGCGCAGCTCACCTGCGAGCTGCGCCCGCCGCCGGCCGGCACGTCCTACCTGAGCGACCTTGCGTGGCAGCGGGCGGACAACGGGTGGGGCCCGGTCGAGCGCGACATGAGCGTCAACACGCAGGCCGCCGGCGACGGCCGCCGGCTCTCGATCGGGGACGTGACGTACGACAAGGGCTTGGGCGTGCACGCGCCCAGCAACGTCGAGTTCCACCTCGGCGGGCGCTGCTCCGCGGTGCGGTCCGACGTCGGGGTCGACGACGAGGTCACCTCGAGCGCCGCGTCGGTCGCGTTCGAGATCTGGGCCGACGGCGCGAAGGTCGCGGAGAGCGGCGTGATGACGGCGGCCGACGCGGCGCGGACGCTGACCGCGGACGTCACGGGAGCCACGACACTGCGGCTGGTCGTCACCGACGCCGGCGACGGCACGAACAGCGACCACGCCGACTGGGCGGGCGCCCAGCTCACCTGCGCGTGATCGGTTGAGGGCGCCCCGGCCGGACAGGCCGGCCGGGGCGCCCAACCTAACTTCCGTCGTCAGGGAGGGGGATCCGGATCCGGTCGAGGTCGGGCCCGTAGGCCGTGTCATTGTGGATCTTGATCGTGTTCGTCCCCTCCCGGAGCGGGATCGTCGTGGACGCCGTGTTCGGCTCGTCCCAGCTCGTGCCGGTGATCGACACCTCGATCGGCGTCCCGCCGTTCACGGTCACGAAGAAGGACCGCGTGCCGTTCACCGTGTTGTCGATGAGCAGCGTGTAGTCCCCCGCCTCGTCCGCCACCACGTCCTCGAACTGGACGTAGTTGCTCGGGCCGTTCCCGACGCGGCGCAGCTTCTCGCCGCCCGAGCAGGCGTCGCAGCCGCCCGGCCCCACGCTCCCGCTGAACGTGTTGGTGGAAGCCTCGCCCTCCATGACGTACAGCCAGCCCGCCGGGATGGTCTGGACCTCGACCGCGGCCTGGGCCTCGTGCTGCCGGCCGAACGCCTCGAACGAGGCCACGACCGGCAGGTCGACGGCGGTGAAGCCGCCCTCCGCCGGCGAGGTGACCGTCCAGGTCCCCTCCAGCGTCTCCCCCGGCTGCAGCCAGTCGGCCGTGACCGGCTCGCCCTCGACGGTCCAGCCCTCCGGGACCCGCGGGGCGAACGACACGTTGCGCACCGGGTCGGCATCGTCGAGCCGGAACGTGCCGGTCACTTCGAACGACTGCCCGGGCCTGATCGTCACGCCCTCCGGGTCGGTGGTGACCGTGGTCTCCGGCGCGCCCTCCGGGAGCGGGCCGACCGCGATCCGGTCGAGGCCGACGTTCCCGCTGCCCGTGATCTCGATCCGGTTCCCGCCGGCCCGCAGCGGCACGGCGATCCCCGTCCGCGCGGGCAGGCCCTCGCCCTGGCCGCTGACCGGGACCTCGATCGCGGGGGCGCCGTTGACGCTCACGCCGAGGGACCCGTCGCCGGCCGCCGTGTAGTGGAGCGTCAGCCGGCGATCGCCGTCCTCTGGTGCCTGCACGTCCCGGTATGCGACCGAGCCACCATTCCCGAGATCGACCCGCGCGCCGCCCGAGCAGGCGCCGCACGCCTCCCGGCGCGCGCCGCCGTCGAGCGCGTTCTCGCGCGCCTCCGCCTCGTAGGCGAGGCCGTCACCTTGCCCGTCGACGTACTTGCGCGCGACGAACAGCTCGTCGATCGCCACCTTCTCGAACTCGTTCGGCGCGTGCGGCGAGCCCCACGTGCTCAGGATCTCTAGCCGGATGTGGCGCGTGTGTCGCTCGCCGAGGTCGATGAACTGAACGCCGCGGGCACTCGGCAGCGCCCCGGTGCGCACCACCTCCCAGCTCTCGCCGTCGTTGCTCACCGAGACGCGGTAGTCCTTGATCCGGGAGGAGGTCTCCGGCCGGCCGAACGTCTCGCGGTCGTAGGTCGGCGACCACTCGCGCTGGTTGATCGCCAGGTACGCGGCCGGCTTGCGGTCGCCGAGGTCGAGGTCGATCGTCGACGGGACGGTGCGATCGGCGTCCCAGTAGTTCAGGAAGCTGCCGTCGGTGAGGTTGCTCGCGGGTCCGTTCTCGGTCTCCGCGCTCGCAGTCGCCTCGATCGTCTCCTGGTCGTGGAAGAACTGCCGGTCGGCGGTCCTGACCTCGAACACCGTGTCGAACTCGTCCCAGCCGTCGATCCCGAGGATCGTGAGATGGCCGCCGGACTGGTCGAAGGCCAGCTCCTCGCCGGTCCGCACGTTCGTGACGCGGGTGACCCGGTACCCGTTGTCGCGGATGCGCACGAAGTCGTCGGACTCCGGCCTGGTGGTGACGTGCACGAACTGGCGCTTGTCGTTGCCCTTCTCGACCGTGATCGCGCCGTACGAGCCATCGTTCCAGCGCCCGGGCTGCATGCCGCCGTACATGTAGCCGCCGCCCTCGGTGCCCTCGATCGACTCCAGGATCGGCGGCAGGTAGTCCGCCATGAAGTCGTTGAACGCCTCCTGCTCGGGCGGGAACCTCCCGTTGACCATCGCGGTCTCGGCCATCAGCGACTTGATCGAGGCGCCGGCGTTGGTGATGTAGCGGCCGACGCTCAGCCGGTGGTCGACGTCGTGGTCGCTGCCGTCGTACCACCAGGCGCCGGTCGTCGGGAGCTTGTAGCAGGCCTCGGTCAGCCGCGGCATCGGGGTGAAGACCGCCTCCGGATAGGCGTAGTACGGATCCATCCCGGTCTTCTGCTCGTTGCTGACCGTGTCCATGATCGGCGTGTCCTCGTTGTTGTTGCTCAACGTCCAGGACGGTCGCCGCTCGCGGATCTGCTCGTAGAGCTGGTTGCGCTCCCAGTAGGCGTTGTCGTTGTCGATCCAGAAGCCGGAGAGGCCCGGGTAGTTCTCCATCACCTCGAAGAAGAGGTCGTAGCTGTACTCGCCGAACCCGTCGCGGGTGGTGAGGTCGACGTCCTTGCCCTTGTACGCGGAGTACGCCTCCGAGTCGAGCGACTCCACGCCGCGCTCGTCGTGCCACTGCGGGTCGTCGGTCATGTACAGGAGCACCTTCACGCCCTCACGCTCGCCGGCCTCGATCAGCTCGCCCAGGAAGTCGCGCTGCGTCGCGCAGCTGCCGGGGATCTTCGACGGCCACGGCCGCGCGTAGCCGAGGCGGCTGTGGAACGTGGTCAGGACGACGTAGCTCGCGTGGAGCTTCTGCGCCTCCTCGATCCAGTAGTCGGGCGTCCAGCCGCCGTCCGTGACCGCCTGCTCCCACTCCTCGCAGTCGGTGTGGATGGGCGCCGTGAACATGCCCCAGTGCAGGAACAGCCCCGCCGTGGAGTTGCGCTGCCACTCCTGGCGGGGATGCTGCAGCTGCGCCTCGGCCGGCTGCGCTGTCGCCAGCGCGCCCCCGATCGCCATCGCCGCAATGACCGTCAGGACCCCCGCTCGTGCCAACAGTGCCCTCGCGTTCATTGGTCCGCCTCCCTCGTTCGACCGATTCATCCGACTACTCACACGCATTTGGATCGATTTCAGCCGATTACCCCGTTGATCGGTTGAAAGATCGGATGTTTCCGCCGATGACGATAGCTCAGGTCCGGCGGCGTCGCAACCCGCGCCGCCTAGCGCTGCGACTCGATCTCGCGCTCGTCCACGAAGCGCCCCAGCGGGCGGGTGACGAGCCCCTCGGCCACGGCCCATTCGATCGTCCGGCGGAACGTGCCGGCGACCGGCGTGTAGGTCAGGCCGAGCTCGCGCGTCGCGCGCGAGCCGTCGTAGCGGTGGCCGTGCAGGAGGGTGCGGATCCGGGCCCGGCAGATCGACGACGTCCGGCCGCGCGCGCGTGCGGCGCCCTCGGCGACGACCGCGGCCGTGCGCGCCAGCGCCGGCGGCACCAGGTGGACCCGGTCGCGGATCCCGGTCAGCCCGGCGACGATGGCGAGCGCCTCGCGGGACGGGATCGTCGCGCCGTTGAGCACGTAGCGCTCGCCGCTGCGACCGCGTGCGGCGGCCAGCAGGTGGCCCTCGACGGTGTCGTCGATGTCGACCACGCTGATGTAGGTGTCGACGAACACCCGCAGCCGGCCGTTGAGGTAGGCGATGATGATCCTGCCGTTGCCGGCGGAGCGGCCGGGCCCCTGCACCGAGGACGGGTTGACGGCCACGACCTCGACCCCGAGCTCCCGCGCGAGCCGGAACGCGGCCTGCTCGCCGTGGTGCTTGGACCGGTCGTAGACCGAGAGGTAGGAGCCGCGGTGCCGCGTGTCCTCCCGGCCGACCGTGCCCGCGGGCTCGCCGACCGACGCGGCGGACGAGGTCAGCACCAGCCGCTGCACGCCGGCCCGGGCGGCGGCCCGGACCGCCGCCTCGGCGCCCTGCACGTTGACGCGCAGCAGCAGCGCCGGATCTGCCGGGCAGTGCGTGTTGACCGCGGCGACGTGGTACGCCAGCTCGCAGCCCGCCATGCCGGCGGCGAGGCTGTCCTCGTCGAGCACCTCGCCGCGGGCGACCCTGGCGCCGCGGCGCTCGACGGCGGCCGCCGCCGCGTCGCTGCGGGCGAGCGCCACCACCTCGTCGCCGCGCTCGACGAGCCGCGCGGTCAGCGCGCCGCCGATGAAGCCGCTCGCGCCGGTGACGAAGGCCCGCGCCACGGCTACGACCGCGGCGCGCGGGCCGGGACGCGCTTGTCCGGCGTCGTGACGGCGCCCGCCGCCTCGAGGAACAGCCGCACGCGCTCCATGACCTCGGTCCGGTGCTCTCCCTCGCGCGGGCGGATCGGCGGGCCGAAGTGGACCGCGATCGGGTGCCGCCCGCCCGCGCGGTGCATCCACCGCCGGCCCGGGGGCATCACCGCGTGGGTCCCGGACACGTAGACCGGCACGATCGGCAGGCCGTGCTCGGCGGCGAGCAGCGCCGCGCCCGAGCGCAGGCGGCCGACGGTGCCGTCGCGCGACCGCGTGCCCTCGGCGAAGACGAGCAGGCTCCAGCCCTCGTCGATCAGCCGGGCGAGGTCGGAGGCGGCGTCCGGCACGGCGCCCTCGCCCTTGCGCTGCACGGGCACGGTGTTGAACGCCAGCGACACCGCGTGCGCGACCAGCGGCACCCGGTAGAAGTAGTCCGCCGCCGCGGCCACCGCGGTGCGGCGCCGCCACGCCGGCGGGAGCGCCCGCAGGATCGTCGGCGTGTCCATGTGGCTCGAGTGGTTCGCCACGAACAGGACGGGCGCCCGGAGGCCGCCGAGCTGCTCGCGCCCGAGGACCCGCCGGCGGGTGTAGAGGTCCATCAGCGGCCCCAGCACCCCGCTGAGGATGGCCTCGCGCACGACCCCCGCGGCGCGGCTCCGCGACCAGGACACGTCGCGCGTCACACGATCTTCCCCGGGTTCAGGTTGGCGCCCGGGTCGGTGCCGGTGAACAGCGCGCGCAGCATCGCGACGCCCGGCGGCGAGATGTCCGCCTCCAGCCACTCGGCGTGCTCGGTACCCACCGCGTGGTGATGCGAGAGGGTGGCGCCGGAATCGATGAACGCCTGCTGGATCGCCGACTTGACGCGGTCGTACTGGGCCAGCTCGTCGCCTGTCGGCATCAGCGCGAACGTGAAGTACAGGCACGCGCCCGCGTGGTAGGAGTGCGACAGGTGGCACATGATGTAGCCGCGCACGCCGAGCTCGTCGAAGGCCCCGCGGGCGGCGGCCATGACGGCGTCGTAGACCGCGGACAGCCGGCTCCACGGCGCCGCGGTCTCGGACACGTCGGCGAGCGCGCCGCGGTCGAGCAGGAAGTCCCGGATGTACGGCGTGTCGAACTTCTTCTGGTCGTACAGCGCGCCCGGCGAGCTGCCGATGCAGATGCCGCCGTGGCGGCCCGCGATGCGACCGACGAGCTTGCGCTGGGCGGCGACGTGACGGCGACCGCCCTCGTAGCCGATGAACGACAGGCACATCGCCTCGAGATCGAAGCCGCGCCGACGCTGCAGGTACGTCGTGAGCGCCTTCGACTTGAGCCGGTCGAGGATCGTGGGGCGCTTGCGCGTCGCGAACGAGAACTGCGTCTCGCCGGCATCGGACACGCGGCTGACCGACACGCCCGCCTCGCTGGCGGCGATGTCCCGCATCGCCGCGAGCCCGGCATCCCAGCTCGGGAACAGGTAGCCGAGGATCGTCCGCTGCTGGGGCACGCGCCGCACGTGCAGGGTCGCCTCGGTGATCACGCCCAGGCGCCCCTCGCTGCCCAGCACCATCTCACGCACGCTCGGGCCGGTCGACGTGCTGGGGACCGGGCGCGTGACCAGCAGCCCCGAGGGCGTGACGACGCGGAGCGCGCGCGTGAGGTCGCCGATGTCGCCGTAGCGGTCCGACTGCATGCCCGACGAGCGCGTGGCGATCCAGCCGCCGAGCGTCGAGTGCGCGAAGCTGTCCGGGAAGTGGCCGAGCGTCCACCCCTGGGCGTTGAGCTGGCGCTCGAGGTCAGGCCCGAGCGCGCCCGCCTGCACGGTGGCGAGGCGCGACACGTCGTCGACGGCGAGCACGCGCGACAGCCGCGAGAGGTCGAGCGAGATGACCGTCCGGCGCTCCTCCGGCCGGGCCTCGAGGCTGCCGGAGATGCTCGTGCCGCCGCCGAACGGGATCAGCACGGCGTCGGCCTCCAGCGCCGCGCGCATGATCGCCGCCACCTCGTCCTCGCCGGCCGGCCGGACGACCACGTCGGGCAGCCGGCCGAGCTCGCCGCGACGGTGCCGGACGAGGTCGCGCAGGCTCTTGCCGCGGGCGTGGACGACGCGGTCGAGCGGGTCGGTCGACGCGGTGGCCCCGAGCGCCTCCGCGAGGCCGGCGGGCAGCGACGGCGCGGGGACGTGCAGGTCCTCGAAGGCGACGGGCCGGGAAGCCACCCGCGCGACGTCGAGCCCGAGGTGGCGCCGCAGGAAGGGCCCGAGCTCCGGCTTGTCCGCGTGGGTGAACGAAACGCCGTCGTGCCCCCAGCCCCACCACCGCATCGCTGCCAATCCGCCTCCTCCGTCTCGGCGTGTTCACGTGTCCGTCGAGCGACGATAGGGCATGGCCGCGCAACCGGACGTCCTGTCCGTACGTCCAGGCTGCGTTGACGCGGGGGTCCCCGGTCGGAGAGGATCCGTGGTTGTGCGTCGCCTGCGGATCACCACGCTGGTGATCGTCGCGGTTTATGCGACGGTCGCGTGGCCCGCGTTCGCAGCCGGCGGCACGTTCGTCCCGCTCGGCTCCTGGGGCAACGGCCACGAGGTCGGGCCGCACGTGGAGGGCGTCGCGGCGACCGAGGACGGATCGATCGCCGTCGCCGACCGCAAACGCGACCGGGTCGTGGTGTTCGACCGCGCGCACGAGCGCGTCGCCGCCTTCCCGGCGCACGACCCGCGCGGCATCGCCGCGGTCCCCGGCGGCGGCTACCTCGTCTCCGAGCCCTACCGGGTCCGGCGCGTCGACGCCGGCGGCCGCACGCTCGCGACCTACCCGGCCAAGGACCCGCATGGGGTCGCGCTGGCCGGCGACACGGTGCTGATCGCCGACGCGTGGGGCGGGCGGATCCTGCGGTACGCGAGCGACGGGTCGCCGCTGGCGCCGTGGGAGGCGGGTCTCGAGGCCGCGCGCGGGCTCGCCGTCGGCCCGGACGGCGGCGTCTTCGCCGCCGACCCCGCGGCGGGGCGGATCGAGACGTTCGGCCCCGGCGGTGAGCACACCGGCGGCTGGAGCGTTCCGCACGCGTACGGCGTCGCGGTCGATCGCGAAGGCACCGTCTACGTGGCGGGAGACCACGCGCGGAGGCTCAGCTGGTTCAGCTCCGCCGGCGTCGCGGCCGGCAGCTTCAGCGCCGGCCTCAGCCGGCCGCGGGGCGTCACCGTCGACTGCCGCGGCACCGTCACCGTCGCCGACAACTCCTCGTCGCGGCTCTCCTCCTACGGCGACCCGGCGGCCCTGCCGCCGCCATGCCCGGACCCGCCGCCACCACCACCGCCGCCCGCACCGCGACCGGCCGCGCCGGCGCCGCCTGCGCCCGCACCGCCGCCGCCTCCCGAGCAGCCGCGCCTCGGCCGGACCGCCGCGGTCACGCCGCTGTCGGGGACCGTCTTCGTCGGCGCCGGCGAGCAGCGCCGCCGGCTCACCTCGCGCACGATCCTCCCCGTGGAGACCGAGGTCGACACGACCGAGGGGCGGGTCGAGCTCGTGCTCGAGACCGCGCCGCGCGACCTCGACGCGTTCGGCGCCTTCCAGGACGGGGTCTTCCGCGGCGGCGCGTTCACGATCCACCAGGGCCGCGGTGCCTCGCTCGTCGAGCTGCGGCTGCTCGACGCGGTGCCGGCCGTCGAGAGCGCGGCCCGGGCGAGCCGCAAGACCAAGCGCAAGCGCGTGTGGGGCAGCGCGCGCGGCAGCTTCCGGACCACCGGCCGCCACGGGGCGGCGACCGTGCGGGGCACGCGCTGGCTCACCGAGGACCGCCCGGCCGGGACGTTCTTCAAGGTGACCGAGGGCTCCGTCCTGGCCGAGGCGTTCGAGCGCGACCAGCAGAAGCTGCTGCACGCCGGCCAGAGCTTCCTCGCGCGGCCGGCGTGCAGCAGCCGCCGCAACTTCCGCATCCGGCTGCGGGTGCCGGTCGGCACGACCGTCCGCTCGGCGCGGGTCACGGTCGGCGGCCGCCGGGTGGAGGTCTCCCACGGCAGGCGGATCACGGCCCCGATCGACCTCCGCGGCCGGCCGCGCGGCGTCGTCAAGGTCCGGATCCGCATGGTGACGCGGACCGGCGCCGTCCTGCAGGGGACCCGTGAGTACCGGACGTGCTCGGGGCCCGACGCCCCGCGCGGCGTGCCCGAGCTCTAGATGGCGCGCCGCGCGATCAGCCGCCGCGGCCGGCGCCTGCGCACGGTGCTGGTGCTGCTGGCGGGCGGCCTGGCGATCGCCGCCGGTGGCGCGCTCCACGCCACCGAGGTGCTGCGCGGCCTTGAGCTGATGACCGTCGACGCGCGCTTCGACGCGCGCGGCCCGCAACCGCCGCCGGCGGAGATCGTCGTCGTCGGGATCGAGGACCAGAGCTTCAACGACTACGCCGATACCGCGTTCCCGTTCCCGCGGCGGCTGCACGCGCGGGTGATCGAGCGGCTGGCGGACGCCGGCGCGCGGGTGATCGCCTACGACATCCAGTTCACCGAGCCGTCCGCCTCCGAGCGCGACGACATCGCGCTGGTCGACGCGGTGGCGCGCGCCGAGGGCCGGATCGTCCTCGCCACGACCGAGACCGACGGCAAGGGCGGGACCCGCGTGCTCGGCGGCGACGACCTGCTGCGCGAGATCGGGGCGCGCGCGGGCAACGCGGTCATGCCGGCGGATCCGAACGGCGTGATCCGCCGGATGCCGTACCAGGTCGACGGGCTGCGCTCGTTCCCGGTCGTGGCGGCCGAGATCGCGACCGGCCGCGCCCCCGCCCGGGCCGACTTCGAGCGCGACAGCTCGTGGATCGACTTCCACGGCCCGCCCGGCACGCTGCCGCACCACCCGTTCTCGGCGGTCGAGCGCGGCCACGTCCCGGACTCCGCGTTCCGCGACAAGATCGTCGTGGTCGGCGCGATGGCCCCGTCGCTGCAGGACGTGGCGGCGACGTCGACGTCGGGCGACGAGCTGATGAGCGGGCCGGAGATCCAGGCGGAGGCGATCTCGACGATCCTGAGCGGGCACCCGCTGCGCGAGGCGCCCGGCTGGGTCGACTGGCTGCTGATCTGCGGGCTCGGCGCGCTGCCGGTCCTGACCGCCCTGCGGCTGCGGCCGCTGCGCGGCTTCGCGGCCGCGATCGGCGCCGGCGTGCTGTTCGCCGCCGGGGCCTACGGCGCGTTCCGGGCGGGCTGGATCGTGCCGGTGGTCGCCCCGCTCGGCACGCTCGCGGTGAGCGCGTTCGCCGTGCTCGTGGTGCTCGTCACGCAGGAGGCGGTGGAGCGGCTGCGGCTGCGCGACATCTTCGCGCACTTCGTGCCCGAGCAGGTCGTGGACGAGGTCCTCGGGCAGACCGGCGACGACCTGCGGCTCGGGGGCGTCCGGCGCGAGTGCACGGTGCTGTTCAGCGACCTGCGCGGCTTCACCACCTACAGCGAGGCGACGCCGCCCGACCGGGTCATCGGAGTCCTCAACGACTACCTGACCGAGATGAGCGACGCGATCCTCGACTGTGGCGGCACGCTGGTGTCGTACATCGGCGACGGCATCATGGCGGTGTTCGGCGCTCCGCTGGACCAGCCCGACCACCGCGACCGGGCGCTGGCGGCCGCCCGCGACATGCTCGCCCGGCTCGAGCGCTTCAACGCCCGCCTCGACGGCGACCGGCCGTTCCGGATGGGAATCGGCATCAACACCGGCCCGGCGATGTGCGGCAACGTCGGCTCCGAGCGCCGGCTCGCGTACACCGCGATCGGCGACGCGGTGAACACCGCATCGCGCCTCGAGGGCATGACCAAGGAGTCCGGCTACACCGTGTTCGTGGCCGAGTCCACGCACGGCGCCCTGCAGCCGCCGCCCGACGACCTCGAGTTCGTCGACGAGCTCGCGGTGCGCGGGCGTCGCGGTAAGGTGCGCATCTGGGGTATGCGGGGGTCGGGCGAGCGGCCCCGTTGCGCGCGCCCGCCGGACCGGCTACGGTCGGCTCAGCCACCCAGCGCACTAGGAGCCACGATGCAAAAGTCTCGACTGCACGACGTGCCCTTCTTCGCCGGTTTGAAGAAGGGCGACCTGGCGTTCATCGCCCAGCAGACCGACGAGCTGGATGTTGCCGCGGGCAAGGTCCTGGCACATGAGGGCGAGCTCGGCCACGAGTTCTTCGTGATCGAGACGGGGACCGCGGAGGTCACGCGCGCCGGCGAGCCCGTCGGCACGCTCGGCCCGGGCGACTTCTTCGGCGAGATGGCGCTGCTCGAGGCCGAGCGCCGCAACGCGACCGTGACCGCCACCTCGCCGATGACGCTGATCGTGATGACGCGGTCGAGCTTCCGCGCCATCGACCAGTCGATGCCGCACATCCACGAGACCGTCCACAAGGCGATCGAGCAGCGCCGGGCGCCCGTCAGCTAGCGCTGCGCGCGGCGGGCCTCGACCAGCTCGGACAGGCGGTCGCGGGTCTCCCGCGGCAGCCGCTTGACGTCCCAGGTCGTGAGCCGGATCAGCCGCATCGGTGAGCTCGCGACGACCGAGGCCGTCCGCAGCTCGTGCTCCAGCACGCCCATCTCGCCGAACACGTCCCCGGGGCCGAGGCTGCTGACGCTGCGCCCGCCCTGCACGACGTCCGCCGTGCCGGACTCGATCGCGACCATGTCGTTGCTGTAGTCGCCCTCGCGCATCAGCGTCGCGCCGGCCGGCGCGCTGTCCTCGGTGGCGAACGTGGCGATCTTGCGGAGCTCGGCCTCCGACATCGACGCGAACAGCGGCACGGACCGCAGGTTGTCGGGATCCATGCCGTGTTCCTACCACATGGCGTCGCGACGCGCGTGCGATGCAGCCGCGCACCCATGGGAGCCGCGCGATCGCGTCGCCACGCTGCGCGGGTGACTGTGAACGGCACCCATCCGCAGGGCGTGGACGTCGCGATCGTCGGCGGCGGCGCGATCGGGGCGAGCGCGGCCGTCGAGCTCGCCAACCGCGGCGCCTCGGTTGCGGTGCTCGAGCGCGGGGCGGAGCTCGCCTGGGGCTGCTCGGCCGGCAACGCCGGCATCGTCGGCGCGAGCCACGTGCTGCCGCTCGCCGATCCGGCCGCGGTGCGCGACGGCCTGCGCTGGATGACCCGTCCCGACAGCCCGTTCTACGTCCGCCCGCGCCCGGGCGTGCTGCCGTGGCTGGCCCGGTTCACGGCGGCGGCCGCGCCGGCGCGCGTCCGGCACTCGCGCACCGTGCTGCGGGCGCTCGCCACCAGCAGCGCCGCGCTCCACGCCGAGCTCGACGCCGGCGGGCTCGACGCGGGCTACCGCCGCCGCGGCATGCTCAACGTGTTCGGCGGCGAGCGCGCGTTCGCCGCCGCTCGCGCCGCCGCCGCGGACGACGCCGGCGACGGCCTGCGCGCCGAGGTGCTCACCGGCCACGCGCTGACCGCGCTCGCCCCGCAGCTGATCGCCCCGTTCGCGGGCGCGATCCTCTACCCCGACGAGGCGCACGTCGACCCGCTGCGGTTCGTGCGCGCGACAGGCGCCCGCGCCGTCGAGCTCGGAGCCGAGGTCCGCACCGGCGTCGAAGTGCTCGGCCTGCGCCGCCGCGGCAACCGGATCGACTCGCTGTGGACCAACCACGGCGACCTCGCCGTGGGCGAGGTCGTCATCGCGGCCGGCGTCTGGAGCGCCGGACTGGCCGCCCAGCTCGGCGTGCACCTGCCGATCGAGGGCGGCAAGGGCTACCACCTCGACGTCGAGGACCGGCCGGGCGATCCCGAGCTGCCGATCTGGCTGCACGAGAGCCGCGTGGTCGTCACGCCGCTGGACGGGCGGGTGCGGCTCGCCGGCACGCTCGAGCTGACCGGCACCGACCGCGGCGTCGACCCGCGGCGCGTCGACGCGATCGCCGGCGCGGTCCGCCGCGCCATGCCCGCGTTCGCGTCGCGGCGCACGGTGGACGTCTGGCGCGGCCTGCGGCCGTGCACGCCGGACGGGCTGCCGGTGATCGGCCGCCCGCCCGGGGTCGAGAACGCGATCCTGGCGACCGGGCACGGGATGTGGGGGCTCCAGCTCGCCCCGCTCACCGCGCAGCTCGTCGCCGCGATCGCGTCCGGCGAGCCGGCGGTGCACGACCTGCGCCCGCTGCGACCGGACCGGTTCGAGCTCGGCTACGGGCCGAGCCCGAGCGCGCGCCGGGCGGCGGCCGCGATCTTCTCGTCGCCGGGGAGCGCGGCCAGCTCGAGGTTCTTGGCGTAGGGCAGCGGCACCTCGGCCGCGCCGACGCGCTGCACCGGCGCGTCGAGGAAGTCGAAGCAGGCGTCCTGGATCCGGGCGGCGACCTCGGCGGTCACGCCGTAGGTCGACCAGCCCTCCTCGACGCACAGCGCCCGCGTGGTCCGGCACACGGATTCGGCGACGGTGTCGAAGTCCAGCGGCCGCAGCGAGCGCAGGTCGACCACCTCGGCCGAGACGTCGTCCTGCTCCTGCAGGTGCTCGGCGACCCGGAGCGCGCGCACGACGGCGTAGGAGTGGGCGACGATCGTGATGTCGTCGCCCTCGCGCGCGATCCGCGCGCGGCCGATCGGCTCGAGCGCGTCCGCGTCCTCGGGCACCTCGCCCTTCTCCTTGTAGAGCGGCAGGTTCTCCAGGAACAGCACCGGATCGTCGTCGCGGATCGCGGTCTTGAGCAGGCCGCGCGCGTCGGCCGGCGTGGCGGGGGCGAGCACCTTGAGCCCCGGCACGTGGGCGAACCAGGCGTCGAAGCTCTGCGAGTGCTGGGCGGTGAGCTGGTTGCCGCCGCCGCCCGGGGTGCGGATCACCAGCGGGCAGCCCGCCTCGCCGCCGAACATGTAGCGGATCTTGGCGGCGTTGTTGACCACCTGGTCCATCGCCAGCAGGATGAAGTTGACGGTCATCACCTCGACGACCGGGCGCCCGCCGGCCATCGCGGCGCCGATCGCCGCGCCGACGAAGCCCTCCTCCGAGATCGGCGTGTCGCGCACGCGCAGCTCGCCGAACTCCTCCAGCAGCCCGGCGGTGACCTTGTAGGAGCCCTCGAAGACGCCGATCTCCTCGCCGAGCAGGAACACCCGGTCGTCGCGCCGGAGCTCCTCGCGCAGCGCGAGCGTGAGCGCCTCGCGAACCGTCATCGCGGTCATCGCTCCGGCCCGCCGGCCGCCAGCAGCCTGGCCTCGCCGAACGGCGCGCCGGCGCCCAT
>Ga0299913_10002835_pt1 | contig 13913 bp, 11 predicted proteins | sample RVTome_9_FD_201360 | JGI IMG/M metagenome (GOLD analysis project Ga0299913, IMG submission 201360) | Soil microbial communities from uranium-contaminated site in the Upper Colorado River Basin, Wyoming, United States - RVT155D38 (version 2) ... | reverse complement strand
TGGCTCGAAGCAACCGAGGAACTGGAGCGTATGCAGACGGGGCCGCTGCAGCCGAAGCGCGCATCCACCTGATCGCCGCCCCGCAAGCGGGGCTACAATTCTCGCAGTGCCTGCGCGACCGGCAACCGTGCTGCGCGGATGGCGGGGAAGAACCCTCCGATGACGCCGATGATCAGCGCGGCCACGATTCCCTGCAGCAACAGGTCGCCCGTTACCGCGAAGTCGAACACCACCTGGCTGAAACTGGCCCCGTTCAGTGTCGAGACGCGAAAGCCGTTGAATATGAGGAAGGCAGCGGCGCCGCCGATCACTCCGCCGGCCGCAGCCAGAAGTGTCGATTCCACGATGGTGGATACCATGACCGGGACGGGACCGAATCCGAGCGCCCGGAGCGTCGCGATCTCCTTGCCGCGGGCCGACACCGACGAGTACATGGAGTTGAGCGCACCAAATACCGCTCCGATCGACATGAGTATGGTCAGCGGATATCCGATCAGCCGGATGAACCGGCTCAGCGGTTCGGCCTGGGCGGAGTAGTAGGCTTTTTCGCTCAGCACGTCAGGGTCGATCCGGGGATCGTCCTTGAGCAGTTTTTCGAGCGCTGCCAGATCGTTCTCGTCCTCAAGCCTGACACGTATGGATTGATAGCTGTTACCACGACGATAGGCATCCTGCAGCACGCGGACATCGGTCCAGAGCTCCGATTCCGATACGCTTCCGCCGGCGGAGAATGCCCCAACCACGCTCCAGTCGGTTTGCCCGAAGCGAATGGTCGAGCCGACTTCGAGGCCGATGAATTCCTGCTGGGCTGCCCGGCCGACGACGAACTCGTTCTTGCCGGGTTCGAACATGCGCCCCTCGACCAGTTCGACGTTGTTGCGAACCTCGAATGCTGCGGGCTGAACGCCGCGGAGGGGCACGTTTGCTTCCTCGTTGGTGGACTTCTTTTTTATATCCACCACGACGTAAAGCTCGGCAGAGGCCAGTGGCCTGTCCCCATCCTTCTCCACCCCCGGCGCGTTGGCGACGATCAGCGTCTGTTCGTGCGAAAGGCCGCTGTTCAGCTCGGAGGTGGAACCGCTCCTCATGATAATTGCCGTATCGTCCGCTCCCGCCGCAACCATCGTCCGCTCGAATCCCTTTGCCATCGACAGGACGGCAGCGAACACGAGTACGACCGCCGCGACGCCAATGACCGCAACCATGGAAGCGCCAAGCCGTTGCGGCAAGTTCCGGATGTTGAGCCACGTAATGGCCGTGAGCTGCCTTACGCTTGCCATTGTTCGCTCCCTGTTGTCCGCTTGCTATGGGTGAGCCAGTGCGTCCACGATGGAAAGGCGCATGGCTTTCAATGCCGGAAAAATCCCGGCGGCAATTCCCGCGGCCACAATCAGCCCGAGCGCCCCCAGCGCCGCCTGCGGCGACAGGAACAGGCCGGGAAGGAATGCGCCCAGATTACTGGCGAGCGCCTGGACGAGCAGCCAGCCAATTCCGAGACCGAGCAATCCGCCGATAAGCATGATGAGGACGGATTCCGACAGGACGATGGCGAGCACGGACCGGTCGGGAAATCCCAGCGTCTTGAGGACGGCCAGTTCGGAGATGCGCTCACGCACCGACTGCGCCATGGTGTTACCGGACACCAGCAGCAACGTAAAGAACACTGCGCCGAGTATGAGCGAGACGATGAGCGCTATATTCCCGAACTGCTTCGAAAACGACTCGACGAACGCCTGCTCGGTGCTTGTCTTCGTTTCGTTCGGCGAATTCGCAAACTGCGCGTCGACCGCGTTTGCAACCTCGACGGGATTTGCACCGCCGGCGATGCGAAGAATGTACCAGCCGACGGTGCCTTTGCCGAACGCGCGGGCTTCCTCGAAATAGTCGTAATGAAACAGCATGTAGCCGGTCCCGCCGCGCGGGTCGTCCGTGCTGAAAATGCCTTCCAGGTCGAACTCCCAGGCGCGGCCGCCATCTTCCTTGGTCCAGATGGTTGCCTGCAGCGGAATCCGATCGCCGATCTTCCACCCGAACTGCGTCGCAAGTTCCTCACCTACTGCAATGCCTATGCGGTTGCTCGCCCAGGCATCGAGTTGCTCCGGCGGGATGTTGAGTTCAGGATACATCTCGAAGTATTCCCTTGGCTCGACCGGAAACTGCGGCATCTGATTACGCGGATCCTGGTAATAACCACCGAACCAGGATGCGTGGGTGACCGACTCGACGCCTGGCGTCGCGGCAATCCTGCCTGCGTAACTTACCGGCAGTGGATTGATAAGCGAAATTTTGTCGATCACCACCAGCCGTTCGGCATCGGCTATGTTTGCGCCGCTCGTGAACGCATAGCCGATCGCCGAGAGCAGTGCATACAACAGAAATGCGACCAGCACCGACATGATCGTCAGAGTCGTGCGCACCTTCTTGCGCCAGGCATTTTTCCAGACGAAGCCGAAATACTTCATGCCGCAGCCCGGGTTTCCAGCTTGCCTTTGTCGACATGCAAGGTCCTGCTCGCATATCCGGCGGCCTGAGCGTCATGGGTGACCATCACGATGGTCTTGCCGTGTTCGCGATTCAGGATCTGCAGGAGCTTCAGGATTTCGTCGGCAGTCTCGCGGTCGAGGTCGCCGGTCGGTTCATCGCACAACAGAAGGGTGGGATCCGAAACTACCGCCCGCGCAATTGCGACTCGCTGCTCCTGGCCCCCCGACAATTCGCGTGGATAATGTTTCGCGCGGTCGGTGAGCCCGACGATCGACAAGGCGATATCCGCGCGTTTCGAGCGCTCGGCACCGCCCATCTTCGTAAGCAGCAACGGCAGCTCGACATTCTTCCTGGCGGTCAGCACCGGCAACAGGTTGTAGAACTGGAAAATGAAACCGACGTGAGTGGAGCGCCAGTGCGACAGCTGGCTGTTCGACATTGACGACAGTTCGGCGCCGCCCACTGTCACCGTTCCCGAAGAAGGCTTGTCCAGGCCTCCCAGCAGGTTCAGCAGCGTGGTCTTACCGGAACCGGAGGGGCCCATGAGCGCCAGGAAGTCGCCTCCCGGTATCCGAAGGTCGAGTTCGTGCAGGACTTCAACGCGCTCTTTGCCCTTCTGGTACACGCGGCTGACACCTTTGAGTTCTGCCAGTACTTCCATATTTCGCTTCGCCAGTTTGTTGTCAGTTCGTTCTTATCTTTTGCCCCGGCTGCAGGGGCCGGTCGGACGTACGCACGATTGTATCGCCGATCGACAATCCCTCAAGCACCGTGATGCGCTCCCGGTCCCGGACACCGCCGACTCGAATGCTCTGCCGCTCCACGACGTCGCCGCTCACTCGCCAGACAAAATCGCCCCGATCATCCGAGTGGGCTGCGTCCCTCGAAACCATGACTCCCTGCAACTCGTCCTGGTTTTCCGCGGAAGTTTCGACACCGAGGAAAGCCACTTTGGCGCCCATGTCCCGAAGGATCCGGGGGTCGCGTTGCAGGAAGCCGATGCGAACCCGCACGGTTGCCTTCTGCCGGTCGGCTGTCGGCACGATTGCAATCACTTCCGCAGCAATCTGCCAGTCGGGGTAAGCATCCAGCGTTGCGCTGACGCGCTGCCCTTTCGTCACCCGGCCAATGTAGGCTTCGTTGACATCCACCTCGATCTCGAGCGAGTCCATGTCCACGATGGTGCATATGCCGGTGCGCGTGAATCCTCCGCCCGCCGATATCGGCGAAATCATCTCGCCCGGTTGTGCGTCCTTGGATACGACCACGCCGCCGAACGGGGCGCGGATGACGGTGTGGGCGAGGGAATTCTCGGAAAGGTCGACATTGCGCTCGGCAACCTTGACGTTCTCCCGGCCGGTTTCGAGCCGGGCCGCGAGGGCGTCGTAATTTGCTTCCGCCGCATCCAGGCTTGCGATGCTGGTCAGCTTTCGCTCCGCCAGATCGCGCAGCCTGTCGCGTTCGAGCCGTGCGGCGCGAAGCTGTGCTTCGGTTTCAACGAGGCCGGCGCGCGCCGATTGCGCCTCTGCGCGAGCGAGCTGGGTCTGGGCCTGCTGAATCGTGTCGTCGAGCCGGGCAACGATCTGTCCACTCTCGACGATCATGCCTTCTTCGACCATTACCTCGATGACCTTGCCGGTGGTTTCGGCCGACACCGTTGCTTCGCGCCGCGCCGTCACGTAACCGGACGCATCGAGCACGCTGTTGGCGGCAGCGATGCTCGGCGGGCGTCGGACGGTTTCGGTCTCGACGGCGATGGCACCGCTCTGGCCGCGCAGGAAAAACCACCACACGGCGAAGCCCGCCAGCAGCAGTACCGGCAACACGAACCAGCGCCGTCCACCCGCTCCGTCCGGTACGCTGCTCCGGTCGATTTTCAGTTCTCCGATCCGGTCGCCCAGTCGGTCTGATGGGTCCGCCATTGTTTTTCCTTGGTTTCTGCCAGGCTTCGCCAGTGGTTTTGCGCGGATTCGCCAGCGCGCATCGTATCAAAAGTTCTGTATCCTGACGGGATGACAGGGGACATTCATCAGACATTGCGAGACGTCTTCGGCTTTACCCGCTTTCAGGGCGAGCAGGAGGCCGCCATCACGGCCACGCTGGCCAGGCAGGATTCGCTGGTGCTCATGCCGACAGGTGGCGGGAAATCGCTCTGTTACCAGGTTCCGGCGCTGCTCTGCGAGGGCACCGCGGTGGTCGTCTCGCCACTCATCGCGCTGATGCAGGATCAGGTTGCCGCCTTGCTGGAGCTCGGCATCGACGCCGCCTTCCTCAATTCGACACTTTCCTTCGGCGAGCAGCAGAAGGTCCTTGCGAAGCTCAGGCAGGGCAGCCTGAAACTGCTCTACGTGGCGCCTGAACGGTTGTTGCAGGAACAGACGCTCGCCCTTCTCACCTCCCTGCCGGTTTCGCTGATCGCAATCGACGAGGCGCACTGCGTGTCGCAGTGGGGCCACGATTTTCGTACCGATTACCTCGCATTGAACGCTCTGGCCGCGCTGTTCCCGGGTGTGCCGCGCATGGCGCTTACGGCTACCGCGACCGCCCCGACGCGCCGTGAGATTGTCGAGCGCCTGGAGTTGCGCGATCCACGGATCTTCGTCGGCAGCTTCGACCGTCCGAATATCCGATACCTGGTGCAGGCCAAGTCGGACGCCCGACGGCAGCTGCTCGGATTCCTGTCGAGTCACCGCAACGAGGCGGGCATCGTCTACTGCCTGTCGCGAAAGAAAACCGAAACAACGGCGGAGTGGCTGCAATCACAAGGGTTCACGGCATTGCCGTATCACGCCGGTCTGTCCGGCGATGTCCGGGCGGCGCATCAGAGACGCTTTGTGATGGAGGATGCCGTCATCATCGTCGCAACGATCGCCTTCGGCATGGGTATCGACAAACCGGATGTCCGCTTCGTTGCACATCTCGACCTGCCGAAAAGCATCGAATCGTATTATCAGGAGACCGGCAGGGCCGGCCGTGACGGGCAACCGGCGGACGCATGGATGGTATACGGGCTGCAGGACGTGGTACGGCTGCGGCAGATGATGGAGGAATCCGCCGCGGGTGAAGAATACAAGCGCAACGAACGGCTCAAGCTCGACGCGCTGCTGGGCTGGTGCGAGGTTACCGGTTGCCGGCGCCGCCCCCTGCTCGAATACTTCGGCGACCTCCGGGACGAGGACTGCGGCAACTGCGATGTCTGCATTACACCGCCGGTTACCTGGGATGGTACCGAGGCATCCCGCAAACTGTTGTCCGCCGTGTACCGTACCGGCCAGCGTTTCGGCGCGGCGCATGTGGTCGACGTCCTGCGGGGCGACGCGACGGAAAAGGTCCTGCAACACCGACACGACCGCTTGAGCGTTTTCGGCATCGGCGTGGAAATGGAGGCGACCGCGTGGCGGTCGGTCATGCGGCAGCTCATCGTGCAGGGTTATCTGCGGGCGGATGCAGAGCGTTTCGGTGCGCTCGTGCTCGCGGAAAAGAGCAGGCCGCTGCTCCGCGGTGAAACCGCCGTGATGTTGCGCCGGGATGTTGCCCTGTCTGCTACCGCGAAAAAGCCCCGTGCCGCAAGGAAAACGGTGCCGGAGGACGACCGCGACTTCTGGGAAGCGCTTCGCGGATGCCGGCAACACCTTGCCAGCGAACACAAGGTGCCGCCGTACGTGATCTTTCACGACGCGACGCTCCTGCAGATCATGGCGAGACGGCCGAAGGACGCGGACGAGCTGCTTGGCATCAGCGGCGTAGGACAGGCTAAGCTCAAGCGCTACGGGGAGGCGTTCCTCAGCGTTATAAGAGAGTACGCCGGAGCGGTCGAGCCCGATGTACACTAGGGAAGCCCTGCACGAGTCGCAATAGAGGCGCTCCTACAAGGCCTCTGGTGCAGGAATTTCCCAGGATACTGCGTGGAGTAACGAATCATGAGTAAAGGTATATCCATACATCCGTCAGTCGACAAGGGATCCTCGAAAGCCAAAAAGGGATTCAGCGGCGGAACGCTGGTCTGCAAATGCAGCGATAATCCGGTTACCGTGTCCATCTCGAGCCAGACTGCCCACAACCACGTTTGTGGCTGCAGCAAATGCTGGAAACCGGAAGGTGCCCTGTTTTCGATGGTCGCGGTAGTGCCGCGCGACGCCGTCAAAGTCACCGCGAACGGAAACAAGCTGAAAGTGTTTGACGAGAAAGCCGTAATCAAGCGCCATGCCTGCGAGAAGTGCGGTGTGCATATGTACGGACGCATCGACGACACGAAGCATCCTTTTTACGGGCTCGACTTCATCCATACGGAGCTGTCTTCACAGGAAGGCTGGTCGCCGCCGGAGTTTGCCGCCTTTGTCTCCTCCATCATCGAAGCGGGCTTCGATCCGGGACAGATGACGGGCGTGCGAAAGAAGCTCAAATCTCTGGGCCTCGAACCCTACGATTGCCTCTCGCCGCCGCTCATGGATGCCATCGCGACGCATGTTGCCAAGGCCTCGGGGAAGCTCGCGGCCTGAGCCCGGCAGCCGATCGACCGGCACTACTGGTTAATCGTGTATGGTTCATCGTGTATGGTCCATCGCGGCTTTCATCGCGGCCGGCGCAATCTCACGCGCCGACCGCGATCCCCCCTCATTGAACAAGGAGTCACAGTGGCAATTTCGGTATTCGACCAGACCGTATCAGCAATGTCGCGAGTGTTGCTGAATCTCGATGCGATCGTAACCAAAGCCGAACAGTACGCGGAGGAAAAAAGGATCAATCCGGTCGTCCTGATCCAGGCCAGACTTTATCCCGACATGCTGCCTTTTGTGGCGCAGGTACGGATTGCCACGGATACGGCCAAAGGTGCCGCTGCGCGTCTCAGCGGCACCGATATGCCGAGTTGGGCCGATGATGAAGCCACATTCGAAGACATACACGGTCGCATTCGCAAGGCGTTGAATTACCTTGCGGGCTTCAAGCCGGAGCAGTTCGAAGGCAGCGAAACGAAGAACATCGAACTCAAACTGCCGAATCGAACCATGCAATTCGTCGGCAAGGACTATGTGCTCGGGTTCGTAATACCGAACGTCTACTTCCATGTGACGACGGCTTACAACATTCTGCGGCACAACGGTCTCGTCATCGGTAAGCTGGATTTCCTGGGGGAGCCGAAATAGTGGTGGTTGCCGTCGTCTCCGACCCTGTCTGGATTTTGCCTCATCGCGAGCGTAGGCTGATTCACGCGCAGAGGCACGGGAGGCAGGAATGACAGGTAGACGCACGGCTGGTATCGGGCTTGTGACCGGTTTCCTGCTTATCGGCGCCTGCGGAGAAGAAATTGCCGAGCAAAGGGTTGCCGTTGACGAGCCGCCGGAAAAGCCCGCGTGCGAGCTCATTCGGCAGATCGATTTGCAGCAGATCTTCGTCAATTCCCTGAGTGCGGACGCCGACTCCGCATCCCTCCGTCACTGCACCTGGATCGATACGGCCACCGACGAGCCTTTCCTGGAGTACGAGGTGCTCCCGTACAGCGAAGACCTGCAGGTCCGGGTAGACAGCCTCGAACGGGAACTGGGCAAGTCCATCAATGCCCGCTTCGTGCAGGGCATCGGCGATTCCGCGGTGTGGACCGACGTCGGCCTGTTCGCCAGCCGTGCCGGCCGCACGCTGCAGGTCCAGCCGCTCAAGAACGAAGAAAACCGTGCGCCGTATCAGGAACTCGCCCGCCTCCTGCTCACCCGTATGGAAGGAAGCTGAGACCCGAGCTTCGCGCAACGACCAGCAGGGTTGACGAACATCATTCATGAACGGCACGACGATTCAGCGGAGGGCGCCGACCGCACGCGCGACGGCATAATCACCGCGTCACTCGCGTACACGATCTGGGGCGTCCTCCCGATCTACTTCAAGTTGATCGACGTCGTACCGGCACTCGAGGTGCTGGCGCACCGGATTGTGTGGGCGGTGCCCTTCGGCGCCCTCATTATTATGGCGCGACGACAGTGGCCCGAGGTGAAACGAGCGGTCACTCACAGGCGTACGATGGCATTGCTCGCGCTTGCAGCAGGCTTCATTGCCATCAACTGGCTCGTCTATATCACCGCCGTCCAGCGCGGCCAGATATTCCAGTCGAGCCTAGGCTATTACATCAATCCGCTGATGTACGTCGTGATCGGCGTGATCGTGCTCCGGGAGAAGCTGCGAAAATTCCAGACGACCGCCGTGCTTCTGGCGGCGGCCGGCGTGGCGGTGCTGACCGTCAGCGGGGGAGAGTTTCCGATCATTTCGCTGACACTTGCCGTAACGTTCACCATCTACGGGGTGATCCGAAGCAGGGTCGTGGTCGGGGGCATGCCGGGTCTGTTCATCGAGACGTTGCTGCTGTTTCCGGTGTCGCTTGTGTATCTCATCTGGCTGATGCAAGCGGGTGAATCCTGGTTTCGCCTCGACGATCCGGCCATGGTCGGCGGGCTGATGCTGGCCGGGCCTCTGACCGTTGTCCCGCTGCTTTGTTTTGCGCTGGCGGCCCGGCGCCTCAGGCTGTCGACGATAGGGATCATGCAGTTCATTGCGCCGACGCTGCAGTTTCTGGTGGGACTTGCCTACGGCGAAGTGCTGACAGTGCCGAACGTCATCTGTTTCACGCTGATCTGGACTGCGGTAATCGTCTTCAGCTGGGATGCATGGCGCTCGACGCGCGCTCGGCCGCCGCTGCCGGCAACCGGGTTCAGGTGACGATTCCGGGCGGAACTCGGGCATAATGCCGGTCCCTGGGCGATCAGTGAACCAAATACGGGCTTTTTGATCATAGAAGCTCAGAAGAGCCTTCCTCAAAACACCAATAATCCGGCCAGCAGGCTGCAGTAGCGAGAACCATGCATGTCGTTTAAAGTCAAACGCATCATCCTGATCGTCTCCATTTTCGTGGTAGCGATCGGAGCGGCGTTCATCCTTGGAAAGACGAAGTCGCCTCCTGAGACCAAACCGATCGAAGACGTCAATCTTCTGGTTGAGGTCATGGATCTCGACCAGTCGACCGTGAATTTCACGGTTACGAGCCAGGGGACGGTCCGACCGCGCACCGAAACGGTGCTCAGTGCCGAGGTCGCCGGGTCGATCGTAAGCGTCTCGCCAAACTTCGTAGCCGGCGGGGTGTTCGCAAGAGACGAAGTGCTGATGCGCATCGATCCCGCGAATTACGAGGTGGCCCTCAAGCAGGCGGAGGCACTGGTCAAGCAACGTCAGATCGAGTTCGACGGCGCGGAGAAACTCCGCAGTCAGGGTTACCGGGCCGAATCGGAATACGCGTCCGCCGCCGCCGCGCTCGCGAGCGCGAATGCGGAACTGGTGCGGGCAGAACGCAATCTCGAGCGCACCTACATACGTTTGCCATACGACGGAATGGTCCGCGCCAAGGAGGCCGACCTGGGCCAGTACGTGAACGCAGGCAGCCGGCTTGCCGTAACGTTTGCGACGGATTTTGCCGAGGTTCGCCTGCCTCTCACCGAGACGGACATGGCGTTTGTCGATTTGCCGCAGCCGGGACAGATGTCGGGACCGAACGAAGGACCCGCAGCCACATTGACCGCCTTGCATCGCGGCCTGGCCAGCGAATGGTCTGCGAGGATTACCCGTACTGAAGGTGTCGTGGACGAACGAAACCGCGTGAGCTACGCGGTCGCCCGCATCGACGATCCTTACGCCTTGCGTCAGGGAGGCGACACAGCCCGGCCCCTGCCGATGGGTACCTTCGTTGGCGCCCTGATCGAAGGCACCAGTGTGGACGACATTATTCGGGTGCCGCGCGAAGCGTTGCGCGGCAACAGCCAGCTGATGTTCATCGATGACGAGAACCGGCTGCGCATCCGGCGGGTGGAGATCCTGCGGACGGACGCCGAATACGCGTACCTGTCCGGCGGTGCCGAAGCCGGAGAGCGCATCATTCTGACGGCCATCGAGTCGCCGGTGAACGGCATGCGGGTCCGCACCGGCGATGATCCCATGGAATCGCCCGGAGAGGAGGAGCGAGTGGCCTCCGGCGTAGAGCGCGATTAACCGCATGGCCGACAGGGACATGGAAAGCAGGGAAAAGGGACTCATTGCTTGGTTTGCAGGCAATCATGTAGCGGCGAACCTGCTGATGTTCATGATCATAGCGTTCGGCATCGTGTCCGTGTTCACGATTCGCAAGCAGACAACCCCAGACTTCGAACTCAACACCGTGCAGGTTCGTGTGCCCTATCTCGGTGCGGCGCCGCAGGAAGTGGAAGAGGGCGTCGTCGTCAAGATCGAGGAAGCCATCCAGGACGTCGACGGCATCGTCGAACTCCGGTCCGTGGCGCGCGAAGGGCTCGGTACGGTAACTGCGGAAGTTGCCACTGGCGCCGACATCAATGAGGTTTTGAGCGAGATCAAGACGCGAGTGGACGCGATCGCCACGTTCCCGGCGCTGACCGAGAAGCCTGTCATCTACAAGGAGGAGGTGCCGATACACGTCGTTTTCGTGTCTTTGTATGGCAATGTGGATGAATTCGCGCGGAAGTTGCTGGCGCAGCAGATTCGCGACGAGCTGATGACGCTGCCGCCGGTCAACCAGGTGGAGATACTCGGGGACCGCGCATTCGAAATCTCGATAGAAGTCTCCGAGCACGTATTGCGCAAATACGGCCTCACGATGAGCGAGGTTTCAGACGCGATTCGCAACGCCTCCGTCGACATGCCCGGCGGCGCGATCAATACGTCCGGCGGCGACATTCTGCTGCGTACCGAAGGTCAGGTTTATACAGGCACGGAGTTCGGTAAACTCGTCCTTCGCACCTTTCCCGACGGGACGCGCCTGACGCTCGGCGATATTGCGACGATCAAGGACGGATTCGTCGAGACTGAAGGTTACGGCCGCTTCAACGGCCAGGAAACCGCAATACTTCGGGTCCTTGCGGGAGGGCAGCAGAACGAGCTGGCAACGGCCGCGGCCGTCAAGCAGTACATCGAACGCAAGTCGGAATCCCTGCCCGACGGCGTGCGGATGGAAATCTGGGTCGATCGTTCGCATTACCTGAACGGCCGTCTCGAGATGATGACGACGAACATGCTCCAGGGAGCCGCACTCGTATTCCTCATCCTGACGCTGTTTCTGCGCCTGAAAGTTGCCGTCTGGGTGACCATCGGTATTCCGATCGCATTTTTCGGCGCGATGTGGCTCATGCCGCACGGCCCGTGGCCGGTCACCATCAATCTCATCAGCCTGTTCGGCTTTATTCTCGTGCTCGGTATTGTCGTCGACGACGCGATCATCATCGGCGAAAGCATCTATACGCAGATTCGCGCCGAGGGGCACACCCTCGACAACGTCGTCAAGGGCGCCAGGAAGGTGGCGTTGCCGGCGACGTTCGGCGTGCTTACGACAATGGCGGCGTTCGCGCCGATGCTTTTCGTCGGTGGCATCGTAGGGCCGTTCTTCGAGGCCATGTCGGTCGTCGTCATTCTGTGCCTCCTGTTCTCACTGATCGAATCGAAGCTGATTCTGCCGGCGCACCTTGTGCGCGCGAACATCAAACCGGTCGACGAAAACGAGATTTTTGCGCCGTATCGCGACGTGGGTATGCTCAGGCGCATACCGAAATTTTTTCAGCGGATTCAGCGGCGTTTTCAGCATGGCCTGCACTCGCTGATACATGACAAGTACGCACCGCTGCTCGAGAAGGCGCTGGACAACCGCGGCGTCACGGCAAGCATATTTGTCGCCATCCTCATACTCGCGGTAGGCGTCATGAACAGCGGCCTCGTGCGCGTCGTGCTGTTCCCCGAAGTTCCGGGCGATTTCATCCAGATGCGACTGACGATGCAGAACGGCACGGCGCCTCAGGTGAGAAATGCCGCCCTCGATCGCCTGGAGCAGGCTGTTCTCGACATCAACGAAGAGTACATTGCCGGGAATCCGGGTGTCATGGAGCCGATCAACCACGTCGCCGTATTCACCCAGGGCGATACGGGCGGGATGGTTTTCGTTGAGATGCCGATGGATGAAAACCGCCCGCTCAACGGTGACGACATCACCGCCATGTGGCGTGAAAAGGCAGGAGAAATAGCCGGTGTGAAGGAACTGGATTTCTCGGACGGCGATGGCTTTGGCGGCGGGGCGCCGCTGAGTTTCGCACTTTCCGGCAATAACTATGACGCGCTCGAGAACGCCGCCCATGAACTGGAAAGCAAGTTACACGAGTACGACGGCATTTTTGACGTGCGCAACTCGATAAGCTCCGGCGGTGAGGAAATCCGCCTCTCGATAAAACCCGAAGCCGAGGCGCTGGGGCTGACGATGGCTATGCTCGGAAGGCAGGTACGGCAGGCGTTCTACGGCGAGGAAGCGCAGCGTATCCAGCGTGGGAAGGACGAAGTCAGGGTCATGGTGCGATATCCGCGTGACGACCGCCGTTCGGTCGCCGACCTCGAAAACATGCGCATACGAACCGCGACCGGGGACGAGGTTCCATTTGGTTCCGTCGCGGACATTTCCTATGGCAAGGCGTATTCGAGCATCAACCGGCAAAACAGGAAAAGGACCGTCACAGTATCGGCCGACATAGATCCCGACCTGGTTGAGCCGGGCGTCATCATCGAAGAGATTTCCAGTGACTTCATCCCGGACCTGCTGTCCCGTCATCCGGGTGTGAGCTACGGGCTCGAGGGCGCCAGTCTCGAGCAGATAGAATTCATTCGAAATATCACGGTCGCGACGATTGCAGCGCTGTTCCTGATTTACGCGCTGATTGCCATCCCGCTTCGCTCGTACGTGCAGCCGCTGATCATCATGTCCATCATCCCATTCGGACTGATCGGCGCGGTCATCGGACATTACCTCATGGGCGTCGCAATCAGCATGTTTTCCCTCTTCGGTCTGATTGCGCTTGCCGGAGTGGTCGTCAACGACAGTCTGATCATGGTGAGCTTCATCAATCGTGCGCGCGAGGAAGGTGTGCCGGCCCGCGAGGCCCTGATCGGCTCGGGAGTGCAGCGCTTCCGCGCGATCATCCTGACCTCCCTTACGACGGCGGCAGGACTGATGCCGATCATGCTGGAAAGAAGCGTACAGGCGCAGTTTGTCATACCGATGGCGATTTCACTGAGCTTCGGAATTCTTTTTGCAACTGTGATTACCCTGTTCCTGGTGCCGGCCCTGTACCTGCTGCAACAGGATCTCGTGCTGCAGTTGACCAAAGCCAGGAATTTGCTGCTCGGAAGAGAAGAGCGGCCCGGCGGCGCGACAGAAGCGGCCCCCCTTCGTCGGCCGTGAAACGTTTGCGACAATCCACACATACCCCGGAGCGGGCAGGCCGCTCCGGCTGAGATCCGAGGTAGAACTGTGAACAGAATTATCACCGCGTACGCCGCTGCGTCCCTGGCGATTTCCGCCTGTGGTGCGGACGGCAATCAGAATTCGGCAACCGCCGATTCGGCGAAAG
>Ga0299913_10002834_pt1 | contig 13914 bp, 10 predicted proteins | sample RVTome_9_FD_201360 | JGI IMG/M metagenome (GOLD analysis project Ga0299913, IMG submission 201360) | Soil microbial communities from uranium-contaminated site in the Upper Colorado River Basin, Wyoming, United States - RVT155D38 (version 2) ... | reverse complement strand
TTTCAGAGACATGGTAGACCGCAATTTGCGGGGCTCTTCGGAGGAAGAGATGATCGCTGCCGGGATGGAACTGCTCGGCTACGTCAACGAGGCGATCGAGTACCGAAGATCCAAACCCGGCGATGATCTGCTCTCGGCGCTCATCCATCTCGAGGAGGACGATGACTCGCTCGACCATGCTGAGCTCCTTTCGATGGTCCAACTCCTACTGATCGCCGGGCACGAGACGACCGTGAATCTGATTGGCAACGGGATGATCGAGCTCATGCGGCATCCTGATCAGCAGCGACGGCTCGCCGAAGATCCCGCCCTGCTGGACACGGCCATAGAAGAGATGCTCCGCTTCAATGGCCCGGTCGAGACGCCCTTCCCCCGATTCGCATACGAGCCGGTCGAGATCGGCAGTGAGCGGATCCCCCAAGGTGATGTCGTCATCCCTGTTCTGATGGCCGCCGACAACGACCCGGATCACTTCCCCGAACCGGAGCGCTTCGACGTCGGACGAGCCCCGAACCGTCATGTCGCCTTCGGCAACGGAATCCACTACTGCCTGGGTGCGCCGCTGGCTCGTCTCGAGGCCCGCATCGCCATCGGGTCGCTCCTCGATCGCCACCCGAACATCTCCATGGCCATCGACGACGACGACCTCAAATGGAACAGCGGGTTCTTCCTGCGAGGCGTCCGTGCCCTACCGATCGCCACCTGACTGTCAGCAATCATCCTCCGTGTAGTTAGCCTCGGTGGCATGAAGAAAGTCTTCGCTGCGCTTGCGGCTCTCGTGCTGCTCGTGGCGGCGACGCCCGAGGGTGCCCTCTCCGATCTAGAGGCCAATGGCTATTACATCGAGCCCGGTGCCGACGTTTCCGAAGACACAGTCAGCGACGCGGTGAGCGAGGGCCGCAACGCCGGCGGTCGCCTCTACATGGTCGTGCTCGCCGAAGAGCCACCGGGGGGCGCCACCAGTTTCTCAGACTCGACCCTCGACCTCCTTCCCTCCGACAGCTACGTGGTGACCGTCGCCCCGGAGACGGTGGGCTTTGCAGAGGACGGTGACTTCTGGACCACCGAGCAGATGAATGAGGCCGTGGAGGCTTCCCTCGACGGAGGCTCCGACGACGAGGTCGTCGAGATCTTCATCGGGATGTTGACCAGCTTCTCCGATCCGGGAGCCGAGCCCGCGCCAGCCGACCCCGAGACCTCGACGGGCAGCGGCATCCCATGGGGTTGGATCCTGCTCCTCGGAGGCGGAGCCGTCCTCGCCTGGTGGTACTTCTCCAACCGGAGCCGCTCACAACGTGCCGCCGCCGGGCGAATGGCCGAGGTGAAGAACCTCGCCAAAGAGAAGCTCGATGAGGTCGCCAACGACATTCTCGAGATGGAGGACGAGGTGAGCGCGTCCGACAACGCCGAGGTCAAACAGCACTATCAGAACGCCTCTGCCATGTACGCGCGCGCAATGGAGGACACCGAGAGGGCGACAACCCTGCCGGCGATGCTCGAGGTCTCTGAGGAGCTGGACCTGGCCATTTGGGAGCTGGACTGTGCCGAGGCGCTGCTCGACGGCAAGGAGAGACCACCCAAGCCGGAGCCGCCCAAACCAGAGCCGGTGATGCCTCCCCCACCTCCACCCGAATCGGTTTCCCCCGCCCCGGGGACGATTCCGCCGAACCCCTCCGATTTCGATCGTCGTTCCCAGAGACAGAGCGGCGGATCCAACGACATGCTCACGATGCTTCTGACCATGATGGCCATGGGCGGAATGAGAGGACGCGGCGGCGGAGGTTTCGGCGGAGGTTTTGGGGGAGGGGGCCGGAGCAGCGGCGGGGGATTCCGGTCCCCGATGGGCGGCGGAGGTCGATCCCGGGGTGGCGGCAGCCGTCGCGGCTGAGCGCAGCGGGCAGCTTCCCTAGACTCGCCGTTCCGTATCTACAAGGAGACCCGAGAAATGCTGAGACGCTGGTGGGCCTACATCAAGTCATGGTTCAAGAGCGCTTCCGAACGAGCCATGGATCCCGAGATCGAGATCCAGTCGTCCATCGACGAGGCCAAGAGGAAGGATCAGGACCTGCGAAACCAGGCGGCGAAGGTGATCGCGCACAAGACCCAACTCCAGTCACAGATCGAGCGGGCTGCCAGTGACGTCGGGGAAGCCAAGGAGATGGCCAAGCAGGCCCTCATGAAGGCCGAAGAGGCCAAGACCGCTAGCGACGAAGCCGGTGTGACCAAGTGGACACAGGCGGCGCAGAGTCTCGCCATGAAGCTTCAGGCGGCAGAGAACAGTCTCGGCTCGCTCAAAGGGCAATTCGCTACCGCAGAAGTCCAGGCCGAGCAGGCCAAAGAGGCCGTCCAAACCAACGCGATGAAGGTGCAGGAGCTCAGTGCCAAGCGTCTCGAGATGCTGGGCACTCTGGAGCAGGCAAAGATGCAGGAGGCAGTCAACGACGCCGTGCAGTCGATGTCTGCGTCAGTGTCGGACGAGGGCCCAAACCTGCGGGCAGTCGAGGACAAGATCGAACAGCGGAAGGCCGAAGCCATGGCCAAGGCCGAACTCCACGAGGCCACGCCGGAAGGCGCCGAGGCCGAGTTGCGCCAGGCGGTCAACATATCTGAGGCCGACGCCAAACTGGACGAGCTGCGCGCCGAGTTGGGGTTGTAGTCGGTTCGCGAGTCCTGACGACGACGGGGGTCGCATGAAGAGCCTGCTGCTCATGCGACATGCCAAGTCGGATTGGTCGGCTGACCACGCCACCGATCACGATCGGCCCCTCAACGAACGCGGGGTCCGGAGTGCGCTTGCGATGGGTCGGGTCTTGACCGAAGAGGGGCAGTCTCCACATCTCGTAGTCACCTCGTCCGCCGTCCGGGCGAGGACGACGGCTCAGCTCGCCGCCGACGCCGGACAGTGGGACTGCGAGGTGATCATTGATCCCCGCCTCTACGGATCGGGTGCCGACGCGGTGGTGCAGGTCGCCGCCGAGACAGGCTCGGCCGATCGGGTGATGCTGGTTGGTCATCAGCCAACCTGGTCGATCCTGGTGTCGGTTCTCACCGGCGAGCAGGTCGACATGAAGACGGCAACGGTGGCCGTGCTCGGGTTCGATGTCTCCGAATGGCACGACCTTCCCGGCTCCAGCGGCGTCGTGGAGCGGGTCTACCAGCCCCGCGACTACCTGGCGTAGATTGGGGCTGGCCCGGTCTAACGTCGTCTCATGCGCCGATCCGTCCTTTTAACTTTGACGCTGGGACTCCTCATCGCGGCTTGCGCCGGAGGAGGCGACGAGGGAACCACCACCTCATCCGCGCCTGACACCACCGAGCAGGCGCCGAGCACTACCGCTGCGCCCGACACAGCCACCACCGTGGCGGCCGCCGTCACCACCACGGCGGCATCTTCGGCAAGCGGAGACGAATGTCTGATCGGAACCTGGACGCTCGATTCCGACGCCTTCGTCGAGAACTTCGACGCCATCATGACCGAAGCCGGCATGCCTGATTCCGAGGTCACCGCTCTCGATGGCACCTTCGAGGTGGAGATGAACGCCAACGGGACCTATCTCGCCGTGAGGGACGAATGGGGATTCAACATGGCCACACCGGAGGGCACGGTCGTCATCGAGATCAACGGGACCGAGAGCGGGACGTGGGCGACCAATGGATCGACACTCGACATCAATCCCGAGGAGAACGACCTCACTGTCGACGCCTCCGTCGAGGTGAACGGTCAGCTCCAGCCCCTGCCCGGCTCGCAGGCTCCTATCGAAACCCCTCCCGGTCTGGCTACCAACAGCGAGTTCGAGTGCTCTGCCGACGTTCTGACAGTTACCAACGAGGGCGTCGAGTCAGTCCTCAACAGGAGCTGATACGTCATAACTCGGCCATCGGTCTTGGCAGGTAGGGCTCTTCGAGCCGTCTCACCTCATCGTCGGCGAGCACTACCTCGACTGCCCCAACTGCGTCCTCGAGGTGCGACAGCTTGGTCGCGCCGACGATCGGAGCGGTGACGCCGGGGCGCGACATGACCCACGCCAGGGCGACTTGTGCCATCGACAACGCCTTTTCCTGAGCGATGGCTCGAACCACGTCGATGATGTCGTGGTTGGAGTCGGCGTACCAACCACCGGTGAAGGCATCGGATTCCCTTCTGGCGGTGTCCGCTTCTCCCATGCGGGGCCGGGTGAGCAGGCCCCGAGCTTGCGGGCTCCAGGGGATGAGTCCCACACCCATGTCGACGCATTGGGGGATCATTTCCCGCTCTTCCTCCCGGTAGAGGAGGTTGTAGTGGTTCTGCATCGTGACGAACCGAGTCCAGCTGTTCGCGTGGGCGATGTATTGCGCTTTGGCGAACTGCCACGCGGCCATGGACGACGCCCCGATGTAGCGGACCTTGCCTGATTGCACGCAGTGGTCGAGCGCCCCCATCGTCTCCTCGATCGGGGTCTCAGGATCCCAGCGGTGGATCTGGTAGAGGTCGATGTGGTCCAGGTCGAGCCGACGCAGGGAGGCGTCGACGGCGTCGAGGATGTGACCGCGTGACAATCCGGAGTCGTTGGGCGAGCCGCCCACCGGGAAGTAGACCTTGGTCGCCACCACGTAGTCCTCCCGCCGGGAGAAGGCTTTCTTCAGGAGACGCCCGGTGACCTCCTCGCTCGAGCCATTCGAGTACATGTCGGCGGTGTCGAAGAAGTTCACGCCCGAGTCTGCGGCGAGTTTCACGAATGGCTCAGCGTCGGCTTCGGGGATGATCCAGTCTCTCCAGGCAGGATCGCCGTAGCTCATCATCCCGAGACAGATCGGGCTGACCTGGAGACCGGTCGTTCCAAGTCGCACGTGTCGCATCGCGGCCTTTCCGGGGTGGGCCGGCAACGCTAGCGGAGCCGTCATCTGGCAAGATCGAGGAATGACCTGGAAACTCGACTGCGGCTCCTACAGCCTCTTCGTCATCGAGGATGGCTACTACTGGCGTGACATCAGCACATACGACGACCGTGCCACCGAAAGGGACTGGCGTTTCCATCCCAGGAACGACGAGGGCAAGGCGCGGGCAAACTTCGGTTGCTTTCTGATCTCCGACGGCGACCGGACGATCATGATCGACGCCGGAATCGGTGCCGTCAGTCAGGAGGGGATGACCGCGGGTCTCATGCCCGAGGCGGTCGACTCGCTCGGCATCCCACGGGAGTCCGTCGAGACCGTCGTCTACTCCCACATGCACTACGACCACATCGGTGGCAGCAGCCGGCGAGGTGAGATCGTCTTCCCAAACGCTCGCCACGTGTTTCACACCAAGGAGTGGGATCACTGGAAGACCGTCGAGACTGAATTCGGCAAGGCGGCGCAGAACATCATGAAGCCACTCTTCGAGGCAGACCTCGTGGACTTCGTAGACAAGGACACAGAGGTGATCCCCGGAGTAACGGCTGTGGAGTCTTTCGGCCACACACCAGGGCACCTCACGGTGAGCATCATCTCCGACGGAACTCGGACGCTCATCGGCGGCGACCTGAGCAACCACCCATTCCAGGTGGAGCACCCCCACTGGAGTCTTCCAGTCGACAACGACAAGGAGCTCGCCGGCAAGACGCGAGACAGGGTCTTCGAGACGATCAAGGACACCGACACGACTTTCGTCGCCGGTCACTACCCGATGCCGGGGATCGGCAAGATCGTCACCGACGACGGCGTCCGGGTCTATCAGCCCGGATCCGCACCCAAGGTGGGGTGAGTCTCAGATCCAATGTATCAGATCGCCATCTGAGGGCTCTTTCCCGGTGAAACCGGGACGAAGGAGAGCCGGGGGGGCAATTGGGCTCTTCCTTCCATGGCGGATCTCCGCGCCGAGGCTGCCGGGGGTGGCCAGAGCAGTGGCGTGAGCCACAGCGGAGATCTGTCCTACCCGCCCGGTTTCTGGCTGATACCGACTCGATCCTGACCGGTGATCAGGGAATTTTCTGTTGCTCGATCGGTTGAACCTGTTGAAGCCACGAAGGTCGGAACTTATGACACCGATCGTTCGTCATAGTCTTGTGGAAAAGAGGGGGGTTCACATCCCCCCGACCTTGCGTATAGTTGAACGTTCGGGTCGACTTCCCCAACGACCTGCGTTGCCGCTGGAGGACACGGATAATTGATGGCCGCTGACACGCGTAAAGAACCCAAAGAGAAGCCCCGTCGCTCGCGGCTTCAGTCGAAGCTGACCGACGAGCGCGGACGGCTCACCACCGACCTCGTATCGCAATACCTGACTGCGATCGGGGAGTACGACCTGCTCACCGCCGAGCAGGAAGTCGAGCTGGCCCAGAAGATCGAAGCCGGCGAAGAGGCGGCGGAGAAGCTGGAAGAGGGTGACTACAAGGGCAAGCGCGAGGAGATGGAGCTCAAGAGGCTCGCTCGGCGCGGTGCTCAGGCCAAAGACGACTTCCTCACGGCCAACCTGCGTCTGGTGGTTGCCAACGCCCGTCGCTACGCCAACACCTCGGGCATCGACTTCCTCGATCTCATCCAGGAAGGGAATCTCGGTCTCATCCGCGCGGTCGAGAAGTTCGACTGGCGCAAGGGATTCAAGTTCTCCACGTATGCGACCTGGTGGATCCGCCAGGCGATAACCCGTGCCATCGCGGACAAGTCGCGCACGGTACGCATCCCTGTCCACCTCCACGACACCCTTGCGGCGGTCAGGGCCGCCCAGGCCTCGCTGAAGGCCGAGCTCGGCCGCGACCCCCGTCCCGACGAGATCGCGGAAGAAGCCGGCGTCACGGTGGACAAGGTCGAGCTGGCTCTCTCGGTGGCCGACACGGTCTCCCTCGAGCAGCCGATCGGCGAGGACGGCGCACAACTCGGTGACTTCATCGAGGATGAGGACGCCGCCGACCCGGTGCAGATGACCGAGGAAATGGACGTCGCCAACTCGCTGCGGCAGTCGATCGATCGCTTACCTGAGCGCGAGGGGCGCATTCTGGCGCTGCGCTACGGGTTCTTCGACGGCGTGCCCCGCACCCTCGAGGAGATCGGTGACGAGTTCAACCTCACCCGTGAGCGGATCCGTCAGTTGGAGAAGCTGGCCCTCTGCCGTCTCCGCCATCCCTCCTTCGGTATTCGCGAGGCCGACCTGGTTTAGATCCGGGCCCTTTCTGTCTGAAGAGCCCGCCGATCGGCGGGCTCTTTCTTCTTGTTAGCGTGACGGCCGATGCGACTCGGTGAACTCGTCGGAGAGGCCCCTTACGTCTGTGGACCCGATACGACCCTCGTCGAGGCGGCCGCGGCCATGGAGTCCTCGGACCTGGGATCGCTCGCCGTAGTCGAGGGGATGGACCTGATCGGGCTGGTGACCGAGCGTGACATCCGACGCGCCGTCGCCAAGGGAACCGACCTCGATACGCCGGTGTCCACGCTCATGAGTGACGAGCCAGACACCTTCGATCCCGATCTCGACGTCTGGGATGCAGCCGCATGGATCGCCGAGGCCGACTACCGGCACCTCCCGGTAGTCGGTGACGACGGCTCCCTGCTCGGCGTCGTCTCCATCCGCGACCTGCTCAAGGCTCTCGTCGACACCGTCTAGCCACGGACAGCGAAACCCGGGGTTGCTGGGCCCGTATACGGGCCGAATCCGCTCATCTTCGTCGCGGCGAGGTGGCCCTGACACGGACGTGGGCGGACATGAGCCGAACGTGGCTCGACGTACCCGGGGTCGGAGAGGTGTCGATCAGGTGACCGGCACCCAGACGAGTTTCACCTCGACGACGCGGATGTCCGTCTTCTCGAGGGGCACGTCCATGGTTTCGATCTCGTCTGCAACCCCCCGGTGCCGGGAGACGACCTCGTTGACTTCATCGGCGAGCTCCTGTTGCAGCTCCTCGAGCTCGGCGGCCCTGGCGTGGTACTTGGCTGCTTCCGACTCTGCCTTGGCCTGAGCTTTGGCGGTGGCAGTTCGTCGGCGCGCTGCCTTGTCGAGCGCGGTCGAGCCCGACTTGCCCCCGAGGAAGGCGCCGAGGAGGTCGCCGGCGGTCCCCAACAGGCTCTCCTCGCTCTTGGCGGCCGCGACGGCGTCCGCCTCCTGATATCGAGCCTGGGCCGTCGCCAACTGCTCTTTCACCCGGTCGACCTTCGTCTCGAACCGGCCCCTCGACTTCGCCAGCTCCGCGTCAGCCGCTTCTTCCGCCGCCGAGGAGCAACGCCGCTTGAACTCCTCCTCGGTCTCACCCACTCTCGAATAGAGCTTCAGAGGCGCGTTGTGCCATACGGTCATGGGTCGACTCGCAACCAGATGGCTCTTCAAATCCGCCTCGACTCCCTTCCAGAAGCTCGCGGTGTCGAGACGTTGATCGGAGATCCTGAACGTGGCCTCGCCTGGTGGGGCGGTAGTGAGGTCGCGGTCGTCGTGGTCGACGGTCTTCACGTCCGACATGTCCACTACACCGTCCAGTGGGAAGATGACAGCTTCATAGGCCTCGGTGTGGTCGAGATCCGCCTTCGTGTCGTCATAGAGGAGTTGGACGGTTGCCACCGCTGCTGGCTCGAACACGGTGCCCGTCGGGTCGGCGCCCACTTCGCTTGCCCAGCTGGCTGCTGGGTCGAGGAAGGCCACAGAGATTCCCGCGGCCACCTCGGGCGCTACGGGGACCGTGTCGTCACCGGCCGCAGTGGGTCGTGGCGCCGCCTCTTCGGTTGGGCCGGCCGGCTCGTCGGCTTCGCTCGCAGATGCGGGCGACCGTTGATCGGCCATTAGAAGTGTGATCTGATCCCGGGTGAGGGGGCCGGCCAGATAGGACATTGCCCACCGTGTCCCGAACAGCTTTGGAGCAGACGACTTGGTCGAGTGGAGCACGAACTGTCGCTTGCCCAGGTCCGAGATCTGTTTGTCGATCAGGTCGATATCGACATCTCCTGTCGCCGAGGCGAGACCCTCGAGGATGCGCTTCTTGTCGTTCTCGGTCTGGAGTCTTCCGATCATCCACGTGCCGGCGTTGGACATGGCCTTGTAGTCGAGGTCGACCGGGTTTTGAGTCGAGAGCACCATCCCGACACCGTGGGCGCGCGCCTGTTTGAGGATGGTGAGGATGGGTGTCTTCGAGGGCGGCTCCTTGGTGGGGGGAGCGAAGCCGAACACCTCGTCCATATAGATCAGGGCGCGAAGCTCCGACGTCCCTGGTTGCGTGCGTATCCACGTCACGGTCTTGCTCAGGAGCAGTGTTACGAGAAACTGCCGTTCCTCGTCGGAGAGATGCGACATGTAGACGATGGCCGCCTTCGGGCGGTCGCCGCCGACCATCTCTTCGATGTCCAGCGGTCGACCCTCGAGCCACGATGAGAACGATGGCGATGCGAGAAGCCCGTTGAGCCGCAGGGCGAGGTCCAAGCGGTCCTTCTCCGGGAAGAAGGTGTCCAGTTCGAAGACACCGAGCTTGCGGAAAGGAGGCTTCGGGATCTGACCGACCAGAGTCGCCAGATCGAGATCTCGACCGTCCCTCCAGAAGTGCTCAATGATCGTCGAGAGGAGAATGTGTTTCTGGCCCGAGACCGGGTCGGACTCGATTCCTGCCAAGACCAGCAGTGAGGAGACGAACGAGGAGATCTCGTCGCGGATGACGTCTCCGTCCTGCGACCAATCCAGGTGGGGCGCCTTCATCGAGCCCAGGACGTTGAGACCCACCCCGGCACCCGAGCCCGGTGTGTAGATGGTCACGTCGGCGTTGTCTTTCAGCTCACGCATCCGACCGGCGCCGATTCCGTGACCTTCCAGGCCGGACTTCCACTGCTCAGCAGTCGCGGAGGCCATCTCGGCCACCGTCTTGCCCTCCTTGGCTGCGGCTGCCTCGTCCATCCATGGCTCGAAGTCTCCGGGGTCGAGGTTGGGGAAGACGAGTGCCAGGTTGCCCATGTCGCCCTTCGGGTCGATGATCAGACACGAGATCCCATTGAGAAGCGCCTCCTCGATGATGTCAATGCCCAGACCGGTCTTCCCTGATCCCGTCATCCCGACGATGACGCCGTGTGTCGTCAGGTTGTCCGCCTCGTAGATGACTGGCTCTTCGCCCTCGAGTTCGCGGCCCAGGTAGAGGTCGCCCTTGCGCAATTCCATTCGCCCGAAGGTACCAAGCTTTCTCGGGCGCGCCATGAGCCGGTCACGAGGGATGACTCGGTAGCGAGTGCCTAGACCAGATACCACCCCTCGCGGGATCGTATGTGGGACGCATGGACGAAGACCGGGAAACCACAAACCGGCGAGGAAGCTGAGGCCACATTCGAGCGACACGGACCGACCGAGCCTTTCTGGGCGATCCGGTAGCCGTTATTCGCCGACATCAGACCCGCACTCGTCGTATCATTCCTTCTCGGCCCGCTGCGTCGCCCGGGCTTGACTTAAACCGTTCTTCAAGTTCTACGTTGGATTGTGATGTCCGACCCTGCCATGACCCCAACTGCTGTTCTTCGCGACGGCGCGAAGCTCATCGGTCGCTTCATCAAGATGCACCCGATGGCCTTCGCTCTCGCCGTCCTGGGGGCTGCTGCCTATGCAGGGGCCATCCTCCTCTCGGCCTGGGTGATCGGGTGGGCAACCGACAACGTGATCATCCCGGTCCTCGATGAGGGCCAGGAGCCTGACCTTCTCGTCATGGCGAGCCTGGTGATCTTTGGCGTCTCGGTGTTCAAGGCGGCTGGAATCGTTCTCAGACGCACTTCCGCCGCCTACCTGACCGGGGCCACCCGGCGTGACATCCGCAACCGTCTCCTCGCCCACCAGCTGACGTTGAAGATGTCGTGGTTCAACCGGCAGGCGATCGGGGACTTGCTCGCCGTAGCCGACGCCGACACCGACCAAGGGACCGGCGTCCTTGGGCCGCTGCCATTTGCCAGCGGCGTTTCGCTATTGCTCGTGGGCACGATCGTGTTGATCACCGCCATCGACCCGTGGCTCGGTGTCGGGGCAGTCATCGGGCTCGCGGTGGCGATCGTGATCGACATCCACGGAAGCTGGATCACCTTCGGTCTGTGGGAAGAGGTGCAAAAGCATCGTGGGATCGTCTCTTCGATCGCACACGAGAACTTCGACGGCGCCCTCACCGTCAAGGCACTCGGGAGGGAAGCTCACGTCTCCGAGCAGTTCGGGATTGCCAGCGACGACCTCCGGGACCGAATCATCACGGTCAACTCCACCTGGACCAAGTACCAGGTGATCATGCGCGCCCTGCCTCAGATGCTGATCATCGTGTTGATGGTGATTGGCGCCACCCGGGTCTCGGCGGAGGCCGTCACGGCGGGTGACATCGTCACCATCGCCTACCTGCTGACCCTGCTCTCCTTCCCGATCCAGCTGATTGGGTTCGTGCTCTGGGATCTCGCCGGGTCTCTGGCAGGTTGGCGGCGGGTTCAGTCGGTCCTCGATGCCGATGACCATGTCATATGGGGCTCGCACTTCGCCAGCACCGAAACGGGTGCGGCCCCGGTGTCCGGGCGGACCGTGGGGTTCGCCTACGACAACGAGCCTGTTCTCAGCGACCTCGACCTCGACCTGAAGGCCGGCGTCACGATTGCGGTCGTGGGCCCGACAGCCTCGGGCAAGTCCACGCTCGGGCTCCTGCTCGCACGTCTCTGGGACCCAGACTCCGGCTCGATTCACATAGAGGGCCGCGATCTGCGCCAATTCGCGCGGTCGGAGCTGCCAAAGGAGGTGGCGTACGTATCCCAGAACGCGTTTCTCTTCGACGCCTCTGTCCGTGAGAACATCGCCCTCGACGGTGTGTTCTCCGACGAAGAGGTGGCTCGTGCTCTTCGTCTGGCCGGGGCCAACGACTTCGTCTCCGAGCTGCCTCGCGGGGTCGATACAGAGCTCGGTGAACGCGGGACGACCCTGTCAGGTGGTCAACGACAGAGGCTGGCCCTGGCTCGCGCCCTCATTCGCAAGCCCCGGCTGTTGATCCTCGACGATGCCACGTCGGCTGTCGACCCGTCGGTCGAGGCAGAGATCCTGCGTGCCCTCAAGAGCGCCGAGCTTCCCTCGACGATCGTCGTGGTGGCGTACAGACCCTCGTCCATCCGGCTCGCCGACGAGGTCGTCTATGTGGATCAGAAACGGATCCTTGCACATGGGAGGCACGACGATCTGATCGAGTCCGAGCCCGGTTACGCCCGTTTGGTCAAGGCATACGAAGACGAGGCGCGCCGGTTGAGGGAGGCGTCATGAGCGACGCATCACGCACCACCGGTGCCATCATCAGGCGTGCGTTCGCGGAGGCGCCCTCATTGGGCGAGGGTTTGAGGCTGACTCTGACCCTGGCCATGGTCGGCCAGGCGGTCACCGTCATCACCCCGATCGTCCTCCAGATGCTGATCGACGGCGAGATCCGCAATCCCGATGGGGTGTCCATGGCGGGGGTGCTCCGTCTCGCCGCGATCGCCCTGGCTGCGCTGGTGGTGGGAGTCGTCGTCGGCCGTGTTTCGTTGCTTCGACTTGTGAAGACGTCGTCGACCGGCCTGTCCGACCTCCGCATCAAGACATTCGGCCACATCATGAATCAATCTGTATTGCACGTGCAGTCGGAACGGCGGGGGAACCTGCTCTCCCGGGTGACCTCGGACATCACGACGCTTCAGGAGTTCATGGAATGGGGCGGTGTGGGGATGATCATTGCCTCCAGCCAGGTGCTTCTCGCAACAGCCGTGATGATGTTCTACGAGTGGAGGCTCGCGCTCATCGCCCTGGCGGGCGTCGTTCTGTATCTCGCGATGATGCGTTGGTTCCAGAGGGTCCTGGCCCGCAATTACGACGAGGTTCGCGAGGAAGTGGGCATCTCGCTCGGGGTTCTGAGTGAGTCGATCACGGCGCTTCCCGTCGTCCGCGCCTATGGCACGGAAGAGAGCACCAAGGCGAAGGTGGCCGAAGCGCTCGAACGGCGATTCCGGGTCGAGTTCAAGACCGCCAGGTTCGGCAACATCCTCTTTTCGACCGCGGAGATCTTCGCCGGCCTGCTCACCGCGATCCTGGTGGTCGCCGGCGTGCTCATCGGAGTGAATTTGGGGACTTCGGCGGGAACCCTCATCGCCTTCCTGCTCCTCGCCAACCTTCTGATCGAGCCGTTGCAGATCCTCGTCGAGACCCTCGAGTTCGCTCAGTCCGCCGCCTCGGGCTTGCGGCGGGTGGTCGACGTTCTGGAGGGGGAGGTCGAGGTCCGGGACCCGGTCGACCCACAGAGGCTCCGCCCGGGAGGCCTGAGCGTCAGGTTCGACAAAGTGCGTTACGCCTATCCCGGCGGGGTCAACGTTCTCCGTGAAGTCTCGGCCGACATATCAGTTGGATCTCGGGTCGCCGTGGTTGGGGAGACTGGTTCGGGGAAGACGACCTTCGCCAAGCTCCTGGTCAGACTCATGGATCCCACCGGGGGCTCGATTCGGATCGGCGGATTGCCGGCACAGAAGATCCCTCTCGACGAACTCCGCGAAAGGGTGGCATTCGTTCCACAGGAGGGGTTCTTGTTCGACGACACCATTGCCAACAACGTCCGCTACGGCCGTCTCGACGCCAGCGATGCCGAGGTGTGGACGGCTTTCCACGAGCTGGGCCTCGGGGAGTGGGTCGAAGGTCTTCCCGATGGGCTGGAGACCATGGCCGGCGAGCGCGGCGGCAACCTCAGCGCGGGTGAGCGCCAACTCGTGGCCCTGGTGCGCGCCTGGATTGGGACGCCCGACCTGCTCGTTCTCGACGAGGCCACCTCTGCGGTCGACCCGGCGTTGGACGTGGCCCTGCGTCACGCCATCGACAAACTGACCGAAGGGCGCACTTCGGTCACGATTGCCCACCGACTGTCTACGGCCGAGGGTGCTGACGAGGTGCTCGTGTTCGACCACGGCGAGCTCGTCGAACGGGGTCACCATCGCGATCTGGTGGTCTGTGACGGGGTGTATGCCGCCCTCTATGCG
>Ga0299913_10002833_pt1 | contig 13914 bp, 14 predicted proteins | sample RVTome_9_FD_201360 | JGI IMG/M metagenome (GOLD analysis project Ga0299913, IMG submission 201360) | Soil microbial communities from uranium-contaminated site in the Upper Colorado River Basin, Wyoming, United States - RVT155D38 (version 2) ... | reverse complement strand
GCGCCCGCCCGAGCCCCCCGGGGAGCCGCTCCGCTGAACGATTTTTCTCGCAGATTGCGACAACGGGGCCGCCACCCCCCTTGCGCCTTGCCCGCGCGATGTCTAGGGTCGCGCCTGCGATCGGGAGCGAGCGGAACCGCGAAGCCAGCGGGCTCCACTCTCGAAGGTGGCGAGAAGGCTTATTTCGTGCGAAGGCTACGCACGAGGCAGGCAAGAACGTCACCCCCGATCGCTTTTTCCTGCGGCGGTAGGATCGGCGAGCGCGATGCGCCGACGCGGGGCCGGCGGCCGGCTCAGCCGATGCCGCCGTTGACCGAGCCCTCGCCTGCCCGTCCGACGTCCTCTCTACGTTCCCCGTGCGGCATCGCCGCCGGCCCCGGGAGACCTGCCACCCCCGCGGCCGAGCGACCGGGGCGCACAACCAGGGAGCAGGGCGCCGAGGGCGTTACCCCGGACCGGCCCACGGCTAGCCCGCCCGCTCCCGCCTCGCACGGGGAGCGGCACTCCGTGGCCCCCGCCCCGGATCGGGTGGTGCCGGACCCGCCGCCAGGGTGGCTGCTCCCCGTGCGAAGCCGACCCCCCTAGACTCGCGCGATCATGTCTGCCGGGGCCGCATCCGCGCTCGTCCTGCGATCGAGCACCGAGTGGGTCTTGCTGGGGGCCGGGCTGTTCTTCCTCTGGGCGCTGGCGCTCGGGGTCTGGAAGTACCGGCAGATGGCGGCCGCCGAGGACGGGCTCGCGCACCCCTACGTCGACACCGCCCACCGCGCGGCGCTGCTCTACAGCTTCGCGACCCTGCTACTCGCCGTGTTCGTCGAGCTCAGTGGCTGGAGCGAGGGGGTGAACCTCGCGGCGGCGCTAGCCGTGCTCGTCTTCTTCGCCGGCGCGATCGCCGGCTACGCGTACCACGGGTTCCGGCGCGACACCACGAACCAGTTCGTCGACCCCGTCCGCGGCCTGCACGCCTACATGTGGGCGCTGATCGTGGTCGAGATCGCCGGCACGGCCGTGCTGGTGGCCGGGTTCGTGGACGCGCGCCTGCTGTAGGTCCGCGGTGCCGCGCGCCGAGCGCGAGACGCCCTGGGCGATCGCGGTGATGAAGAGGACGTAGAAGCCGCCGATGATCGCCGCCGCGACGCCCCAGATCCAGGTTTGGCGAAGGCGTCGTAGGATTCTGCCCGTGAGCGATCGAGATCTCGTCGTCGTCGTCTTCGGCGCCACCAGCGTCACCGGGCGCCGGGTCGCCGCCTACCTCGCCGAGCGGGCGGAGGAAGCCGATTTCCGCTGGGCGGCCGCGGCGCGCGACGCCGCCAAGACGGAGCGGATCCTGGCCGAGGAGGGGGTGAGCGCCCCGGAGACGATCGTCGCCGACGTCTCCGACCCGGCCTCGCTGGAGGCGATGGCGGCGCGGACGAAGGTGGTGCTCAACCTCGTCGGCCCCTACACGCTCCACGGGCGCCCGGTGATCGCCGCCTGCGTCGGCGCCGGCACCGACTACGCCGACCTCACCGGCGAGATCCCGTTCGTGCGCCGGATCCAAGCCGAGTTCGACGCGCCGGCCGCCGAGGCCGGGATCAAGCTGGTCCAGGTCTGCGGGTTCGAGGCGCTGCCGCCGGATCTCGGGGTTCAGCTGGCCGCCGAGAGCGCTGCCGAGCGCTGGCAGGAGGGTCTCTCCGAGGTCGACCTCGAGGTCCGGATCACCGCGATGCCGAAGCGACCGCGCCCGTCGGACTTCATCTCCGGCGGCACCTTCCAGAGTCTCGCCGCGGCGGCGGGCGATCCCGACTCGGCGGTCATCACCGATCCCGCCTGCCTCATCGACGACCCCGCCTTTGCGGCCGACGTCCGCGGCCGAAGCCCGATCAAGGTCGCGCCTCGGCGGGGGACGGGCGGCTCCGTGCTGGCCCCGATGAGCCCTGCGGCGTTCATCAATCCGGCTGTGATCCACCGAAGCGCTGCGCTGCGCGCCTCCCGCGAGGGGAGCGTCGAGACGCCCTTCACCTACCGTGAGGGGGCGGCGGTCGAAGGCCCAGGGGCGACCCTCGCCCTCCGCTACGCTGCGGCCGGGACGCTGTCCGGAACCCAGGCTGCGGTCGGCAAGCTCGCCCAGGCGGGCTCATCGGTCCGCGAGCGCGCTTCCCGCTTGCTCACCCGGGCGCTGCCGTCGTCGGGCGCAGGCCCGGCGGCCGACCGGCTCGAGCCCTGGCGCTGGCGGATGGACATCCGCGCTCGTACCACCGGCGGCAACGAGGTCGAGATCGAGATCGACGCCGACGGGCATCCGGGATACCTGACCACCGCGCGCATGCTCGGCGAGGCCGGGTTGCTCCTGGCGGAGGCGGGCGCCACCCCCGAGGGTTCCGGCTGCCTCACCCCCGCGGCCGCCCTCGGCACCGCCAGCATCTCGCGCTTCGACAGCGCCCGCCTTCGTTTCTCCGCCCCGGCCTAGGCGCCAGCCCGCGCCCCAGTGCCTGCGCATCTTTCTCCGGACGTCCGGAGAAGAACGCTCAATCGCCCGCCGGGGGGGCTCACCCGGTGCGCGACGCGGGTGAGGATGGCCTCGACGTGGCGAGGCTGATGGCGGATCTGGGCGTGGGTGAAGCGCAGCGGGGTGAGGCCGGCGGCGGCGTGCGCCTGATCACGGAGGTGGTCGCGGGCCTGCTGCCCGGGGGTGCGGTGATAGCGCAGGCCGCCGGTCTCGACCACGAGGCCGAGTTCGGGGCAGAAGCGAAGCTCGCCGGCGCCAAGCGCGGCTCTGCGGTGAACGACCAGGTCCTCCGCGCCCCGCGGGCTGGCGGGCAGCGGCACGGAGATCTCGATCGCTCCGGGTCTTTCGTCGCCGATCACCGCCTGCGAGCCGCCGCTGGATCGCACTCGAGCTGAACCCGAGCGCCATCATCTGCGCCCGGGACACGACCCCGTGCTGGCGTGCCACCAGCGCCCAGAATGCCGCCGGCAGCGGTTGAGCGATCTTCTCCGCCACTCCAGAGAGGAGTGCGCAGCCACCGCGGATCCGCCCCCTGATAGACCTTCGCCGGTGAAGGTGGACGCGGGCGGGTACGCCGCCACGATCGACGCCGCGGGTGACGGAGCCCGCGCCGCCGAAGCGGACGGGTTCGACGGCTGGTGGGCGGTCGAGACGCAGGTCGATCCCTTCCTCGCCTGCGCGGTGGCGGCCGAGCGCACCGAGCGGATCGAGATTGGCACCGGGATCGCGGTGGCGCTGGCTCGGAACCCGATGACGGTGGCGCTTCAGGCCAACGACCTCCAGGCGCTCTCGGGCGGGCGCTTCGGGCTCGGCCTCGGGTCGCAGATCAAGCCGCACATCACCCGGCGCTATTCGATGCCGTGGTCGAAGCCGGCCGCGCGGATGCGCGAGTTCATCCTCGCGATCCGGGCGATCTGGGAGTGCTGGGAGACGGGCGGCGACCTCGCCTTCGAGGGCGAGTTCTATACCCACACGCTGATGGCGCCGTTCTTCAACCCGGGCCCGAACCCGCACGGGAACCCGAAGATCCTGCTCGCCGCCGTCGGGCCGCTGATGACCGAGGCGGCCGGCGAGGTCGCCGACGGCGTCCTCATCCACGGCTTCTCGACCGAACGCTACCTGCGCGAGGCGACGCTGCCCGCCCTGGAACGGGGATGGGCCAAGGCCGGGCGCGGCGGCAAGGAGTTCGAGATCACCGCGCCCGCGTTCGTGGTCGCCCGCGAGACCGAGGAGGAGATCGCCGCCGGGGTCGAGTTCATCCGCCAGCAGATCGCCTTCTACGGCTCGACCCCCGCCTACCGCCCGGTCCTGGAGCTGCATGGCTGGGGCGACCTCCAGGACGAGCTCAAGGCGATGACCAAGCAGGGCAAGTGGGATTCGATGAGCGAGCTGATCGACGACGGGATGCTCAACACCTTCGCGGTGATCGGTACCCCCGAGGAGGCGATCGCCGAGATCAGGCGCCGCTATGCCGACATCGCGACGCGGATCCAGCTGTCCGTCCCCCAGGAACGGGACGACCGGCGCTGGCGGTCGCTGTTCGAGGAGCTGCGTAACACCTAGTCGACGCCGCCGCTGGCGGCCTCGCCCGCGCTGCCTGGCCCGGCTTCGAGCACTTGACGCTCACCGCTTCGACTGCCAGAAAGCGAGCTCGCCGCCCGCCCGCGATGCGACCACGCTGCGCCAGCCCGCCTCGCCCTCCCGTGGCTCGAGCAGCACCCGCGCCCCCTGTCTGCGCGCCCGCTCGGTCGCGGCGAATGCGTCCGGAACCGCGACGTAGGGCAGCCACAGCGAGCGCTCGGTCGGGCACTCGACCGCGCCGCCGCCGAGCGCTCCCAGCTCGAGCGCCCAGTAGGAGCGATCGCCTGCCTCCACCCGCTCCGCTCGCCAGCCGCACACCTGCTCATAGAAGTCCGCCGCGCGACGCACGTCGCCGGTATGCAGCTCCAGGTGCACTACGGGGCTTCGGTTGGCGCGGATCACGTCGTGTCGGTATGACCGCTCGGATCTCCCGGACTCATCGCCGCCGACGAGCCCGAACCGCGGTTCGCGTCTAATCTCCCTGACGATGCCGGGTGCAACCACCGCCGAGGACGCGCGCGAGCGCGACTTGCTGGAGGCGGCGCGGGGAGGCGACGAAGACGCCTTCGCGCGCCTGGTCGAGCCGCGCCGGGGCGAGCTTCACGCCCACTGCTACCGCATGCTGGGCTCGGTGCACGACGCCGAGGACGCGCTCCAGGACGCCATGCTCCGGGCGTGGCGCGGGCTCCCCCGCTTCGAGGGCCGAAGCTCGCTGCGCTCGTGGCTGTACACGATCGCCACCAACGCCTGCCTCGACGCGATCGGGCGCCGGCCGAAGCGGGTGCTGCCGGTGGACTACGGACCCGCCGCCGACCCCCACGACGGGCCGGGCGACCCGGTGGTCGAGTCGGTGTGGATCGAGCCCTACCCGGACGAGACCCTCGGCGTCGAGGATGGCGACGCGGCGCCGGACGCCCGTTTCGAGCAGCGCGAGGCGGTCGAGCTGGCGTTCATCGCGGCGCTCCAGCACCTCCCTCCGAACCAGCGCGCCGCGCTGATCATGCGCGAGGTGCTGGGCTTCTCGGCCCGCGAGGTAGCCGAGGCGCTCGACACGACCACCGCCTCGATCAACAGCGCGCTCCAGCGCGCCCGCAAGACGGTGGACGAGCGCCTGCCCGAGCAGACCCAGCAGGCGACGCTGCACTCGCTTGGCGACGAGCGCGTCCGCGAGCTGGTCGACGGCTACGTCGATGCCTGGCAGCGCGAGGACATCGACTCGGTCGTCTCGATGCTCGCCGAGGACGCCAGCTTCTCGATGCCCCCGCTGGCCAGCTGGTACGGGGGCTCGCGCGAGCGCCTCGCCGAGTTCATGCAGGTCGGTCCGCTCTCCGGCGAGTGGCGCTGGCGCCCGGTGCGGGTTCGCGCGTCGGGTCAGGAGACGCTCGCCTTCTACGAGTGGGACTCCGACAGCGAGCGCTACCTCCCGTTCGCCCTCAACGTGCTGAGCTTCCGCGGCGAGGAGATCAGCGACGTCACCTGCTTCGTGTGCCGCTCGATCGAGAGCCCCGATCGCGCGGCCTATGCGCGCTGGCCCGACGAGCCCGTGGACCCGGCCAGGCTGCGCGCGTACTTCTCCCGCTTCGGGCTGCCGGACGACCTGCCCGAGTAGGCGCGACCCCGCTTGCGTAGGCTCCTGTCAATCGCGTGAGCGCAGCCCGAGACGTCCCGACACCCCACGCGCGCGGCGCGGTCGCCGTGGTGACCGACAGCACGCCGTACCTGCCCCGGGGGCTGGTCGAGCGGTGGGGGATTCGCGAGGTCAGCCTCTATGTGGGGTGGGATGGTGATCTTCGGCCCGAGCATCACTACGACGACCTCGATGCCTTCTACACGCGGCTACGCGAGTCCCCGGCGCTGCCGACGACATCGCAGCCCTCGGTCGGGGACTTCGTCGCCTGCTTCGAGCCGCTGGTGAACGCGGGCCGCGACGTCGTCTCCGTTCACATCGCGAGCGGCCTGTCGGGGACCTGCGCGGCGGCGACCGAGGCGGCGGGGATCGTGGTCGAGCGGGGGCATCCGGGGCGCGTCGAGGTGGTCGACAGCGAGACCGGCGCCGGCGGTCTGGGCTGCCTCGTCGTGGCCGCCGCGCGCGCCGCCGAGCAAGGTGCCGAGCTGAGCGCCGTGGTCGACGCCGTGCGCCACACCCGCGATCGCCTCCAGATGTGGTTCTGCCTGGACACTCTCGAATACCTGCGTCGTGGCGGGCGCATCGGTGGCGCCCAGGCGATGCTGGGCACGGCGCTGAAGGTCAAGCCGATCCTCACCTTCGGCACCGAGATCACCCCGGTCGGCCGGGTCCGAACGCGCCGCCGGGCGCTGGAGCGGATGGACGCCTATCTGGGCGAGCTGCACGATCGCGGCGCCGCCGACTGGATCGTGCAGCACGCCCAGTCGCCCGAGGACGCCGAGCACCTGGTCGCCCGGGGGACCGAGATCTTCGGCTCCGAGCCGCTGTTCTGCACCGAGGTGGGGCCGGTGCTGGGCACCCACCTCGGCTCCGGGATGCTGGTCGGAGGCATCGTCGACGCCTGATCAGGCGCTCTCGAGCGACGAGGCGAGCAACCGAGCGAACTCTGCCGGCTTGTCGGTCGGGATCAGATGGCCCGCGCCCGGAATTTCGACCAGCCGGGAGTTGGGGAGGAGGCGGTCAACGCGCCGGGTGGTGCGACGGAAGACCGCCCGGCCGCCATCGGTGATGGCGATCGTCGTCGGGTGGGCGACCCGGCGCAGATCCCTCGCGCGCGGGACCGGCAGAGCGAGCTGGAGGATCTCACGCAGCACGGCGCCGTTGTGAGCGCGTCCGGTCTCCTGCCATTCGGCCGGCATCGAGTCGAAGCCGTTGCCGCCGGGGCGAGAGCTGGCCCACCGGTAGAAGCCGACCGCGGCCTCCTCGCTGGCGCGTCGTACCAGCGCCCTGTAGCCGACCATCGCGAGCGCCCCCGCCGCGGAAGCGGAGGGGAAGAGAGCCATCTGGTTGGCCGGCTCCGCGAGGACGATCGACCGGACCAGCTCGGGGTTGCGCGCCGCCAGCGCCAGCACGATCACCCCGGCGGCGCTCTGGCCGACCAGGGCCGCGGGGGTCGCGTCGAGCGCCCGGAGAAGATCGGCGAGGTCGTCGACGTGGGTCTTCATGCTCGACGCCGGCGGGCCGCTCGACGCGCCATATCCGCGGCGGTCGTACGCGATCACTCGGTGCGTTCGCGCGATCGGTTCGGTGCTCGGAGTCCAGGTCGCGCTGTAGGTGCCCGTCCCGTGCACGCAGACGACCGGGTCGCCCTCCCCCCGCTCGTCATAGGCAAGCTCGGCTCCGTTTACCGCGATCCGCCGCACGATCGCACGCTAGCACCGGCTCTGCACGCGACCCCGGGGCCTGCCTTGCCCCTCCGTGGATCCGTGAAGGACTTGCCTCCGTGCGACGGGCGGCTACAACCCGAAAAGGGGCGGACCGCGCAGAGAGTGGGGTGAAGGTGCCTTAGGCGAGCTGCTGGGCGACGTTATCCAGGCCCGCCCGGTAGATGCCGCTGATCAACTCCGCGACCTCTTCCTCCGGGGCTCCATCGGCCTCGAACTCGCTGTTCCATTGAATCAGGCTCCCCTGATCAGATGCCGTAACGGCAATGCGTGACGAATAGTCACGAATGGGAAGCGGGCTTTCGAGGATCTCGTATGCGTAGTAACGATCGCTGTCGGAGTGCTCGGTGGTGCCCCCAGACCTGCTCGGGGCCGGCACTGAGCTGAATGTTCTCGCTTACCTTCACCACTTGGCGCCTCCCCGCTTCGGGGGTGACCTCAGGCCACCCATCGACCGTAGGCTATGTGATCGGGATGGAAGCTGGATGACGGCCCCGGCGTGGCGGCTCAAGGTGAACGCTCCTCCTAGGCCTCGAGCCACCTCAGGGCCAGCTTCAAAACGGCGCCCGCCTCGTAGCTGGCCTCGCATGGCCGCGGGTGCTGCGTGACCGTCGCGCGTTCGATGCGATCCGGTTCGCCCGAGCGGTCTCCGGGTCGCTGGACCGTCCTCTACGACGCGGACTGCGGCCTCTGCAAGTGGCTGCTGTCCGGTCTGCTGCGCTGGGATCGCGCTGCGCGCTTGCACCCGATCGCGCTGCAGGGATCCGAGGCCGACGAGCTGCTCCAAGGGCTCACCCCCGCCGAGCGGATGGGCTCATGGCATCTGGTCTCTCCCACGGGCGAGCGACGCTCGGGGGCCGCGGCGCTGCCGCCGATCCTGAGACTGCTTCCCGGAGGCCGGCTCCCGGCAGCCGCTTTCGCGCGGTTTCCGAGACTCACCGACCGCGGGTATCGGTGGGTGGCGGAGCACCGCTCGCAACTGTCCAACCGGCTGTCCTCGAGCGCCAAGCAGCGCGCCGCCGACCGGGTTCACCGGCGCGAGCAGGAGCCCGACACACATTGACGTCAGGCTGGAGATGGAGCTTTCCGAGTTGTCGCCCATCTACGATCCCGGGACAACGTTCACGACGAGAGGATCAGATTGGCGACGGCTGCTTCTTCCCAGGTTGACGACCACCCCGCGTTCGACACGATTGCGTACTGGCTCAGCATCGTCGGCATCTACGTCCTGCAGGCGGCGCTCTGGTACTACCCCTTCAAGGCGAAGGTCTTCGACGACGGGCTGATCGCGCCCGACGGGGTCAAGGAACAGTTCGCCGGCAGCTTCATCGACAGCTTCCCTGGGACGAGCGTCTCGTGGGCTCTGCTCGGCCTCCTGCAAGGGGTGATCGTCATCGCCCTGCTCGCCAGCCTCGTCAGGGGAGAGTTCCTGGCGCAGCGGCGCAAGCCGATCCTGCTCGGGGCGCTGGCCCTCGGCTTGGTGGCGTTTGCGCTGATGCTGTTCGGGAGCAGCATGACCTCGGAGTTCGAGAGCGTCGGCTCGCTCTTCAACTACTTCGGGCTGACGCTGGTGATGATCGTGTTCGTGCTGCTCCTGCCGCCGTACCGGCCCATCCGCTGGCTCAGCTCCCTCGTTTCTCGCTAGGCCCGGCCCTCGAGGCCCGCACCTGCTCCGGAAACCGGCTGGCACCCGATCACCTTCACCGGGCGGTTACGCCGACCCCGGCGACACGATTCCGACCCGGGCTTCCTCTGGGTTCGCAGCGACGATCACGCGGCACGGTCGCCTCGCCAGGACGGTTTGCAGAGTCTTCCCGTAGAGCGGCGATCCATTGCGGTAGCGCAGCGGCATCACCAGCGCGCTGGCCCCCAGCTCGCCGGCGGCCTCGACGATCGCCCCGCCCGCCTGCCCAGGGCGCACCCTCACCACGCTCCCGGACACGCGCCGACCGCAGATCAGCTTCGCCCGCTCGATCTGTGACTGCGCGGCGCTCTCCTCCGCGTCGAGGCGGGCGTCGAGCGGTAGGTGCGTCGGCACCTCCACCAGCGCCAGCACGAGGATCGCCCGCCGCCGGCGAGCCGCCAGCGCCTTCGCCGTGGCCACCACCTGCTCCGAGAAGGTGTCCCTCTCGAACGCCACGACCACGCTCTGGTACTCCACCTCCTCCACCCCCAGGGGAGTGAGCGTCTGGAGCTTCACGGTCTGGCGCAGTGTCAGTCCCTGACTGCGGCGGTAGAGCAGGTAGACGACGAGTCCGGTCGCCATCCAGGCAGCGCCGGCGGCCAGGGTCGAGAGGTCCAGCGAGATCACCACGACCCACGCGGCGAAGGTGCCGATTCCGCCGACCAGCGCGGTCAGCGGCACCCGGACGCCCCGGAGGCGGAAGTTCAGGGGCGGCCGCCAGGGCCGCTCCCGGTCGGGGTGCCTGCGGCGCAGGTGAAAGATCGCCACGTGCGCGACCGTGAACGAGAGCATCGCGCCGAACGAGTACATCGTGGCCAGGAACTCCGCCTGACCCGGAAGGATCGACAGCGCCGCGACGGCGGAGAAGACGATGATCGCCACGTATGGCGTGTGAAATCGCGGATGGACCTGGCGCAGGCGCTCGGGAAGCTGGCGGTACTGACCCATCGAGAAGGTCAGGCGCGATAGTCCGATCATCGCCGCGTTCGTCGCGATCACGAGGATCACGGCGGCGAGGACACCGACGTAGTAGCGACCGACTTCGGTGGCGCCGGGGCTGAGACCGATGTTCTCGACCACCCCGAGCACGGGATCCTCCGCGTAGGTCGTTCCGAGCTCGGTTGCGTAACTCCCCGCCGCGTCGGCGGTCACCGGCATCGCCGAGAGCGCGATCATCGGGAGCGTCGCGTACATGAACAGGACGGCTACGACGGTCAGGCCGGTGCCGCGCACGACCGTACGGCTTGCGTCTCGCGCCTCCTCCGCCATGTTCGAGATCGTCTCGATCCCGGTGAACGCGATCATCCCGACCGCGATTCCCAGGGCGAAGTTGCCCCACGTCGGAGCCACCCCGAGCTCGACGTTCGCGAGAAGGGTTTCGGGGCTGAGCACGAGGAAGACGCCGGCCACCACCAGCGCGAGCTGCGTGAGGAGGTCGCCGACCGCGAGCAGCAGGTTCAACCGCGCCGACTCCTGCGTGCCCTTCACGTTCAGTGCCACCAGCAGCGCGATCAGGGCCAACCCGCCGATGATGTCGCCCGGGGACCGGCCGAGCGGCTCCCAGAAGACCGCAAGGTAGTGCGGTACGAAGAAGGCCGAGATCGCGACCGTGATGATGTAGTTGAGCATCTGCCCCCAGGCGGCGACGAAGCTGACCAGCTCGTTGAAGGCGTGGCGGGCGAAGCTCGCCGATCCGCCAGCCTCCGGATACATCACGGTTCCCTCGATGTAGGTGGCTGCGGTGCATACGAAGATCAGCCCAGCGATCAGGAAGGCGACAGGCGTCAGCCCCAGCGCGAAGGCCGCGGTGACGCCGAGTGCGTAATACGGGGTCGACCCGACGTTGCCGTAGGCGGTCGAGAACAGGGCGCTGGTCCCGTGGACCCGACGCAACGCGGCCTCTCTGGGATGTCGCTCCGCCATCTCGGAGACCGGCTACGGTCCGGACTCCCCACGGTCGGCGGCCATGCACCCAGCTTCGGGGGCCGATATCAAGACGGCGTCCGGAATTCCCGGGCGCGCATCAAGATCTCGTCAAGATCCGGCCGATGCCCTCCACCTGGCGAAGCGCGGGGCGTACTCTCGCCTGGTGCGTCGCGAAGGATCCGGAGCGGAAGGGAGGTTCTGGCACCTCCTGGTCGGCCTGGTGGCCGCCGTGCTCGCGGTCGGCCTCACCACGCTCCTGCTGTATCCACTGCGCGAGGTGGCGCCGGCTGTCTCTCTGGGCGTGGTGTACCTGCTGGGAGTCCTGCTCGTCGCCTCGATCTGGGGCGCCTGGTTCGGCGTTCTGACTGCCGTCGCAGGCGCCGCCGCCTACAACTTCTTCCACATCCCCACCACCGGCCGGTTCACGATCACCGACGGCGAGAACTGGGTCGCGCTCGCCGTCTTCTTCCTGGCCGCCGTCTTCGCCGCGGAGCTGGCCCAGCGCGCACGACGGCGCGCGCAGGAGGCCGAGCAGCGCCGCCACGAGGCAGACCTTGCCGCCGAGATGGCGCAGCTCCTCCTCCGCGGGGATGACCTCGGCGAGTCGCTCGTCACCGTGGGGCAACGGGTCTCGCGGGCGCTCGGCGTCCCGTCGGCCTCGATCGAGCTGGGGGTGAAGGAGGCCGGAGAGAACCAGCGCGGGTTTCCGCTTCGTGAGGGGCCGCGGCAGTTCGCGACGCTGGCGGTTCCAAAGTCCACATCCGAGGCCACGCTGTACCGGCTCCAGGAGCGGATCGTCCCCGCCCTGGAGGCCCTGCTCGCCGCCGCCGTCGAGCGTGACGAGCTGCTCGGCGACCGGGTCGAGGCCTCCGCGCTCAGGCGCACGGATGCGCTCAAGACCGCGCTGTTGCGGGCGGTCTCGCACGACCTGCGCTCGCCGCTGACGGCTATCCGGGCTGCGGCCGAACCCCTGCGCGACGGGAGCCTCGATCACCAGGAGAGGACCGAGATGGCGTCGGTGGTGATCGAGGAGGCGGAGCGCCTCTCGCGCCTGATCGACAACCTGCTCGACCTCTCGCGGCTGGAGGCGGGCGCCGCCGAGCCGCGCTTCGCGCCGTGCGACATCGCGGAGGTGATCCACGCCGCGGCCGACGAGCTCCGGCTCCCACCGTCCGCGTTCCGCATCCAGATCGCCGACGACATCCCCGATGTCGAGGCCGATCCGGTTCAGCTCCAGCGCGCCTTCGCCAACCTGTTCGAGAACGCCCACCACCATTCCCGGAGACATCCGGTCCTGGTCCGCGCCTCGGGTCTCCACGACCGGGTCCTGATGCGCGTCGTGGACCGTGGCCCCGGGATTCCCGCGGCGCAGCGAGAGCGAATCTTCGAGCCCTTCTTCCGCTCAGACGCCGACGGCACCGGTCATCGCGGGTCGGGCCTCGGACTCGCGATCGTCCGGGGCTTCGTCGAGGGCAACGGCGGACGCGTCTGGGTCGAGTCCCCGCCGGGCCACGGAACGAGCTTCGTGCTCGAATTTCCGCTCAGCCGGCGGGTCTCTCCCACCGCCTCCGCCGAGACGAAACCCGGCGCGATCCGCGCATGAGCGAGCCGCGGCGACGAGTGCTCGTCTGCGACGACGAATCGCAGATCTTGAGGGCGCTGCGGGTCATTCTCCGCGATGCGGGCTTCGACGTGCTTCCGGCATCGAACGCACAAGAGGCGCTGGACGCTGCTGCGGTGGAGGCTCCCGACGCCGCGATCATCGACCTCATCCTGCCCGACGGGGACGGCGTGGACGTGACCCGCGCCCTGCGCGAGTGGTCGGCGATGACGATCATCGTTCTCTCCGCGCTCGGTGAGGAGGAGCAGAAGGTCCGAGCGCTCGAGGCCGGTGCCGACGACTACGTGACCAAGCCGTTCGGCCCGCGCGAGCTGGTCGCACGCCTCAACGCCGGCCTTCGGCGCGCCGCGGCTGGCGACGAGGGGCCGGTGATCCGGTCGGGAGCGCTCGAGCTCGACCTCGCCGCCCATCTTGCCCGCCTCGACGGCGAGGAGGTCCACCTCACGCGCACCGAGTTCAACCTGCTGAAGGCGCTGATGGCGAACCGCGGGCGGCTTCTCACCCACGCGGCCCTGTTGCGCGAGGTGTGGGGGCCGGCCTATGAGGACGATGTCCCCACCCTCCGCACCCACATTGCCAACCTCCGTCGCAAGGTCGAGCCCGACGGCAACCGCCGCCGCATCCGGACCGACCCGGGGGTCGGCTATCGGTTCGTCGACTGAGACATGACGGAGCTAGCCGGACTCGAACCGGCGACCTTCTGGGTGCGATGCGGGACGCCTCTTAGAGGCGAGAGCTTGCGCAATTGGCTCCAACAAGCCGAATCGCGCCACCATGTCGTGAAGCGACACCGCGCCGCATACTCGCGGATGCCACCAGATGTCGTTGGATTTGGGCACCAGAACGCAGTTAGTGCCCTTGTCGGGGATACTCGCCACGGTGTGTGAGGGGAACGCCGAGACTGCGCGCAAGGCGATCGAAGCGCTGAACGACGAGGGCGTGGACGGGATCATTCCGTACCTCCATCCCGAGGTCGAGTGGCACACCGATCCCAACTGGATCGAGCCGGGCGTCCATAGGGGAAGCGACGCTGTCGTCGCCTACCTTCGACAGATCGCCGACACCATCGGCGGTGTGCCGCGCTTCGAGGTTACGCACACCGAGGCAGTCGACGACGACACAGTCTTCGCGCAGACAACGGCATACCGGAACATCCAAGACAGCGAGGCGGAAGTCGTCCTGCTCGAGTGGTCGTTCGTGGTCACTTTTCGCGACGGGCTGCAGGCACGGGTGCGGAGCTTCTTCGATGTGAATGCGGCGCGC
>Ga0299913_10002832_pt1 | contig 13915 bp, 9 predicted proteins | sample RVTome_9_FD_201360 | JGI IMG/M metagenome (GOLD analysis project Ga0299913, IMG submission 201360) | Soil microbial communities from uranium-contaminated site in the Upper Colorado River Basin, Wyoming, United States - RVT155D38 (version 2) ... | reverse complement strand
AAGAGCGGTTGGCAAAGAGCGGGGTAGTTCCCCTGGTTCATGCGGAAGCGCCGGAAACGGCGGTTCAGATCAGCAAGGCCCTGCTGGCGGGGGGCCTTTCCGTCATCGAAGTGGTTTTGCGCACCGATGCGGCGTTGCGCTGTCTCGAGGCGGTGGGCAAAACGGTACCGCAGGCGATCGTGGGAGCGGGAACGGTTCTTACGGCGGAGCAGGCAGAGGCGGCGATTGGCGCGGGAGGGCGGTTCATCGTGTCGCCGGGCCTCGACGATGCGGTCGTCAAGGTAGGGATACGGCATGGCATCCCGGTGTTTCCGGGCATTGCCACGGCGACGGAACTGCAGCGCGCGCACAATCTCGGTCTGCGCACCGTCAAGTTCTTTCCGGCCGGCGTTGCCGGGGGCACGGCGATGATCAAAGCGCTCGCTCCTGCATTCCGCGGCATGAAGTTCATGCCGACCGGCGGAATCTCGGCTGCCAACCTCGGCGAGTACCTCGCTTTGCCGGCGGTCCTGGCCTGCGGCGGCAGCTGGCTCACGCCGTCCGCCGCGATTGAAAGCCACGACTTCGGAAAGATCACCGAACTGGCGGCGGCGGCGGTTGCCATAGCACAGGCACGTTAGCTGCAAAAACTAGGCCCTAAGGAGCGGAAACACATGGCGGAATTCCTGTCGTTCGGCGAAATCATGCTTCGCCTGAAAACGCCTGGCAACGAACGCTTTTTTCAGTCGTCCTCATTCGAGGCAACGTTCGGGGGCGGCGAGGCGAACGTTGCCGTGGCGCTCGCGAACTTCGGCTTGAGTGCGGGTTTCATTTCGGCGTTGCCGCGAAACGACCTCGGCGACGCGGCCATTCGCGAATTGCGCGGATTCGGGGTGGACACGACGGCTGTCCTGCGCGCGGGGGATCGCATGGGAATCTACTTTCTGGAAACAGGGGCCAATCAGCGTCCTTCCAAGGTCGTGTACGACCGGGCGGGATCTTCGATTGCAGAGGCGAAGCCCGGGGATTTCGACTGGGACCGCATCCTCGACGGCGGCAAATGGCTGCACATTACCGGCATCACACCGGCTCTCAGCCAGTCGGCCGCGGATCTCAGTTTCGAGGCGGTCAAGTCGGCGAAAGGGCTCGGTCTGACGGTGTCATGCGACTTCAATTATCGCGGCAAGCTCTGGAAGTACGGAAAGAGCGCCGTAGAGGTCATGTCCGAACTGGTGAAGTTCGTCGACGTCGGCATCGCGAATGAAGAGGACTGCCAGAAATCCCTCGGAGTGACCGTCGACGTCGACGTCAGCAGCGGCAAACTCGATCATGCGAAATATGAAGCCCTGAGCGAGAAGATGATGCAGACGTATCCGAATCTCTCGGTCATGGCGATTACGCTGCGCGAGTCCATGAGCGCCGATCGTAACGGCTGGTCTGCCTGTCTGCGCGACGGCGACGGGTTTCGCCTGTCGCGCCGGTTCGAAATCACGGATATCGTCGATCGCGTCGGAGGCGGGGACAGCTTTGCGTCCGCGCTCATTTACGGCCTTTCGGCGTATGACGACCGACAGCAGGCGCTCGAGTTTGCCGCGGCCGCCAGCTGCCTCAAGCACTCGATCTCCGGGGACTTCAACCGAGTTTCGGTTACCGAGGTGCGGAACCTGATGGGCGGGGACGCCTCGGGGCGGGTGCAGCGGTAACCGGTTTCCAGAAGGCGCGAGGAGAATAGCAATGAGCCGATATTCCACCATCATTCTTTGGCTGGCACCGTGGTGTCTGCTGACGGCGTGTAACGACAGCGAGCAGGCGGAGCAGCCGCCGGAGTCCGGCAGTGTCGTCACTACGGGCAAGATCGACACCGGTCTCGAAGCCGTGCCGGATGAAGTGCTCCGTGCGGCGCGCGAGGCAAGGCCGGAGCTCGAAGTGCGTGGTGCGGAATACGAACGCAGGGATGGTCGCGAATACTACGATCTGGAGGGTAGGTTGCCCGACGGCTCGGAGCTCGAACTGGATCTGACCCTGGCCGACGGCGCCTGGGCGGTCGTGGAAGTGCAGCGGGATATCGCACTGGAGCGGGTGCCCGGCGGGGCGCGTGAGGCGCTGGAGACGGAGCGGCCGGAATGGCAGCCGCACCGGATCATCGAAAGCGATCAGGGCGACGGCATGATCATTTACGAGTTCTTCGGCCCCGGGCCGGCCGGCGAAGACCTCAAGGTCGAGGTAAAGTGGGAAGGCGGCGTGGCCGAAGTGCTGAGTGACGAATGGATCCACTGACCCGGCACGCGCGACGGGTTCGGTCGCGCCTCACCGCTTCTGTCGCACGAAGGTGATGAGGTCACCGAAGTCCGCGCAGACGCTTGCTCCTGCGAGACAGGCTGCTACCGGTGTCATCGATTCTGACTACCCGCGGCAGACCTGATCGGCCGGTCCCACTTCGGTCCCGGTTTTCCCGCTGCTCCTCGTCACATAGCCCCACTGTGCTGCTCGGACGACCGAAAAACCGGGCTCGAACTGGAAGCGCCTCGCCTCGTCCGCTTCCACCGCGCGGACTGCCGAGGTCATAGGTTTTAATCGCCTTATTGCCTCGAAAGGGCAGCAGATCCGATGCTTGAGCCAATGCTTGACACCGGTGTCATCTCGAGTAGTATGGCGGTCAAGGCGCTTCGATCCTGGATACGGTCGTCTTAACTGCGTCAGCCGGGGCTGCCGGGAAAACTGATTCTCGAGGGGGATAATCGAATGAATGAAGCACTTTTCAAGGCGAGCAGATTCGCACTTGACCGGCTGACCATGGTCGGCCTGGCCGCAGCGATCTTAGGGCTGGCACTGCCCGCGCAGGCGCAGGCACAGGAAGAGACTGACGAGGCAATTGAAGAAGTTGTCGTCAAAGGCTTCCGCAGTAGTCTGCGGGCGGGGCTCGACGCCAAGCGGAATGCGACCGGAGCCATGGACAGCATCCACGCCGAAGACATCGCCGACTTTCCGGACACCAATCTTGCTGAAGCGCTGCAGCGGATTCCGGGCATCGCGATTACCCGCGAGGCGGGCGAAGGCCGCAACATCACCGTCCGCGGTCTCGATGCAAAATTCACGCGCGTTACGATGAACGGTACGATGGCTCAATCGCTGGCTGCCGGTTCGGGCGGCGTCCAGACTAACCGCTCGTTCGACTTCAATGTGTTTGCGTCCGAGTTGTTCAACCGCATCGACGTGCACAAGTCGACGTCGGCCGAAATGGAAGAAGGCTCGCTCGGCGCCACGGTCGCACTACATACGCCGCGTCCGCTCGACTACGATCCGTTTACCCTTGCCGGCAACATTCAGGCTGCCTACAACGATCAGGCAAGTGAGACCAAGCCGCGCGGCTCCGGGCTCTTCAGCTGGACAAACGACGCCGGGACTTTTGGCGCTTTGTTTACGGCTGCCTATTCCGAGCGCTTCGTGAGCAACACGGGCCCGCAGACCGGCCGCTGGGAAAACGACAACTTCGCGAGCTGTACGGCCTGTGGCGGTGACGCTGCGCTGGAGCAACAGGTATACGAGGCCTATCATCCGCGGTTTCCGCGCTTTGCCGATAAAGCGCACGACCATGAGCGCACCGGCATTACGGCTACGTTCCAGTTCGCGCCGACCGACTCGACCCTGATTACCGCCGATATCCTGAATGCACAGATCGAAGCCCGGCGCGATGAGCCGTTCATGCAGGCGATCTCGCTGGCTCGCACGGGTGCAGAGGGTGTTCAGCAGACCGACGTCGCCGCATTCACGCTCGACGGTGAAGCCATCATCGCCGCGACGATGGATGGTGTCGACACGCGCTCGGAAAATTTCGTCTCGTTCTGGGATTCCGACTTCACGCAATACCAGCTCAATCTGGACCAGGACCTCGGCGCGCGTGCGGGCATGCACCTGATGTTTGCGACCTCGGAGGCGCAGCTCAACAACCAGGAAACGACGCTGGCGCTGGAACACTTCAGCGACGGCGACGGGCGTGAAAACATAGCCTATGCAGAATCGGCGGATGCCGTCACTTACGACTACGCACAAATGCTTTCGCCGACGATCTCGTACAACTGGGATACGACCAATCCGGCCAACTGGGAGGTTTCCGAGTTTCGTGACCGCATCCACGACGCCGAGTCCGGTTTCGACACGATTCAGCTCGGTTTTGACTACGACCTCAGCGACGATCTGATCCTAAAAGTCGGATACTCCAACAAGGAATACTCGTTCCAACAGAGACAGTCGCGCGCGGACGCGCTGTTCGACCAGGTCGACGGCGACGTCAACGATCCTGACGGCGCGGCCGACGGCGTAGCCTGCGGTATCTCGGCGGTCGTCGACCCGGGCCTGGGATCGGTAGTCGATTTTGGCGCCACGCCGTTTTTCATGGCGGACGAGTCGCAGTTCCAGAGGTTCCGCGACTCGGGTTGCTGGCCGCAGAATCTGAGTACGGGTGACACGCGCCAGATCGTCGAGAATGACGACGCCTTCTACCTGCAACTCGATTTCTACGGCGACATTGCCGGTATGGAACTGCGAGGAAACGTCGGCGTTCGTGAAGTCAACACGAATCTGGAGTCGACAGGTATTACCGCCGTTGAGGGCGACTTGCTCGAAGTCACTGTGGAGCACGATTACTCGGACACGCTGCCGGCTGTCAATCTCGCACTGGACGTTACCGACGAGCTCGTTGCCCGCTTCGGCTGGGCCAAGGTCATGTCACGACCCGACATCAGTCTGCTGAGCCCGGGTGGCAGCGTCACGATTTTCGGCGTGCCGGCAGTCAGCTTCAACAACCCCTTCCTCGACCCGTACCGCGCCGACAACCTCGACGTGGCGCTTGAATGGTACTTCGACGCCGACGCCGTGCTCGCCCTGGCCTATTTCGAGCGCGACATCGAGTCGTTCCCGACCAGCGAGACCGTGCTGCTCCCGTGGTCGGAAGTCGGTCTGCCCGACTCGGTACTCGGCGCCCAGGTCGACGACCTCATCAACGAAGAGTTCTTGGTCAGCCGCCGCATCAACGGCGGTGGTGCGCGCCTCGATGGCTGGGAGATCCAGTATCAGCAGAATTTCGCCATGTTGCCGGGCCTGCTGCAGAACACGGGCGTCATCGCCAACTACACGAAGGTAGATTCAACGACGGACGGATCCGGGCTGCCATTGACCGGCCAGTCGGACGACTCGTATAACCTGACGGCGTACTACGAAGACGAGAGGTTCAGCACGAGACTGGCCTACAGCTTCCGGGGCGAGTTCAATACCCGCAACGATGCGAGCAACCCCGTCGGCGTCCGCTACCGGGGCGAGACGGAAAACCTCGACTTCTCGGCCTCGTACCAGGTGAACGACAGCCTCCGCCTCACGCTCGAGGCAATCAATCTGACGGACGAGCCGCAGATCGACTGGCTATGGCCGGCTGCCGGCGGACTCTTGATTGAAACGCAGTACACGGGGCGGCAATACTTCATCGGCGCCTCCTACCAGTACCGGTAATCTACAGGAACGGTTCCCCCGCCGTTCATTGGCGCAGATACTCGTATCTGCGCCAATTTTTTTTGGGAGCGACGGGGTATTCTGCATCGGGGTGAAAACAGATCATGAGAGCAACCGTGTCCCGCCGATCGGCGTTGAGAGCAATCGGGGTAGGCGTAGCCGGGCTGGCAGCCGGCACTGCCGTAAGGGGCTGGCAGACCGAGGAAGGCGAAGGCCGGGCGGATGACGATGCTTCGCGATGCTGGGGCAGGGGCTACGACGGGCAGCGCATCGCCGACCGCGGCGACGGCACGTTTCTCAACCCCGTCTTCGCCGGTGACCATCCCGACCCTGCCATCATCCGCGACGGCGACGTCTACTACCTGACGTTCTCGAGCTTCGACGCCTATCCCGGCCTCCTGATCTGGCGTTCGTACGACCTCGTGAACTGGGAGCCGGTGGGCCCGGCGCTCCAAACCCCCATCGGCTCCGTCTGGGCGCCTGATCTCGTCAAGCACGACGCCCGCTACTATCTGTACATCCCCGCGCGCACCGCCGACTACAAGTCGATCTACGCGATTCAGGCGGACGCCATCGAAGGCCCCTGGAGCGAGCCGGTCGACCTCGAGTTGCCGGACCATATCGACCCGGGCCACATCGTCGGCGAGGACGGGCGCCGGTACCTGTTCCTGTCCAACGGCGACATGGTGCCCCTCGCAGACGACGGCCTGAGCACTGCCGGCCCGGTCGAACATGTCTACGATCCCTGGCGTTACCCGGAGGAATGGGACGTCGAGTGCTTCTGCCCCGAAGGGCCGAAGATGCTGAAACACGGTGGCTGGTTCTACATGCTGACCGCCGTCGGCGGTACTGCCGGCCCACCGACCGGACATATGGTGATTGCCGCGAGGGCGAAATCGGTGCGCGGACCCTGGGAGCATGCTCCGAATAACCCTCAGGTGCGTACGTGGGCGCGTGACGAAAAATGGTGGTCGCGGGGCCACGCAACGCTGATCGACGGACCGGAAGGCGACTGGTGGCTGATATCCCACGGATACGAGAACGGCTACTGGACGCTGGGTCGCCAATGCCTGCTGGAGCCCGTGCGATGGCGTCCGGACGGCTGGTTCGAAACGACGGCGGGCGATCTTTCCGAGGCGTTGCCGAAGCCGGCAGGGGGCCGTGCCGTGCCGCACGGCCTGACACTCTCGGATGATTTCTCCGGGAATCGCCTTGCGCCGCAATGGGCGTTCTACAAGTCGGCGCCCAATGAAGCGTCGCGGGTCCGCGTCGCGAACAACACGCTGCATCTTGCGGCGAAGGGCGGGGAACCGCCGGATTCGTCACCCTTGTGCTTCGTATGCGGAGACCAGGCCTACTCCGTCGATGTGGAAATAGAGCGAGACGCCGGCGCCCGCGGCGGTTTGCTGCTGTTCTACAATGACCGATTGTATTGCGGACTCGGGTTCGACGATGACGGCCTGGTGATGCATCGCTACGGCCTGGAACGTCGCCGCAATGAGAATCCGGACAGCCGCAGGCTGTTCATGCGCATCGAGAACGACCGGCATATCGTCACGATTTATACCAGCCCGGACGGCGCCCGCTGGACCAAGTTCGACGTCCAGATGGAAACGTCGGGTTATCATCACAACGTTGCTTACGACTTCCTGAGTCTCAGGCCTGGAATCTACGCTGCCGGTGCCGGGGAGGTCAGATTCAGAAATCTGCAGTACGGGGCGCTTTGATGCCACTACGTTTGGCGACTTGCCGGCGCATCGCATTGTGCGATTGAACCGCCGGCAGCTCATCGGCGGCGGACTTGCCGTATCGCTTTTTCGGTCCGGGGTGCACGGGATACCGGTGGGCACGAGGCCGGCGGCCGGGTCTCCCTGGATCCTCTGGTACCGGCATCCGGCTCGCCGCTGGGTCGAAGCGCTGCCCATAGGTAACGGGCGCCTTGGGGGTATGGTCTTCGGAGGCGCTGGCGGCGAGCGAATTCAGTTGAACGAAGACACGTTCTGGGCCGGCGGTCCTTACGATCCTTCAAGTGCAGAGGCCAGAACCGCGCTGCCCCGCGTGCGGGACCTGATTCGAAACGGTCGCTTCAGAGAAGCGCAGAATCTCGCTGAAGAGAAAATGATGGCTCGCCCCATCCGGCAGATGTCGTTTCAGACGCTGGGCGAGCTGTTGATCGACTCGGAACCGACGGGGACGGCTCGCGGCTATTCTCGCTGGCTGGATCTCGAGGAGGCTGTTGCTGTCGCGGATTGGCGTGACGGTGACGACCGCGTTCGACGTGTCGCTTATGTGAGCGCCGCCGATAACGTGCTGGTAGTGGAATATTCGACGGAGGGCAGCGCGGTCGATGCCACTGTCAGGTTCTCGCTCGAGGGTGCAGAGCCGCGAGGCGACGAACTCTGGCTCGAGGGCAGAAACCTTGCGCAGCACGGGATACCCGGCGCGCTCAGGTTTGCAGTTGCGGCAAAGGTAATAAGTGCGGATGCGGAAGTGCAGCCGGCAGGTAACGCAATCCGTGTGACTGGCGCGCGCGCGTTCAGGATTCTGGTGTCGGCGCATACGAGCTACCGGGATTGGCGAAACGTCGACGCCGATCCTGTCGCGGCTGTCCGGCTCGACCTCGATCGTGCGGCGGGTCGCGAACCAGAGCAGTGTCTTGCACGACACCGGGCCGCCCATCGAACGTTGTTTCGCGGCTTTGACATCGATCTGGGTCCGGACCCGTTTCCTGGCATACCGACTGACGAACGGATACGTTTCAGCCACGACGCAAATCGTGACGATCCCTATCTGGCGGCGCTGTATGTCCAGTTTGCCCGCTACCTCCTGATCAGTTCCTCGCGGCCGGGTTGTCAGCCCGCGAATCTCCAGGGACTGTGGAACGACAGCAACGAACCCCCGTGGGGCTCGAAGTACACGATCAACATCAATACTGAAATGAACTACTGGCCCGCAGAACCGACGGGGCTCGGGCCGTGTGTGGAGCCGCTGATACGCATGGTCGAGGAACTCGCGGAGTCCGGTATCCGAACCGCCAGGGCCAACTATGGAGCCCGCGGCTGGGTAACGCACCACAACACCGACTTGTGGCGGGCTTCAGCGCCGATCGATGCAGCTCGCTACGGACTCTGGCCCACCGGCGGTGCCTGGCTATGCAAGCACCTGTGGGATCGATGGGACTTCAGCCGCGACGAGTCCGTACTGCGGAGGATTTATCCCCTGATCCGGGATGCAGGGCTTTTCTTCCTCGATACGCTCGTCGAGACCGCGGACGGCGACGGACTGGTGACCAGTCCTTCGATGTCGCCGGAAAACGAGCATCGCCATGGAATAAGCATCTGCGAGGGTCCGGCAATGGACCGGCAGATCCTGCGCGAACTGTTTTCGAACATCATCGAAGCGTCCAGGATGCTCGATCTGGACGACGAACTGCGGCAGGAATTCGCCTCGGCGCGAGAACGCTTGCCCGAAGATCGCATCGGTGCCGTGGGACAGCTTCAGGAATGGCTGGATGATTGGGACATGGACGTTCCGGAGATTCAGCATCGACATGTATCGCACCTGTACGCCTTGCATCCGGGTCACGCCATCGGCCCGGAGACGCCGGATCGTTATGCGGCCGCCCGCCGCTCACTCGAAATTCGCGGGGACGATGCGACCGGCTGGGGCATCGGTTGGCGCATAAACCTGTGGGCGCGTCTGGGCGACGGGAAGCGGGCGTACGCAGTACTCAGGAAACTCCTGGGGCCGGACCGCACGTACCCGAATATGCTCGATGCTCATCCTCCTTTTCAGATAGACGGCAACTTCGGTGGCGCCGCGGGCATCCTCGAAATGCTGGTGCGGGACCGCCCGAATAGCCTCGAGCTCCTGCCCGCTTTGCCGGACGAATGGCCATCGGGGCTGGTGGACGGCCTGAGGTTGCGGGGCTGCCTGCAAGCCCGGCTGGCGTGGGCGGAAGGACGGCTGAAGTATGCGCGGTTCACCGCCGACAAAGCGATTTCGCGGGACATCAGATACGGAGGCACTACGCATCGCCTGGAATTTCAGCCGGGCCAGACCAGAGAAATCGTCGGTTAAGGGCTCGGTCGGGAATGTCAAGTTATTCCTGACCGAGCCCTGAGCCTGGCGAAGCTTTGCGGAGCTTCCCTCCGGTCATGACTTCCGCAGACTCCCGACAGATGCCGAGAAGGACGCAGACGCCATGTTTACAAGACGACAGTTTGTCACCATCGGGTGCGCTTCGGCGAGCGCGTTTTGCCTTACAGCGCCTGCATTCGGTGCATCGGGGTCCAGCCCGGTCCTGCCGACCGCCCATGGGCCGGTGCGCGGCTTCGTCGACAGGAACGTCAATGTTTTTCGCGGCATAAGGTACGGTGCAAGTACCGCAAAACGCCGCTTCAGGCCGCCGCTCCCGCCGGATCCCTGGCAGGACGTTCTCGATGCCTTGGACTACGCTCCGGCGGCGCCGCAGAACAATACCGACGAACGGATCAGCGAAGACTGCCTGTTTCTGAACGTCTGGACACCGGGCGTCGAGCGAGAGGCGAAACGGCCGGTCATGTTTTATGTCCATGGCGGCGCATACGCCCACGGTTCCGGTGCCAGTCCCCTGTACGATGGCACGGAGTTGTGCCGGCGCGGTGACGTGGTCGTGGTGACCGTCAATCATCGCCTCAACGCGTTCGGCTATCTCTACCTGCAGCGAGTCGCCGGAGCCGATTTCGCGGATTCTGGCAACGTCGGCCAACTCGATCTGATCCTTGCGCTCCGCTGGGTCAGGGACAACATCGCGCAGTTCGGCGGCGATCCGGGCAACGTGACGGTATTCGGCCAATCCGGTGGCGGAGCCAAAATCGCCACCATGATGGCGATGCCGACGGCAGGAGGTCTTTTTCATCGCGCGGCAAGCATGAGCGGACAGCAGGTGACTGCGTCCGGCCCCCTGAATGCCACGACGAGAACGAACGCCTATCTCGAAGCTCTCGAGGTCGCGCCGAACGATGTGGAGTCGCTGCTTGCGATGCCGATGGAGCGGCTGCTCGAAGGCCTTGATGCAAGGGACCCGGTGTTTGACTACGGTGCCGTCTATTTCGGCCCGGTCCTCGACATGCGCTCGTTGATGCGACATCCGTTCTACCCTGACGCTGCGCCGCAGTCCGCGCATATTCCGATGATCATCGGCAATACGAGTGGTGAGACGCGCGCTTTTCTGAGAGAGCCACGGTATTACGATCTCAGCTGGGACGAGGTGCCTGAGCTGTTGGTTCCGAACATGCGCGTCGACATCCGGCCGGAATACGTCGTCGCCGAGTATCGGAAGCTGTACCCCGACTACACGCCGAGCGACGTTTTCTTTGCGGCAACCACCGCCGCCCGTTCCTGGCGCGCCGCCATCATCGAAGCCGAGGAACGGGCGAAGCAGGGCGGTGCCGCGACATACGTGTATCAGCTGAATTGGAAAAGTCCGACACGGCCCGAGTTCGGGGCGCCACACGGATTCGACATCCCCCTGGTGTTCGGTAACCTTGATACCCGGGATTCCCTGGCAGGAAACGGGCGGGAAGCGCGTACCGTCTCAGCGAAGATGAGCGATGCGTTCGTGGCCTTCGCGAGGACCGGGAATCCGAACCACGAGAGCCTGCCCGACTGGAAGCCGTACACGCTTGCCGGCCGGCAAACGATGGTATTCGACAGAAACTGCCGCCTCGAGAATGATCCACGAGGTGCGGAACGCAGGCTGTTTGCCACTGTGCCGTACGTGCAGCCAGGCACGTGATGCGTCCTGCCATGCTCCCAGGGCTCCTAACCCTTTTGATCGGTGCGGTCGTCACCGACGCCGCCGCTGGTGACGGTCCGGTTATCCCGCTTTGGCCCGACGGACCGCCTGGCAGGCAGGCGACGGCGGTCGAGCTGTCGGTCGAGGATCGCGCTGCCGCGGGCCAGTTGCAGGACCGTGCTGCGACGGGAATTACCGAGCCCACGCTGACCGTCTTCCCGGCCACCAGGCCCGACGGTAGCGCCCTGCTGATTATTCCCGGCGGCGGCTATGCACGCGTCGTAATGGACAAAGAAGGCTATGAGAGCGCACGGTGGTTTGCCGAGCGCGGTACGACGGCGTACGTGCTGCTTTACCGGTTGCCCGGGGAGTCCTGGGAGCAGGGCCCCGACGTCGTGCTGCAGGACACGCAGCGGTCGATGCGCATCATACGTTCCCGGGCGGAGCGGTATTCACTCGACAGCAAGCGAATCGGCGTAATGGGATTTTCCGCCGGCGGCCACGCCGCCGCCGTTCTGTCGACGCGCTTCGCGGACGTCGTCTATCCGCCTGCCGACACGATCGACGATATGCCTGCGCGACCGGACTTTACCGTGCTGATGTATCCGGTCATTCTGATGGACGGGAGAGCAGCTCATGCCGGTTCGCGCACGAATCTGCTTGGTAGCGAGCCGACGGCAGCGGCCATCCGGGTTCAGTCGCCGCATCTGCGCGTCTCTCCGTCGACGCCTCCTACGTTCCTGTTGCATGCCTCCGACGACGAGTCTGTCGTCGTCGACAACAGTTTGCGCATGCACTCGGCACTGCTGGAGACGAGAATCGAGACGGAATTACATGTGTTCGCGGCCGGAGGGCACGGTTTCGGAATGCGGAATGCGGCGGGCCTGCCTGTGGCGGTGTGGCCGCGCCTGGTGCGCCGGTGGATGCTGGAACTTTTTGAGACCGCACCGGAATGAGCGATCCGGGACCGCCCCGACCGACTCCGATGGCGCCTATACGGACTTTTCGGTGGCGCGACAGCGGATTTCGCCATCGTCACCGAACGAGATGCGCGCGGTCTGTCCGATGAGGATGTCGTGAATGCCGGTGGTCTGTCCGGTTGCGATGACGGCGCCCGAACGCAACGGACGGCCACGCCGGGCGGCGAGCTCCAGCATGAACTGGAGCGAACGAAGCGGGCCGCCAGTGAGGTTGAAGACGCCGCCTTTGCCGACGCTCACGTTTTCGATGAAGGTCTCGCAGGACATGCTCTCGACGTCCCGCGAACGCCAGTCCCCGATCGACGGCCCGACGATCAGGCCGGCGTTATTGCCGAAGTCGGACGCAATCGCCGCGGGTCCCAGGTCGTTGATCGTTTTCAGGGGGCTGCCGGCCATCTCGACGCCGATCCTGAGGTCGGCCATCATCCCGGCAGCTTCCTCGCGACTCCAGGTGAGCTTGTCCCGCGGCGCATCGCTACCTACGACAATGACGAACTCGGCTTCGACGGCAGCAAAGCCTCCCGGATAGACGGGCAGGTCCAGCTGAGCGCCTGAATCGCTGTAGTGTATCGTTTCGCGAAAGATGGGGCCGGCCAGGCGATCCGAGCCGAACCGTTTTTCCAGGGTCGGTGGAATCCGCCCGACCTTCCAGCCGCCGATTTCGTCCGGCCACAGCTCGATGGCCACGTCCTGACAGCGGTAAGCCGCCTCGAGATCCTGTGGAACCTCTCCGGGGTAGGCGGCCAGTGGCTTCGAGGACAGTCTTGCGTCAACCAGGCTGGCGGCGACGGCCCGCGCTTCGGTATCGTCGACGACGCGCCGCCATCGACCGGAATCAGCTTTCATAGGCATTCACGTTATGCGGTTCTGCAGCCGCTGGACTTTGAATTGTATATCGTTCAAGCTGTTTTGGAAACCGGTGTCATTTTACCAGGGCCGTGCCGATTCGAGCCGTGTCGCATCAGGAGAAAACACCTATGACACAGAAGCTTAACTACAGTCTGCGACGACTGGCGGCCGCCTTTCCGCTGCCCGCCGCGGCGCTCGGCATTCTGTTTTCCGGCCCGGGGCTGGCCGCCGGCGAGCAGGTGGCGTTTCCCGGTGCCGCAGGATGGGCGGCATCCACGCCCGGCGGTCGGGGAGGCGAGATTCTGCGTGTCACCAGTCTGGAGGCCGACGGCCCGGGGTCGCTGCGCGCCGCTCTGGACCACGAAGGTCCTCGCATCGTCGTATTCGAGGTGGGCGGTGTCATCGACCTCGACCGCGCGACGCTGCGCGTCCAGCATCCGTACGTCACGATCGCCGGTCAGACAGCGCCGTCTCCCGGCATCACCGTTATCCGGGGAGGCCTGGATGTGGCAACCCACGACGTGGTCATTCGGCACCTTCGCATACGCCCCGGCGAAGCCGGGGCCGCCAAGGGCAGCGACTGGGGAGAGGACGCCATATCGACAGCATCCGCCCGCGATCTGATTGTCGACCACTGTTCGCTGACGTGGGCCACCGACGAAAACCTCTCGGCGAGCGGGCCGCGCTTCACGGGAGAAACTCCGGACGACTGGCGGCGCGGCACGTCGCGTCGCATCACCTTCAGCCACAATATCATCGCCGAAGGACTTGCCGATTCCACGCACCCCAAGTTCGAGCATTCGAAAGGTTCGCTGATTCATGACAA
>Ga0299913_10002831_pt1 | contig 13915 bp, 11 predicted proteins | sample RVTome_9_FD_201360 | JGI IMG/M metagenome (GOLD analysis project Ga0299913, IMG submission 201360) | Soil microbial communities from uranium-contaminated site in the Upper Colorado River Basin, Wyoming, United States - RVT155D38 (version 2) ... | reverse complement strand
TCGGATCTGGCAGCGCTTCATGACGCGCGCGCTCGAGGGCGTGGAGCCGGTCGGCTTCCCCGAGACCCCGCCGCTGTCGAGCATCGTCCGGACCGGCTCGACCGAGGTGCCCGACGTCGTCGGCATGGACGCGACCGAGGCGCTGCGGACGCTGTCGGAGCACGGCCTCGTGGGCATCGTGCGCAGCGTGAACACGCCGATCAAGCCGGGCAAGGTGCTGTCGCAGTCACCCGCCGACGGGCGCGAGGTGCGCCGGGGCACGCAAGTGACCATCCGGGTGTCGACCGGGTCAAGCGCGCCGCCGCCGACCGAGAGCCCGACCCCGAGCGAGTCGGCCACCCCGACCGAGTCGGCCACGCCCACCACGGAACCGACTCCGACCGTCACGACGGACCCTGAGCCCACCGTGGAGCCGAGCCCGACCGAACCGGATCCCGAGCCGTCCCCCAGCCCGACGCGCCGCCGCCGCGGCACCCCCTCACCAACCCCAACCCCCGACCCCACCCTCGAAGCCGACACCAACGCCGACACCATCGAGCCCACCCCGACCCCCACCTCGGGATGACTCACATCGAGGCGATCAACTTCTCGACGCGCTCGTCCTCGTAACGGAACGGGTCTTTGCACAGCACCGTCCGCTGCGCCTGGTCGTTCAGCTTGAGGTGCACCCAGTCGACGGTGAAGTCGCGCCGCTTGCGCTTGGCCTCGCGGATGAACTCCCCGCGCAGCTTGGCACGGGTCGTCTGCGGCGGCAGGCCCATCGCCGTGTCGATCTCGGCGTCGTCGGTGATGCGGTCCACCTTGTCGCGGCGCTGGAGCAGGTAGTACAGGCCGCGGCTGCGGTTCACGTCGTGGTACTGCAGGTCGAGCATGCCCACGCGCGCGTGCGACAGCGGCAGGTCGTGGCGGCGCCGGTAGTCCTCGATGATGTTGTACTTCGCGACCCAGTCGCACTCGCGCGACAGCTTCAGCGGGTCGTCGGCGATGGTCTCGAGGATCCGGCCCCATTCGGCGACGACCTTCTCGGCCTCGGGATCGGGCCCGGTCCGCTCGATGAATTGCGCGACGCGCGAGAAGTACTCGCGCTGGATCTCCAGCGCGCTCATCTCGCGGCCGCCGGCGAGCTTCACGCGCCGCTGGCAGGTCATGTCGTGGCTGATCTCGCGGATGGCCCGGATCGGGTTGTCGAGCGTGAGGTCGCGCATCACGGTGCCCGCCTCGATCATCCGCAGCACGAGGTCGGCGGTGGCGACCTTCAGCCACACCGCGTACTCGCTCATGTTGCTGTCGCCGACGATCACGTGCAGGCGGCGGTAGCGCTCGGCGTCGGCGTGCGGCTCGTCGCGCGAGTTGATGATCGGGCGGCTGCGCGTCGTGGCCGAGCTCAAGCCCTCCCAGATGTGCTCGGCGCGCTGGCTGACCGAGAACACGGCGCCACGCGGGGTCTGGAGCACCTTGCCCGCGCCCGCGAAGATCTGACGGGTCACCAGGAACGGGATCAGCGTGTCGGCGAGCTTCTGGAACTCGCCGAAGCGCGCGACCAGGTAGTTCTCGTGACTGCCGTAGCTGTTGCCGGCACTGTCGGTGTTGTTCTTGAACAGGTAGATCTCCCCGGCGATGCCTTCTTCCTGCAGGCGCTGCTCGGCCTGCTCGACGAGGCTTTCGAGGATGCGTTCCCCCGCCTTGTCGTGCGCCACGAGCTGGCGGACGCTGTCGCACTCGGGCGTGGCGTACTCGGGGTGGCTGCCGACGTCGAGGTACAGGCGCGCGCCGTTTTCGAGGAACACGTTCGACGAGCGGCCCCACGACACGACGCGGCGAAACAGGTAGCGGGCCACCTCGTCCGGGGAGAGCCGCCGCTGCCCGCGGAACGTGCAGGTCACGCCGTACTCGACCTCGATGCCGAAGATCCGGCGCTCCATCCGTGTGCCTTCCGACGTGGGGCGGAACCCGATTGTAGGGCTCACCGATACCTGTCGGCCGGATGAGGCGAAACCTTGCGAGCGGTGGCTCAGGGGCGGCGGGCCCAGTACAGCGTGCGGCCGAGCTCGGACCCACGCGGCGGTGGTGTCGAGGTACTCGGCCGAGACGTCGCGGGCGCACACGTCGGTGAACCCGGCGGCGGCAAGCATGCGGTCGTACGGCGCCCTGGCCCAGGTCGCGCGCGGCGCGACCTCGCGTAGCGCCCGCCGCCGCGCCGCATGCATGTCGCGCGGGAACTCGATGGTAAAGAACGCGATCCGCCCACCCGGCCGCAGGACCCGCCGCATCGCGCTCAGCACGGAGCGCTTGGCGACCAGTCAGCACAGGACGTCGGTCGAGACCACGGCGTCGACGGACTTCGGCCGCAGCGGCAGCCCCGCCGCCGACGCGACGGCGAAGCGCACCTGATCGGCCACGTCCTCCGCCGCTGCCCGGGCGCGCGCCAGTCGCAGGCCCTCGAGCGGGAGGTCGGTCAGCAGCGCGTCACAGCCGGTGCGCTTGGCCAGGTACAGCCCTGGCCAGCCGCGCCCCGCCCCGACGTCGAGCAGCAGGCGCCCCGGACCGAGCGCGAGTATGTCGGCGAGCTCGTCGGCCTGGGCCATGGTGGTGTAGCCGCTCGCGCCCCAGTCGCCACCGATGACGGCGCGCTCGATGTCGTCGTTGACCTGCCGGCGCTCCAGGCCGTAGCGGTCCGCGTACTGCTCGCGTGCCTCCGCCTCGTCCCGGTTCACCGCGTCATGCCAGCGCGGCGGCGATCTCGGCGTCGGTCATGCGGAAGAACTTGCGGCGGGCGCGCCCGCGGTCAAGGCCAGCCACCTCGAGACCGCCCGGCTCGATCGGCCGCTCCTCGGCGGTCGACAGCGCCTCGTGCGCGAGCCGCAGCGCGGCGTCGCGCGTCATCGTCGCGTCGAAGCGCTCGGACACCGCCGCGGTGATGCCGTCGGCAGAGCCACCGATCGCGAAGTGTCCCTCTTTGTCGGTGATCGAGCCGTCGTAGAGGACGTGGTACAGCTCGATCGCGTCGGCGCTGATCTCGGCGACGAGCAGCTCCACCTCGAACGGCTTGGAGGACTCGGTGAACGCGGCCCCGAGCGCGGTCGCGTAGGCGTTCGCGAGCGCCCGGCCGGTGACGTCCTCGCGGGCGTACTGGTAGCCCTTGACGTCGGCGAGGCGGATACCTGCGACGCGCAGCTGCTCGAACTCGTTGTACTTGCCGACTGCGGCGAAGGCGATGCGGTCGTAGATCTCACTGACCTTGTGCAGCGTCGCGGACGGGTTCTCGGCGACGAACAGGATCCCGTCGGCGTAGGTCAGAGCCACGACGGACTTGCCCCGGCCGATGCCCTTGCGGGCGAAGTCGGCCTTGTCCTTCATGACCTGCTCGGGGGACACGTAGTACGGCATTGCCATGTGCGGTGCTCCTGTCAGCCAGTCGTGATTCCCCTACTGCCGCCGCCGGTCGATGACCCCGCGCACGCGTGCCGCGATGTCCTCGTCGGTCAGCTCGCGGTAGCCCGCGCTGTCGATCACCGTCACCAGGGGATAGATCTCGCGCACCAGGTCGGGGCCGCCGGTCGCCGAGTCCTCGTCGGCGGCGTCCCACAGCGCCTCGATCGCCATGTTGATGGCGGCGTCCTGCGTGAGGTCGTCGTGGAAGCGCGCCTTGAGCGATCCGCGCGCATCGCGCCCGCCGGAACCCGTGGTGGCGAAGCGGCGCTCCTCGTATCGGCCGCCGGCCGCGTCGAACTCGTAGATGCGGGCGACGCCCTCGCGCGGGTCGTAGCCCGCGAACAGCGGCACCACGATCAGCCCCTGCATGGCCAATGGCAGGTTCGCGCGCACCATCTGCGCGAGCTTGTTGGCCTTACCGTCCAGCGACAGTGGGTTGCCCTCGACCTTCTCGTAGTGCTCGAGCTCGGTCGCGAAGATCTTGGCCAGCTCCATTGCGGGGCCGGCCGCGCCGCTGATGCCCACGGCGGACCACGAGTCGGCTTCGAACACCTTGCGCATGTCGCGCTTGGAGATGATGTTGCCCGAGGTGGCGCGCCGGTCGCCGGCCATCACCACGCCCTGCGTGCCCTCGGCGCTGTACGTCAGCGCGAGCACGGTGGTGCCGTCGACGTGGTCCACCGTCACCGGCCCCCCCAGGGCGCGCGCGATGTGCTCGGGCGCCTGCCGCTGCAGCAGCGCAAAGAAGCTGGGACCCGCGAGATCGAACGGATCGACATCGGGCAGCCTCACGCGTCCACCGTCCCGCTCGGGGCTGGGTCGTTCGCGGCGATCTGCACTGTGCCACCTCCATTGATGCGTGGGTCTCGCATGCTACCGGCCGCCCATCGCACGTGACGCGTTAGACCACCGTGCGGCGATAGGTGCGCACCGCGAGCCAGGCGAAGACGATCGAGATGCCCGTCATCCACAGCACGGACGCCACGAGTTCGCCGCCGACCGTGTGCCCCGGCGGCAGCGCGCCGTCACCGAGCATCAAGCCGCGCAGGGCGTTGGTCACCACCGAGATCGGCTGGCGGTCGGCGAACGCGCGCAGCCAGTCCGGCATGGTCTGGGTGGGCACGAAGATCGACGAGGCGAACACGAGCGGGAAGATCGGGACGAACGCGGCCGCCTGGGCCGCCTCGGGGTTGCGCACGAGCAAGCCGACCGTGGCCATCACCCACGACAGCGCGAACGTGAACAGCAGCGCCAGCAGGAATCCGGCGAAGAAGCGTGGCCACGATGTCTGCTGGCGGAAGCCGAGCAGGAAGCCGACCACGATCATCAGAGCGAGCACGAACGCGTTGCGGACGACGTCGGCGATCGTGCGGCCGGCCAGCACGGCCGAGCGGGCCATCGGCAGCGAGCGGAAGCGGTCGATCACGCCCTTGGACAGGTCCTCGGTCAGCCCGATCGCGGTCTGGCCGGCGCCGAAGGTCGAGATCTGGATGAGCAGGCCCGGCACGAGCCAGTTGATGTACTTGCCACCGGCCGCGGGCGGGATGGACGCGCCCATGGCGCCGCCAAAGACGTAGTTGAACAGCAGCAAGAACATCACGGGCTGGACGGTCGAGAACACGAGCACCTGGGGCAGGCGGACGGTGCGCATCAGGTTGCGCCGCACCAGCACCCCGATGTCGGACAGCGCCGAGGCGAACGAGACGTGTGCCCTCGCGGCGGGATCGGCGAACGTCGTCATGCGCGCATCCCGGCCGCCGGGGCGGTCTCCCCGACCGGCGCGTCGCCGGTCAGCGCCATGAAGACGTCGTCCAGGGTGGGCTTGTGCAGCGCGAGGTCGACCGGCTTGATCCGCGCCGCGTCGAGCGCCCGGACGACCTGCACGAGCGTGGTCGCGCCCTTGGGCGCCGCGACCCGAAGCCGGTCCTCGACGGGGTCGTGCACGGGAACGTCGCCGGTCACCTGTTCGAGGATACGCATGGTGCGCGACCGCATGCGCTCGTTGACGACCAGTTCGATCACCGATCCCCCCAGCGTGGCCTTGAGGTCGTGGCCGGTGCCCTCGGTGACGATGCGGCCCTTGTGGATGACCGCGATGCGCGCCGCCAGGCGGTCGACCTCCTCCAGGTACTGCGTGGTCAGCAGGACGGTGGTGCCCGAGGCGACCAGGTCCTCGACCAGCTCCCACAGCTCCATGCGGCTGCGGGGATCGACGCCGGTGGTCGGCTCGTCGAGGAACATGACCTGGGGACGGCCCACCAGCGACGCGGCCAGGTCCAGCCGGCGGCGCATGCCGCCCGAGTACGTGGAGACGCGCCGGTGGGCGTCGCCCGCCAAGCCGATGCGCTCCAGCACGTCGGCGGCGCGGCCGCGTGCCTCCTTGGCGGACAGCCCGTACAGGCGGCCGATCATCTCGACGTTCTCGCGGCCGGTGAGGTATTCGTCGACGGCGGCGAACTGGCCCGCCAAGCCGATGCGGGCACGTGCGGCGCCGGGATCGCGCAGGACGTCGACCCCGGCCACCTCGACCGTGCCCTCGTCGGGGCGCAGGAGCGTGGTCAGGACGCGGATCAGGGTGGTCTTGCCGGCGCCGTTCGGGCCGAGCAGCCCGTAGACCACACCGGGGGGGACCTCGAGGCTGACGCCGTCCAGCGCGCGGACGTCGCCGAAGCGCCGGACCACCCCGCGGACGCGAACGGCCGGCCGGCTGTCGTTCGTCAAGGCGGCTACTGACCGCCCTTCTGGACGTAGTTCTTCACGAACTCCTCGGCGTTCTCCTCGAGGACCTCGTCGATCTCGTCGAGCAGATCGTCGATCTCGCTGGTGTCGACCGCCTCGGTCGACTCCTCGGTGGTCGAGGTGGCCTCGACCTCCTCGGCGTTCTCCTGCTTGGCCTTGCGCTTCTGTACCTGGCCGCCATCGGTCATCGCGTCACCTCCTGAATTGCCAGTCTAGCGACGCCCCATCCCCACCCGGGGTGTCTCAGTGGTTGAGGGCTTCGAGGAGTTCCGCGGCGGTGTCGCAGCGGTCGATGAGGTCCTTGGTGGCGTCACGGCCGCCCTTGCCGGGATCCATCATCGGCACGCGTTGGAGGCTGTCGCGGCCGAGGTCGAAGATGATCGAGTCCCAGCCCGCCGCCGCGACCTGGTCGCGGTACTTGTCCAGGCAGCGCCCGCGGAAATACGCGCGGGTGTCGTCGGGCGGGTTGCTGATCGCGCGGCGCACCTCGTCCTCGTCCACCAGGCGCTCCATGCGGCCGGTGGCGACAAGGCGGTTGTACAGCCCCTTGTCCTGACGCACGTCGTGGTACTGCAGGTCGATCAGCTTGAGCTTGTCGTCCGCCCAGCCCAGGCCGTCCCGTTCCACGTAGCGCTGCAGGATGCGGTACTTCGTCACCCAGTCGACGACGCCGTCCAGCGACATCGGGTCGTCCTCGACGGCGGTCAGCAGGCGCTCCCACATCTCGACCACGGCCTGGCCCCACGCGGGCGCACCCTCGTGCTCCTTGCAGTAGGACTTCGCCTGCTCCAGGTAGTGCCACTGCATCGCGATCGGCGTCATCGAGCGGCCGTCCTTGAGCTGCACCGGCCGTCGGCAGGTGAGGTCGTGCGACACCGCGTGCAAGGCCTTAACCGGCGCCGCGGGCGAAGGAGGATCAGTCAGCACACCGTCCTCGACCATCGACAGCAGCAGAGCCGTCGAGCCGAGCTTGAGATAGGTGCAGACCTCGCTCATGTTCGCGTCGCCGATGATCACGTGCAGGCGGCGAAAACGGTCGGGGTCGGCGTGCGGCTCGTCGCGTGTGTTCACGATCGGTCGCTTCAGCGTCGTTTCCAGGCCCACCTCGACCTCGAAGAAGTCCGCGCGCTGGCTGATCTGGTACGGCACGTCGTCGAGGCTGAACTCGTTGCCGATACGCCCGGCGCCGACCAGGATCTGGCGGCTGACGAAGAACGGGGTGATCTGGCGCACGATCTCGCCGAACGCCACGCGGCGGTCGACCAGGTAGTTCTCGTGCATGCCGTACGCGGCGCCCTTGCCGTCGGTGTTGTTCTTCGAGATCAGGATGCGGCCCTCACGGCCGGCGTCGCGCAGCGGCAGCACCTCGGACGCCTTGGCGGCCGCGACCTCCAGGATCCGCTCCCCCGCCTTGTCCCACACCACCGCGTCGCGCGGGTTGGAGCACTCCGGCGAGCTGTACTCGGGGTGCGCGTGGTCCACGTAGAAGCGCGCGCCGTTGGTGAGGATCGAGTTCGCCAGGCCCAGGTCGTCGTCGGGCGGGGCCTCGGCCATCGACCCCTGGGTGAACCCGCGCGCGTCGCGCAGCGGGTTCTCCTCCTCGTAGTCCCAGCGCGCCCGGGGACGGCCGTCGGCGGCGTAGGCGTTCACGACCATGGACGACGCCAGCACAGGGTTGAAGTCCGGACGCCCGACGACGGTGATGCCGAACTCCGTCTCGGTGCCCAGGTACTTCGGCAGCGCCACCGCAGGCCTCGCTCCCCGCCTACAGGTACTGGCCGGTGTTGACGTTCTCGATGGACTTGCCGGGCGCCTTGCCGTCGCCGATGAGCGTGCGCACGTACACGATGCGCTCACCCTTCTTGCCCGAGATCCGTGCCCAGTCGTCCGGGTTGGTGGTGTTGGGCAGGTCCTCGTTCTCGCGGAACTCGTCGCGCACGGCCTGGTAGAGGTCCTCGGCCTTGATGCCCTTCTGGCCCTCGTCGAGGTAGCGCTTGATCGCGTACTTCTTGGCCCGCGCGACGACGTTCTCGATCATCGCGCCGGAGTTGAAGTCCTTGAAGTACAGCAGTTCCTTGTCGCCGTTGGCGTAGGTGACCTCGAGGAAGCGGTTCTCATCCGCCTCGGCGTACATGCGGTCCACGGTCTCGGCGACCAGCGCGTCGACCGCCTCCTCCTCGCTGCCGTACTCCTTGACCGTGTCGGGGTGCAGCGGCAGCCCGGGGTGCAGGTAGATGCGGAAGATCTGCTTGGCGGCCTGCGCGTCAGGGCGCTCGATCTTGATCTTCACGTCCAGGCGGCCGGGACGCAGGATCGCGGGGTCGATCATGTCCTCGCGGTTGGATGCGCCGATCACGATCACGTCCTTCAGCGTCTCGACGCCGTCGATCTCGCTCAGCAGCTGCGGCACGATCGTGTTCTCGACGTCGCTGGACACGCCCGACCCGCGCGTGCGGAAAATCGAATCCATCTCGTCGAAGAACACGATCACCGGGAAGCCCTCGGCGACCTTCTCCCGCGCGCGCTGGAAGATCAGGCGAATCTGGCGCTCGGTCTCGCCCACGTACTTGTTGAGCAGTTCCGGGCCTTTGATGTTCAGGAAGTAGCTGCGCGCGTCGGCGCGGCCCTCCTTCTCGGCCACGCGCTTGGCCAGCGAGTTCGCGACCGCCTTGGCGATCATCGTCTTGCCGCAGCCGGGAGGCCCGTACAGCAGGATGCCCTTGGGCGGGCGCAGCTCGTGCTCGACGAACAGGTCCGCGTGCAGGAACGGCAGCTCGACCGCGTCCTGGATCGCCTCGATCTGGTCGTGCAGGCCGCCGATGTCCTCGTAGGCGATGTCGGGCACTTCCTCCAGGACCAGCTCCTCGACCTCCGGCCGCGGCAGGCGCTCCAGCGCCCAGCCGGAGCGGCTGTCGACGAGCAGGCTGTCGCCGGCGCGCAGCTTGACCTGGGTCAGCGGCTCGGCCAGGCGCACCACGACCTCGTCGTCGGTGTGGCCCACCACCAGCACGCGCCCGTCGTGCAGCTGCTCCTTGAGGGTCATCACGTCGCCGACCTGCTCCCAGCGGGCCGCCTCGATGACGTTGAGCGCCTCGTTCAGCACGACTTCCTGGCCGCGCCGCAGCGCGGCGACATCCAGGTCGGGGCTCGCGTTGACCCGCAGCTTGCGGCCCTGGGCAAAGATCTCGACCGAGCCGTCCTCGTTGGCCTCCAGGAACACGCCGTAGCCGGACGGCGGCGTGGACAGCTTCTCGATCTGCGCCTTCAGCGCGACGATCTGCTCGCGGGCCTCGCGCAGCGTGTCGGCGAGCTTGCCGTTCTGCGCCATGGTCGCCGACAGCTGGCTCTTGGACTCCATCAGGCGCTCTTCGACCGAGCGCAGGCGGGTCGGGGCATCCTCCAGGCGCCGGCGCAGCGTGGCCAGCTCCTCTTCGAGCAGACGGATCTGGCTGCGGAGCTCTCCCAGTTCAGCCTCTTGCTCTGCCATGACGTGCCCCTTCCGCGACCAGTGGAGCGCGGTGCGAGTATAGGTTCGACGGTTCCCGTCGGCCGCGAGGCCAACCGCTATCGCTGTCGCAACAAATCGCCCAATTGCCGTGCCGCCGAATCGGCGAGCACATCCTCCCCGCCGACGACCACTCCCAAAAGATCGGCAGCCGACTTCCGCCTCTCCACCACCTCCTCGAGGAGCCGCACCGAGGGTTCGGACAGGCGCTCGCCACCGGCGTCCCCGGTGCTGACAAAGAAGCCCCCGTAGGCGCCCGTGACCACCGACGCGCCCAGCGCATGAGCGAAATGCTCGGGTCCTTCGATGTTGAGCATGGCCACCACCGCGGGCGGGCCACCAAGGCGGCGCAGCACTTCGCCCGCGGTCTCCGCCAGCGTCTCGTGGCGGTTGGCGCCCGCCAGGCGCACGAGCGTCCGCGCGCGCGCCGCCCGCTGGGCCGCGAGGGCGACCCGGTCCGAGATCCGACTGCCGGCGCCGATTACGATCACGCGGTCGGGATGCAGGTCCGCCAGCGCCGCCTCGGTGGCGGGGTGCAGCTCGCGTGCCCCGGTCAGCAGCACGGGGATGGCGAAGCGCGACGCGAGCTGGCCCGCGCCCACGGCGTCCGGCCAGGCGTCGCGGGTCGCCACGATCACCTCGGGGACCGGCCCCATGCCGCTGCGCTTGCGGATCCGCGCGATCTCCCGCGCGACGCGCGCGGCCGTGTCCTCGCGCGCCGGCCCGGCCAGCCGCAGCGGCTCGTAGCCCATGGCACGCAGCTCGGACTCCACGCCCGCACGTACGCCGGACACGCCCCCGAGCACGTAGACGGTCGCGCCCTCGGGCAGGGAGCGGCGCAGCTCCTTGCGGTTCTGCGGCTCGAGCAGGGCGCCTGGCGCCTGGAACAGCAGCGGCCCCACGCCCATCCCGAGCGCGCTGCCGGCCAGGGCGTCGGGGAAGTCGTCGTCGCGGGCGATCACCGCGTGCACTGCACCGCCCTCGCGGAAGACCAAGCGCGAGGTTGCCCCGGCCTGCTGCACGCTCTCGGTCCGGCCCTCGACGCCGCCGTCCACGCGGTAGGGGCCAGGCCCTGGCGGGCGCGGGTTCAGCCGCAGCACGGGGAACCACAGGTCACGGACGGGATCGGGTACCAGTTCGCGGCGTTCGGCGTAGCGCACCGCCCGGTCCGCGCGCACCACCCCCCAGCCCAGGTCGTCCGAACGCGTCCCGCCGCCGGGATGTTCGGCGGTTCGTTCCAGGATGGACTCGAGTTCGTCCGGCGTCAGGGCGGGCCGGGCGCTGCGCAGCAGCGCCGCAACGCCGGTCACGAACGGCGCGGCGAAGCTCGTCCCCTGCGTCGTCGTCCACCCGCCGCGGGCGCGTGTGGTGAGGATAAGCCCCTCGCCGCCGCCCAGGTCCGACCCCCCGGGGGCCACGAGGTCGACCCACGGGTTCGCGGCGCTGTACGGCGCGCGCAGTCCGTCACGCCCGACCGCGCCCACGGACACGATGCCCGGGCACGACGCGGGCACCTGCGCGCTGCCGACGCCGCTGTTGCCCGCCGCCGCCACGACCAGCACGCCGCGGGTGCGCGCCTCCGCGATGGCCTGCTCGTAGGCCTCCGGGCAGTAGGCCTGCCGCCCCCCGACCGACAGGTTCACGACGTCGACCGCCCCGTCGCGGTTGTAGACCGCGTAGTGCAGCGCGGCGAGGATCGCGCTGTCGCTCGCTCCCGCGCAGCTGCCGGGCGTCGTGCGCGAGCTGACCGCCAAATCGACGATGCCGACCTTCCACGCGACCCCGACGCCCGCTTGACCGTCGTTGCCCAGCGCGCCGACGACGCCCGCCACCATCGTGCCGTGACCGATGTCGCAGCTGTCGTTGTCGACGCCGCGGCCGCGCTCCAGCGCCACGCCGCCGGACAGGTCGAGTTGCTCGACGACGTTGGCCCGCAGGTCGGGATGCGTGCCGTCCACGCCGCTGTCGATCAGGGCGACCCGGACGGCGCGGCTGCCCACCGTCTGGTCCCAGGCCGCCGGCACCCGCGCCATCGACAGGCTCCACTGCTGCACGAACAACGGGTCGGAGGGCTCGACCTGCCACGCGCGCAGGCGGTCGGGCTCGACCGAACGCACACGCGGGGCGGCGCGCAGCGCGGCAGCGGCCTCCCGGGTGCGTTCCGGCGCCACGCTGACGACGCGCAGCCCGTCGCCGATCGCGCGCACCTGGGCGTCCATGCCACGCAGCGCACCGGCGAGGTCCACGCCCGGGTCGACCCCAACCAGCAGGCGCCCGGCCACCACCGCGTCGTCAATGGACACAGGGTTCGCCATGGCGGGCAGCAGGGGCGCGAGTCCCACGACGGGCAAGACGAGCAGCACGACACAAAGCGCGGCAGGCGCCAGGTGCCGCGTGGTCCTGGGGAAGGTATTCATGAACGTCGCAGCCTGGGACGATGCAGACACGGACGCCGTTACGCGGCGCCGGGCTGCGGCGGCTCGGCGGCGAGACGGCGCGCGGTGGTCAGGAAGGCGGTGTGGGCGATCATGCGGTGGTCGGGCCGCACCGCCAAGCCGTCGACGTGCCAGCCGCGCACGATCGTCTCGACCGTCTTGGCCATGCCCCAACGCGGGTCCTCGACCAGCCCTTCGTGCAGCCGCATGATCTGCGGCACCGTCGGGGTGTAGGACAGCAGTATCCCGCCGGGCCGCAGCGCTTCGGCGGCCGGCTTCAGCATCTCCCACGGGTCGAGCAGGTCCAGCACGATGCGGTCGCAGGCGACGCCCGCCAGGCCCTCGCCGACGTCCCCGCGCCGCAGCTCCCAGTTGGCCGGCATGGCGCCGAAGCGTTCGATCACGTTGCGCTCAGCCACGACGGCGTGGTCCTCGCGCAGCTCGAAGCTGATCACCCGGCCCTCGGGGCCCACCGCGCGCAAGAGCGCGCTGGTCAGCGCACCCGATCCAGCACCGGCCTCGACCACCGTGACGCCCGGCACGATGTCGGCCAGCGCGACGATCATCGCCTGGTCCTTGGGGTAGACCACCTGCGCGCCGCGCGGCGCCTTGACCGTCCAGTCCGCAGACGTGGGGCGCAGCACGAGCAGCGTCGTGCCCTTGGCGGTGCGCACCGTGCAGCCCTCGGGGCGGCCGATGATGTCGTCGTGGCGCATGATCCCCGAGTGCGAGTGCCAATCCTTGCCGGCCTCCAGGGTCAGCAGGTAGCGGCGATCCTTGCGGTCCAGCAGCAGGACCTTCTCCCCCGCCTCCAGCGACGCGGGATGCCCGGGGTGGCGCGGGGCGGTCATGCGGGCTCCAGGATCTGCAGGATGCGGCCGCGTGTGCGGCAGAACGCGCACAGGGGCGCCAGGCCGTCGCGGCGTTCGGCGGGGCCGGTGGTGGTGGGCATGCCGCACTCGGTGCAGGCCGCCAGGCCACTCGCGTCGGTGTCGGCGTCGGCGAAGAACTGCGGCTGCGCGCGCTCGAGGAAGCCGAACAGGAACTGCCCCTTGGTGCCGGGCGAGTGCCGCTCCAGCTCGTTCAGCGCGTCCTTGTAGCGCAGCACCGTGTTGCCGCCCACCATCGGGCACTCCTCGACCACGTACTCGAGCCCCTTGACGACGCAGTACGCGGCCATCTCGCGTTCGCCGAGGCGGTACAGCGGCTTGACCTTCTTGGCCATGACGCCGTCCGAGGCGGGCAGGCACGGCGACTGGCGCGCCATGAACGGCGTCTGCCAGCGCAGCACGTTGCCGAGAAGCTGCGCCGCCTCGTCGTCGAGGTTGTGGCCCGTCGCCATCACGTCGTAGCCGTGCTCCAGCGCGATGCGGTTGAACGCGTAGCGCTTGGACAGCCCGCACACGCCGCACGACGAGCGGGTGCGCAGCGTCGCAGCCTGCGGGATGGCGTAGCCGTACTCGTCGGCCAGGTCGACCAGGTGCAGCGTCGCGCCGCGGCGGGCGGCGTAGTCACGCACGATCTGCTCGGAACGCTCGGAGTACTCCCCGATGCCCAGGCCGAGATACATGCCGTCGGCGCGGTAGCCCATGTCCAGCAGCACGTCCCACAGCGCGAGCGAGTCCTTGCCGCCGCTGACGGCGACGAGCACGCGATCTGCATAGGACAGCATCCCGTGCCGGTCGATCGCGTCGCGCACCTGGCTGCGCACATGGTCAAGGAAGCAGTCGGGGCAGTAGGCCGCGCGGTGGCGCGGGATCTCGATCACCGACGTCGCGCCACAGCGGCACTTGGCCGGCCCGGC
>Ga0299913_10002830_pt1 | contig 13916 bp, 12 predicted proteins | sample RVTome_9_FD_201360 | JGI IMG/M metagenome (GOLD analysis project Ga0299913, IMG submission 201360) | Soil microbial communities from uranium-contaminated site in the Upper Colorado River Basin, Wyoming, United States - RVT155D38 (version 2) ... | reverse complement strand
AGGGCGGTAGAGGTGCCACGCCCCGTCCATCCGCAGGTGGCTGTGCAGCGTGCGATCGTCGTCGAAGCGCGTCAGCAGGTGCTTGCCGACGGTGGCCACCTCGCGGACCGTCCGCCCGGCCAGGTCGACCGTGACCAGCCTCGGGTGCCGCAGCTCACCCCGGACCAGCAGCTTGCCGCCGAGCGCCTGGTCGAGCCGACGCCCGGCCAGGAACACGGTGTCGCCCTCGGGCACCCTTCGACGCTACCGCCTGCGGCGCGGGTCGACGCTACCGCCTTGCCGCCGGGCGGGTCTCAGCCGTCCTCGTCGGCGCTGCCAGGGCGGCGGTACCGGCTGGTGCGCAGCACCCTGGCCAGCAGCGACTGGTAGGCCACCGAGATCTCCCTGGCGCCGGGGGTGCCCCAGCGCTGCACCGGCACGCAGGCGCCCTGCGCGTGCTGCACCGCGGAACGGTCCGGCAGGGAGATCGGCAGCACCAGCGGGCCGAAGATCTCGCGCAGCTCGCGGATGCGGTAGTCGTGCTCCAGCAGGTGCGTGCGCACCCGGTTGACCACCACACCGAGCGGCTGCAGGTTCGGGTTGTGCTGCTCGCGCTCGGCGTGCACGGCCTCGAACGCGCGCTGCACCCCGGTGACGGAGAACATCGTCGGCTCGGTGACCAGCAGCGCCCGGTCCGCCGCGACCAGTGCCGACCGGGTGAGCTGGCCGAGCGACGGCGGGCAGTCCAGCAGCACCAGCCGGTATGGCGGGTTGTCCTCGTCGGCGAACCTGTCCACCGTGGAAAGTGCATGGGCCAGCCGGCCGAGGCGCTTGAAGTCCGGGTCCGGCCGGTTGTGCACCTCCACGTCCTCGGAGCCGACCAGCACGTCGACGTTGTCGTCCCACGAGCTCGGCGCGATGGCCTTGCGCAGTGTGGCCTCCGACGGGTGGGTCAGCACGTCGGCGAGCGTGGCGTCGGTGTCGTCCGGTTCCAGCGCGCTCGTCGCGTTCCCCTGCGGGTCGAGGTCCACGACCAGGGTGCGCACGCCGCGGATCATCGCCGCACCCGCCAGACCCAGCACCACGGACGTCTTGCCGACGCCCCCCTTCAGGCTGAGCACCGCCACGGTTCGCACGCATGCACCTTAGAGCGTCCGGCTTCGAGCGGTGCCCGCCGGCCGCGATACCCCAGCTAAGGTGAGCGCCGTGCGGGCCGACGCGGTGTACCAGGCGCTGGAAGCGGAGATGACGGCAGCCCGCGACCGGCACCCCGGCGCGCTCGTCACGGTCCTCGACGTCGGCGGCGGATCCGGGGTGTGGGCGGTGCCGCTCGCCGTCGCCGGCTGCGCCGTGACCGTCATCGACCCGAGCCCGGACGCCCTGGCCGTGCTGCGCCGGCGGGCGACCGAGGCCGGCTGCGGCGAACGCGTCGTCGGCGTCCAGGGCGACACCGACATGCTCGCCGAGCTCGTGCCACCCGACGGCGCCGACCTGGTGCTGGCCCACGGGGTGCTGGAGGTGGTGGACGACGCCGCGGCCGCGGTGGCCGCCCTGGCCCGCTGCACCGCCTCCGGCGGGGTGCTCTCGGTGCTGGTGGCCAACCGTTTCGCGGCCGTGCTCAACAGGGCGATGGCGGGACGGCTGGCCGACGCGAGGCAGCTGCTGGACGACCCGGACGGGCGGCTGCCGCGCAGGGACGACGGCGGCCACGACGCGCTGCGCCGCCGGCTGGACACCGACCGGCTGCGCGCGCTGCTCGACGCGGCCGGGCTGGACGTCGAGTTGCTGCAGGGGGACGGGGTGGTGACCGACCTGGTTCCCGGCGCCACGCTCGACGCCAGTCCCGGGGCCGCCGAGGTGCTGGCCGAGCTGGAGCTGCGCGCGGCCGTCACGCCGCCCCTTCGAGATGTGGCATCAAGGCTGCATGCCATGGCCAGGCGGCCCGTTCGGGGCTAACGTGCAAGGGTGCTGCCCGATGACTGATTACAGGGGTCTGACACCGGGTAGTCCGAATTGCGCTTGGCTCGTATCCTGAACCTGACACCGTCGATGACGGCACCGACTGGACTGCCGACTGCCGGAGGAGGGAACCATGCCACTCTCCGAGCACGAGCAGCGGTTGCTCGAGCAGATTGAGCGCGCTCTCTACGCCGAAGATCCGAAGTTCGCCTCAACTGTTCGCGGAGCCAAGGTCCGCCGCCCGTCGAGGCGCCGCCGGCTGCAGGGTGCCGCGCTGTTCCTGCTCGGTCTGGTATTGCTCATCGTCGGTGTCGTGGTGCACGTCCGCGCCTTCGAAGTGCCGGTGATCAGCGTGTTCGGCTTCCTGGTGATGTTCGCCGGTGCGGTGCTCGCCGTGCTCGGCGGGCGCAACCGCGGCTCGGCCGGCGGCGAGCAGTCCGCCGAGTCGGCCAGCGGTGCCGCGGGCCGCAACTCGTTCACCCAGCGGATGGAGGACAGGTTCCGCCGTCGCTTCGAGGAGCCGTAAGGTCGAGAGACTCTCGTCGAGGAACCCTCTGAGCACCCGCGCCGCTGATGCAGCGACGCGGGCGCTTCCGGTTTACAGCTCGTAGTCGCCGGCGTCCGGCTCCCGCTTGTTCGGTCGTAGCACCGAGCGCGGCAGCAGGCGGGCCCTCAGCGCCAGCGGGGCATTGCGCGCGAAGCTGTCCCGCACCTCGCGCAGCGCGTCGCCGAGCGTCGAGTCCGCCCCGCCACCGGCCCCGTACCAGGCGCGTTCCACCGCGCCCACCATCATGCGCAGCCCGCGCCGGCCGTCGTCGTCGAGGCCGTGGTCGCGCGCCAGCCGGTTGGCGGCCAGCCGCACGGTGTCGGTGTCGGGCACGGCGCTGCCCCGGTCCCAGGACTCGGCCAGCAGTTCGCGCCATGCCGCCGTGGCGGCCTCCGGGCCGCCGGCCGCCACCAGGCGCAGTCGGTTGCGCCGCTGCCACTCCCGAACGGCCGCGGGGCCGCCGGCCAGCGCGGCCAGCAGGAGCAGCACGAGCAGGGTGAGGCCGAGCGGCCGCATCCAGCCGCCGGGACCGCCCTCGCCTGGCGGGGCGGCGGCCAGGTCGTCCGGATTGGTGCCGTCGGGGGACGTGCCGCTGGCGGTGGGCGTCGTGGCCGTGCCGGTCGGGTCGTCGGGGTCGGGGTTCTGCCCGGGCGCGGTCGTCGGGCTGTTCGCGCTCGCCACGTAGGCCGGCGTGACGTCACGGCCGTCCGGCAGCGGCGTCGGGTCGAAGACGACCCAGCCGATGCCGGGGAAGAAGACCTCCACCCACGCGTGCGCGTCCTCGGTGGTGATCACCCGCGTCTCGCCGGACTCGTAGCCGGCCGTGTAGCCGATGACCACCCTGGACGGGATGCCGACCGCACGCAGCAGCACGCCCATCGCCGATGCGTACTGCTCGCAGTAGCCGGCCTTGCCTTCGAACAGGAAGTCTTCCAGCGCGTCGCCGGAGCTCCCGGTGCGGGTCTGCAGGTTGTACTTGAACCCGTTGGCCGTGGTGTTCGTCAGGAAGTTGTTGAGCGCCAAGGCCTTGTCGAAGCGCGTGCTCGCGTCGCGGGTGATGTTCTCCGCCAACCCGATGACGCGCTCGCTGACGCGGTCCAGGCGCAGGTACTCCGGGTCGATCGCGCCGTCGTCGCCGTTCGCGCCCCGCAGCTGGTCCGGGGTCGGCTCCGGGAACAGCGCCTGCTCGGTGTAGCGCCGCGGCCGGCGCGACCGGTCGCTGTAGACGGTGCCGGCGCCGCTGTCGTACCGGTAGTTGCCGGACGCGCCCTGGATGCCGATCGGCACGCCGTAGACCGGCAGCCAGTTGTCGGCGTAGCGCAGCGCCTCGATGTCGATGTTCGCCTCCCGGCCGGAGGTGAGCTGGTCGGCCGGCAGCGGCAGCTGGTCGCGCAGCGGCTCGCCGGCCATGCCGGAGATCTCCCAGCCCTGCTGCGGCACGAAGCGGCGCAGCGTCATGGCTCGCAGGTACGCCGGCTGATCGAGGCCGCGCACCCGGAACAGCTCGATGACGCCCTCGCGGTCGAGCTGGCCGCGCAGCGCGGTGAAAGGCTTGAGTCCGATTCCCGAGGTGCCGCTGCCCGAGCCGCTGCCGCTGCCCGGCAACCGGCCGATCGTGCCGACGATCGTGAAGATCCCACCGACCATCAGCGCGGCGACCAGCGCGATGCTCGTCACCGCGGTCGCGGTCGGTGCCGCGTTGGTATCGGCCGGCGCCGTCGATGGGCCGCGCCAGGCCAGGTGCCTTCGCTGGCCGTCGACCGCGAGCAGCGCGGCGAACCCGGCGGCGCCCGCCGCGAACGACCACCACGGCAGCAGCGAGTCGGCCACCGAGGCCGGCACGGCGAAGACGCACAGCAGCACGAGCCCGGCCGCGGCCGGGGCCGCCGCGCCGACCGCGATCGCGTCCACCAGCACGGCCACCAGCCCGAGGCCGACGGTGATCAGCAGCAGCATCTCGGTGGTGGCGTCCACCGGTGGCACGCCCGTCTGCACCTGCTCCATCGCGCCGGACAGCGTGGTGCCCAGGTCGCGCAGCGCGGTCGGGGTCGGCAGCACGGCGAACAGGCCGGTCCTGGTGAACACCGCGGTGAGCAGGCAGGTCAGTGCGAACACCTGGCCGAGCACCACCAGCGGGGCCGGCACCGGACGCCCGCCCGGCAGCATCAGGCTGCGCAGCAGCACCCCGGTCGCCGCCACCGCGGCGGCCGCGACCAGCACGAACCCCACCCAGCGCAGCCCGACCACCACGCCGGACATCGCCGTGGACGCCAGCACAACCGACAGCGCGGCCGCGACCGGGGTGGCGGGGCTGATCGCCCTCGGCGTCACCTCGGAGCGCGGCGTCGTCATCGTGGTCACCGCGCCACCGCCAGTTTCGTGCGCCGGTCGCCGCACAGCCGCGCCCACACCGCGTCCATCGGCTGGCCGGGCCCGGCGGTGACGACGGTCCAGCCGGCCTCGCCGAGCAGCTGCGCGGCGTCGGCCGGCTCCGGGGCATCGCCCTCCGACGCCGTGGCCCAGCGGTTGACGTCCAGCAGGACGGCCCTGCTGCGGGTGGCCCTGGCCCGTGAGTTGAGCAGCTCGGCCGCGGCCTCGGCGGTGCAGCCGCCCAGGATGGCGATCACGTCCTGGCCGTCGCGCAGCGGCCGGCAGTGCGCCAGGTCGCGCAGCGCCGAGGTCTGCAGCGCGGCCAGCGTGTCCAGCACCTGGTCCGCGCTGTTGTCCGCTTCGCCGCCGCCGGCGAGCAGCGCGCCGTCCTCGGTGATCAGCCTGATCCGGTGGCCGTGCCGCAGCAGGTGCAGGCAGATGCTGCCGGCCATCGACACCGCCCACTCCAGGCTGGCCGTCGGCCCGCTGCCGCGGTGCGCCGTCGCGCGCCGGTCGAGCAGCACCGTCGTGCCGCCGCGCCACGGCGCCTCCTCGATGCGCACCATGAGCTCGTCGCGCCGGGCGGTGGAGCGCCAGTGCACCTTGCGCAGGTCGTCGCCCTGGCGGAACGGCCGCACCACCGCGTCGTCCTCGCCCTGGCCGAGCCGCAGCCGCCCGGCGCCCTCGTCACCAGCGCCGCGGCCGGCCGTCATCGGCAGCCCGTTCAGCGAGTGCACCTCCGGCACCACGACCAGCCGGCTGTGCCCGGCGAGCTGGCGGCCGTACTCGGCGAGCCCGAACGGGTCGGTCACCCTGGCCACCAGCGGACCGAGCGCGTGTATGCCGCGCATCACGGGGGAGATCGGGTAGCGCAGCAGCACGGTGCCGTGGCGTGACACCCGCTCGACCACGAACCGCGGCCGGTTACCCAGCGCGTACGGCAGGCCGTCCTCGATCAGCAGCCCACCGGCCGGCAGCCGGCCCTGGCTGGACACCGCCAGCTCCACCTGGGCCTGCTCGCCGACGGGGATGCGGGGCGCCACCCGGCGCTGCGCGGAGAGCCCGAGGCGGGCCCGGCCGGCCACCATCGCGGCGAGCATCGGCAGCGCGATCACGAACACCGCGACGCGCAGCAGGTCGCGCTCGTTGAGCAGCATTGCGCACAGCGCGGCGGCTATCCCCGCGGCCAGCAGGCACCGGCCGCGGGTGGTGAGTCCCGACAGTCCCCCCGCCACGGACTAGCTCTGTCCCTGCACGGGCTGCCAGGCCGGTGCGGTCGGCGGTACCGCGCCGTTTCCCTGAGGGCCGCCGACCTGCGGACCCTGGCCGCTGTGACCCTGGCCGCTGTGACCCTGGGGCACCGGGATCCGCTGCAGCAGCCCGCGGATGAGCTCACCGGCCGGCCGGCGAGCCGCCTGGCCCTCCGCGGTCAGCACCAGCCGGTGGGCCAGCACCGGCCCGGCGACCGCCTGCACGTCGTCGGGCACGACGTAGTCCCGCCCGGAGAGCGCGGCCTGGGCCCGCGCGGCCCGCACCAGGTGCAGCGTGGCCCGCGGTGAAGCGCCGAGCCTCACCTCGGACAGCCGCCGGGTGCCGGAGGTCAGCTCGACGGCGTAGCGCCGCACCTCGGGGGAGAGGTGTACCTTCCGCACGGCCTGGATCAGCCCGACCACCTGCCGGCCGTCGGAGACCGGCTTGAGGGTGGCCAGCGGGTCGGCCGCGGAGTGCTCGTCGACCATGTCCTGCTCGGCCTGCGAGTCCGGGTAGCCGATCGACACCCTGGTGGTGAACCGGTCGCGCTGCGCCTCGGGCAGCGCGTAGGTGCCTTCCAGTTCGATCGGGTTCTGGGTGGCGATCACCATGAACGGCGCGGCCAGCGGGTAGCTCTTGCCGTCGACGGTGACCTGGCTCTCCTCCATGGACTCCAGCAGCGCCGACTGCGTCTTCGGGGACGCCCTGTTGATCTCGTCGCCGACCACCACGTTGGCGAACACCGGGCCCGGCCGGAACTCGAACTCGCCGGCGTGCCGGTTGTAGATGTTCACGCCGGTGATGTCGCTCGGCAACAGGTCGGGGGTGAACTGGATGCGGCTCACCGAGCAGTCGATGGACTTCGCCAGCGCCTTGGCCAGCGACGTCTTGCCGACGCCCGGCACGTCCTCGACCAGCAGGTGACCCTCGGCGAGCAGCGTCACCAGGCAGGTGCGGACGACCTCGGGCTTGCCGACGATGACCATCTCGATGTTGGCCGCGATCCGCCGTGCGATCTCGCGCAGCGCGTCCAGCCCGATCACCTGGCCGGCGTCCTCGCTCAGGTCTGGTCCGGACACGGCGGCTGGGGTGGGTGACGACACGCGACCTCCTGTACTCGGCCCCACTCTGGTGGCGGGGCACGGCCGGCGCGGCTGGATCCCAACCGCCCGCGAGCTTGCGGCGGCACTCGCACGGCCGACGACCGCGTTGCCACCTCGCGGCCCGGCACGGCACCTGCCGGGCAGCGTTGCATCCAGTGTGTCAAACCTCGGCAAAGTCACCCAACCGCGTGATGAGACGGTGTCTTGATCACGACCTCGCGGTGACTGGCCCAGGCTCCCCACCATGCCCCACCGGGCCGCCTCCACGGGGCGTTGTGGGCGCCCGGTACCCGGTTTCGGCAGGGAGAACCGGCCGGACGGGCGCCGAGCGTCCCCGTTCCCCCCACCGCACCCCACCCGCGCTGGCCTGCGGTGATCCCGGCCGCCGCGGCGCGTGGCAGATCAATCTCGCGTTGACTGTGGTGGAAAGTGGGGTACGGTGGTGGTCGGTGGGGCAACAGGGCTCCCACTGGGGAGGTGGTGCCGATGTTCCTCGGCACGCACACCCCAAAGCTCGACGACAAGGGTCGGCTCACGCTGCCGGCGAAGTTCCGCGATGCACTGGCGGGGGGGCTGATGGTCACCAAGGGGCAGGACCACTGCCTGTACGTGTTCCCGCGGGCGGAGTTCGAGCAGATGGCCCAGCGGGTCGCGCAGGCGCCGTTCACCAACGAGGCGGTACGGGCGTACCAGCGTTACCTGTTCGCCGGCACCGACGAGCAGCGGCCGGACTCGCAGGGCCGTATCTCGGTGGCACCGGAGCTGCGCCGCTACGCCGGGCTGACCAAGGAGTGCGTGGTCATCGGCGCGATCAGCCGACTGGAGATCTGGGACGAGCAGGCCTGGCAGCGCTACCTCGACGAGCACGAGGACAGCTACGCGCAGGCCCGCGAGGAGGTGCTGCCCGGGGTGTTCTGACCGGGCAGGCGGATGCCGCTAGGCCTCGGTCCGCTCGCTTCCGGCCCTGGCGCACCTTCCCCGGTGCCAGGTCCGGCGAGCGGGCGGGGACCTGGCGGCATCCGCGGCAAGGCGCCGCAGGGCGACGGTGGGGCACGGGAGAGGAGGGAGCGCTCATGGCCGGTCCACGGCACGTACCCGTGATGGCCGATCGCGTCCTCGCGCTGCTCGCGCCCGCCCTCTCGGCGCCCGGCGCGATCATGGTCGACGCCACGCTCGGCCTCGGCGGGCACTCCGCGGCACTGCTCGCCGAGCACCCGGACCTGACGCTGGTCGGGCTGGACCGCGACCCGCACGCCATCGAGCTGTCCAGGGCCCGCCTGGCGGCGTACCGCCAGCGGCTGCACCTCGTGCACGCGGTGTACGACCGGGTGCCCGAGGTGCTCGACGAACTGGACATCCCCGAGGTGCACGGCGTGCTCTTCGACCTCGGGGTCTCGTCCATGCAGCTCGACGAGGCCGACCGCGGCTTCGCGTACGCGACGGACGCGCCGCTGGACATGCGGATGGACCCGAGCGTCGGCCCCACCGCGGCCGACGTGCTCAACACCTACTCGGCGGCCGAGCTGACCAGGATCCTGCGCCAGTACGGCGAGGAGCGCTTCGCGCCGCGCATCGCCAGGGCGGTCGTCGCCGAGCGGGAGCGCGAGCCGTTCGACACCAGCGCGCGGCTCGTGCGGCTGGTGTACGACGCGGTGCCGGCGCCGGCGCGGCGCACCGGGGGGCATCCGGCCAAGCGCACCTTCCAGGCGCTGCGCATCGAGGTCAACGGCGAGCTGGACGCGTGGCGCGCCGCGCTGCCGACCGCCGTGGATGCGCTGGCCGTCGGCGGCCGCATCGTAGTGCTGTCCTACCAGTCGCTTGAGGACCGGATCGCCAAGCAGGTGCTGGCCGAGGGTGCCCGCTCCAGCACGCCGCCCGAGCTGCCGGTCGAACTGCCGGAGCACGCGCCGCGGCTGCGGCTGCTCACCCGCGGCGCGGAGCAGGCCGACGCGCACGAGGTGGCCGAGAACCCGCGCGCGGCGTCGGTGCGGCTGCGCGCGGCCGAGCGGATCCGCGCCAGGGATCGGGCCAGGGATCGGGCCAGGGATCGGGCCAGGGATCGGGCCAGGGATCGGGGCAGCGCGGCATGACGATCACCGCACCACCGCCACGCACCCGGCCGCGGGTGCAGCCCCGTACGCCGCCGCCGAGCCGCACCCGGTCGACGCCGTCGGAGACCCAGCCGCGCACGCCGAACCCGGACCGCACCCGGACCAGGTCGGCCGCGTCCCAGCGGGCGTACGCCCGCAAGGCGCAGCGGCAGGCCGTGCACACCGGAGCGCGCCGCACCATCGCGGTGCGCCGGGCCCCGTTCGTGCTGCTGGTGATGGCGCTGCTGGCCGGTGGGCTGATCGTCTCGCTGTGGCTGTCCACCGCCGCGGCGGCCGACTCCTACCGGCTGGAGCAGGCCCGGCTGCAGGCGCGCGAGCTGTCCGAGCGCTCCGCGCAGCTGCGCCAGGAGGTGGCCAGCCTGCAGACCGCGCCGGAGCTGGCCAAGCGGGCCCGCGAGCTCGGCATGGTGCCGACCGGCGAGCCCGCCCGGCTGGTCGTGCAGCCGGACGGCACCGTGCTGGTCGTCGGCACCCCGGCCCCGGCTACCGCGCCACCACCACCGGTGCCACCCACGCCACCCGCCGACCAGCAGCCGGCCGCCGGTGGTGCCGGTGGTGCCGCTGGTGCCCAGCCGCCGGCCGACGGCCAGCCGGCCGGAGACCCAGCGGCGGGGGACCAGCCGGCACCAGACCCGGCTGCGCAGGCGGCACCCAGTCCAGCCGGGGGCGGCTGATGTGGCCCGGCGACGCCGCGGCAACGCACCGGCGGACGGCGGTGCACCCAGGGGCACCCGCTCTTACGAAACGGCGGACACGGCCTTACGAAGCGACGGACACGGCCTTACGAAACGGCGGACACGCGCTTACCGATCGGCGGACACGGGCTGACGAAACGGCGGACACGGGCTTACGAAGCGACGGACACGCCGGGTGGCGGCGGCGGGGGTGGGCGTGAGCCGCGGTCGGGTGCCGGGCGGGCGGCCGACCCGGCGCGCCGCCACGGGCAAGGAGGGCAGGCAGCGGCCGGCTCCCCGCTCACCAGCGGCGCCGGCGAGGATCCGTACCCCGGCCAGGCGCCGGCTCGACGTCTCGCGGCGGCTGGTGTTCGGCCGCGTCGTGCTGGTGGTCGCGCTGCTGGCCGCCGGGCTCAAGCTGGTGCAGGTACAGGGGTTGCAGGCCGCGACCCTGCAGGAGGCGTCGGCCAGGCAGCGCGTGGTCAAGCAGACGATCATGGCGGAGCGCGGCGCGATCACCGACCGCAACGGCGAGCCGCTGGCGTTCAGCGTGCGGGTCAAGGCGCTGTCCGCGCAGCCCAACCGGATCACCAGGGACCGCACCGAGGTCGGCCAGGACCCTGACGAGCACAAGCAGGCGATGGCCAGGCACGTCAAGGCCGTGCTCGGCGACAAGGTGGACGAGCAGGAGCTGCTGGAGAAGCTGCGCAGCGACCGCAAGTTCGTCTACCTCGTGGACGACGTCGAGCCGGCCAGGGCGCGGGAGATCACCAAGGAGTTCCCCGAGATCGCCACGGAGGACCGGGAGCTGCGCCGCTACCCGGGCGGTCCGCTGGCCGCGAACGTCATCGGAGTGGCGAACTGGCGCGCCGACGAGCGGAAGCTGCGCGGCCTGGCCGGGCTGGAGACCTCACGGGACAGCCTGCTGGCCGGCACCGACGGCCGCCGGGTGGTGGACACCGCGGCCGGCAGCGACGCGGTGATCCCTGGCAGCGAGCGGGCGGTCGTGCCGGCCGTGCCCGGCTCGGGGCTGCAGCTGACCGTGGACGCCGACCTGCAGTACACCCTGCAGCAGCTGCTCGCCGACTACGTGGCCCAGACCGGCGCGGAGGGCGCGAGCGCCGTGGTGCTCGACGCGAAGACCGCGGAGGTGTACGCGCTGGCCAACGACAAGACGTTCGACCCGTCGGACCGCGCCACGTTCGAGCCGGAGACCATGGGTAATCCGGCGGTCAGCTCGCCGTTCGAGCCCGGCTCGGTGAACAAGGTGGTCGCGATCGCCACCGCGATCGAGGACGGCCTGCTGCAGCCCGACAGCGTGCTCGACGTGCCGGGCAGCATCCGGGTGTCCGACCGCACGATCCACGACGCGTGGTCGCACGGCACCATCCAGCTGACGTTCACCGGCGTGCTCGCCAAGTCGTCGAACGTCGGCACGCTGATGACGGCGCAGCGGGTCGGCGAGGACCGCTACGCGGAGATGCTCGTCAAGTTCGGCCTGGGGGCCCGCACCGACGTCGGGCTGCCGGGCGAGAGCGCCGGCCGGGTGCCGCAGCGCAGCGAGTGGTCCGGCTCGACGTTCGGCAACCTGCCGATCGGGCAGGGCCTGTCGATGACCGTGCTGCAGATGGCCGGCATGTACCAGGCGATCGCCAACGACGGGCTACGGGTGCCACCGCGGATCGTCGCCGCCGAGGTCACCCCGGACGGCCAGCGCATCGAGGCGCCGCGGCCGGAGGGCGTGCGGGTGGTGAGCGAGCAGACCGCGCAGACCGTGCGGGGCATGCTGCGCGCGGTCGTGCAGGACGCGCCGAGGCAGCGCGGGACCGGAGTGCCGGCGGCGCTGGCCGGCTACCAGGTCGCGGGCAAGACCGGCACGGCGCAGCAGCCGGACCCGCGGTGCGGCTGCTACAGCGACTCGCGCTACTGGTTCACCTTCGCCGGCATGTTCCCGGCCGACGACCCGCGCTTCGTCGTCGCGATCATGCTCGACGCGCCGAAGTCCGGGATGAGCGCGGCGCCGCTGTTCCACGACATCGCGTCCTACCTCGCGCAGCGCTACCAGGTGCCGCTGTCGCCCGAGCCGAGCCCTATCCAGCAACTGCAGGTGTACTGACGTACAGGCCGACGAAGTCGGCCAGTCTCCGCAGCTGGTGCTCGAACCCGAGCTGGTAGTCGCTCACCACGTTGTTGAGGTGCCCGAACAGCTCGAAGCTGACCGCGCCGAACAGCGCCAACCAGGCGAGCAGGCAGCGCGTGACGTGCTCGTCGTCCACCCCGGGCATCAGGTTCTCCCGCAGCCGGGCGGCATCCGCGGCGAGCAACTCGGGCAGCGGCACGGCGTCGGCCGGGCCGGCGAGCGCACCGGCCGCCGCGGCGTCGCGCACGACGCGGGCCAGCACCGCGATCACCCTGGTGGCGGCGGGGATGGTGTCCTGCGGCGCGCGGTAGCCCGGCACCGGCGACCCGTACAGCAGCGCGTACTCGTGCGGGTGCTCGACGGCCCAGCCGCGGATCGTGCGGCCCGCGGCCAGCCACCGGGCGGTGAAGTCGTCCTGGTCCGGCGCCGCCGCGTCGGTGCGTTCGGCGGCCGCGCCGAGCGCGCCGTACGAGTCGACGATGAGCGCGGTGAGCAGGTCGTCGCGGCTGGGGAAGTAGCGGTAGATCGCCGAGGACACCATGCCGAGCTCGCGGGAGATCGCCCGCAGGGACAGCGCGGCGGCGCCGTGGCTGGCCAGCTGCGCGCGGGCGACGGCCTTGATCTCGCCGATCATCTCGGCGCGCACCCGCTCGCGGACCGTCTTCGGCGCGTTCACGGTGGCCAACGCTAGCTCATCGATGAGAGCGGTGCAACAAAACGAGAGCATCGGTCTTGACAGCGGGCGCCGCGTCGGAGAACACTGCTCTCGTTGGAGAGCTCAGATCTCTGGAGGGAACATGCCTGCTCACGTCATCGTCGGAGCCGGACCCGTTGGTGCCGGTACCGCGCGGCTGCTTGCCGACCGCGGGCACGACGTACGCCTCGTCAGCCGGTCCGGCCGCGGCCCGCGGCACGAGCGGATCGAGCTGGTGGCCCTGGACCTGGCGACCGACGTCGGCAGGCTGCGCGAGCTGGCCACCGGCGCGGCCGCGCTCTACAACTGCGTGAACCCGCCGTACCACCGCTGGCCGGTCGAGTGGCCGCCGATGGCGGCTGCGCTGCTGAGCGCGGCCGAGCACACCGGCGCGGTGCTGGTGACCATGAGCAACCTGTACGGCTACGGCCCGGTGGGCGGGCCGATGACCGAAGACCTGCCGCTCGCCACCACCGGCAGCAAGGGCCGGGTCCGCGCGCGGATGTGGGCCGACGCGCTGGCGGCGCACCGCGCCGGCCGGGCGAGGGTGACGGAGGCGCGGGCCGCCGACTTCTTCGGCCCGCACGGCGTGCACAACTCGGTGTACGGCGAACGCCTGATGCCGAGGCTGCTGGCCGGCAGGTCGGTGTCCGTGCTCGGCGACCCGGACATGCCGCACAGCTACGCCTACCTGCCGGACGTGTCGGCCGCGCTGGCCACGCTCGGCACCGACGAGCGCGCGGTCGGCAGGGCGTGGCACGTGCCGAGCCTCGGGCCGCTGACGGCGCGGGAGCTGGTGCGGCGGCTGGCCGAGGTGGCCGGTGTCGAGGTGCCGAAGGTGCGTGCCGTGCCGTGGACCCTGCTGCGGGCCGTCGGGGTGTTCGCGCCGGCCATGCGCGAGCTGATCGAGGTGCGCTACCAGTTCGACCGGCCGTTCCTGCTGGACTCCTCGGCGTTCACGACGACCTTCGGCGTCGAGGCCACCCCGCTGGACGACGCGGTCAAGACGACCGTGGCGTGGTGGCAGGACCGAACCGCGGCATGACCTCCCGCGCGACCCGGGTGAGCGAGGCGGCCACGAGCGAGTG
>Ga0299913_10002829_pt1 | contig 13916 bp, 10 predicted proteins | sample RVTome_9_FD_201360 | JGI IMG/M metagenome (GOLD analysis project Ga0299913, IMG submission 201360) | Soil microbial communities from uranium-contaminated site in the Upper Colorado River Basin, Wyoming, United States - RVT155D38 (version 2) ... | reverse complement strand
GCCGCGGCGGTGATGTCGTCCGTCTGCGGTAGATAATAGTCTTCGAGCGCCGGCGCGTAGGGGACCGGCGTGTCGATCGCGGTGACGCGGCGGATCGGCGCGTCGAGCCACTCGAACGCGTGCTCGTTCACCTGAGCCGTGATCTCGCCCGCGAAGCCGCCGAACCCGGCCGCCTCGTGAACGATGAGCAGGCGCCCCGTCCGCCGCACACTCTCGACGATCGCCCCGGTGTCGAGCGGCCGAAGCGAACGCAGGTCGAGCAGATCGACCGTCGCCCCGTCCTCGGCCTCGATCGTTTGGACCGCTTCCTCGGCCTTGTACAGCATCGCGCCGTAGGTGACGATCGTCAGGTCGTCGCCCTCGCGGTGGTGCCGCGCCTTGCCGATCGGCACCACGATCTCTTCGCCTTCGGGCAGCATCTCCTTCACGCGCCGGTACAGGAACTTGTGCTCGAAGTAGAGCACGGGATCGGGGTCGCGGATCGCCGCCGTGAGCAGTCCCTTGGCGTCCCGGACGGTGGCCGGCGCGACCATCTTCAGGCCGGCCACGTTGGCGAAGTACGACTCCACGTTCTGTGAATGGAAGGGCCCTGAGCGCGCGCCGCCGCCGCACGGTCCGCGGATCACCAGGCCGGCGCCGATCCCGGTCCTGTAGCGCGACTTGGCGGCGAAGTTGACGATCATGTCGAACGCCGGCGCGATGAAGTCGATGAACTGCATCTCGGCGATCGGCCGCAGGCCCATGTGCGCGGCTCCGATCGCGGCGCCGACGATCGCCGCCTCGCTGATCGGCGTGTCGATCACCCGGTCAGGCCCGAACTCGTCGAGGAAACCGTCGGTGATCTTGAACGCGCCGCCGTACACGCCGACGTCCTCGCCCAGGATGAATACGCGCTCGTCGCGTCGCATCTCCTCGGCCATCGCGTCGCGGATTGCCTCGAGGTAGGTCGTCTCCTTCAGCTCGCTCAAGCGCGGGACTCCAGTCGTTCGTAGCCGGGCACGGGGCCGCGGGTCCAGGGAACGGGGCCGTCGAGCGCGGCGTCCGCGTACACGCGGGTGCGCGCCTCGATCGGATCGGGCTCGGGCTCGCCCAGCACATCGTCGACGGCCGCGTCGAGCTCGCCGGACACGGCGGCGCGAATCTCCTCGAGCCGCTCGGCCGTCGCGTGCTCCTCGTCCAGCAGCACGCGCTCGAGCCGGGTGATCGGATCGCGCGTCCGCCAGTCGTCGAGCTCCTCGCCCGCTACGTACTTCTGCGCATCGTGCTGAGCGTGGCCGAGCATGCGGTAGGTCTCCGCGACGATGATCGTCGGGCCGCCACCTTCGCGGGCCCGGTCGACAGCCGTGCGAGAGGCCGCGTACACGGCCCGAACGTCGTTGCCGTCGACCGACTCGGCCGGCACGCCGTACATCGCGGCGGCGTCGAGCCAGTCGTCCACCGCAGCCTCGCGCCGGCTGGCCGTGCCGAACGCCCATCGGTTGTGCTCGAGAAAGGTGACGATCGGCAGGTCGAGGGCTGCTGCGAGGCAGAACCCCTCGTGCGAGGAACCGGTACGGCTCGCGCCTTCGCCCTGGTAGGTCATGCAGACGTGTGATTCGCCCCGTTGCCGGAAGGCGAGCGCGACGCCGTTCAGCACGCAGAGCTGCGTGCCGAGCGGGCTGATCGGCCCGAGCAGGCCGAGCGCCGGAACCGTGAAATGCGTCGTGTTGTCCTTGCCGGCGCACAGCGAGGTGCCGCGCGCCGTGTACTGGCGCAGCATGTCGCGGACGTCGAGGCCCCGGACGAACAGCGCGCCCATGTCGCGGATCGACGGGGCGAGCCAGTCGCCGTCCTCCAGGGCCCAGGCGCTGGCCACGGCCGTGCCCTCCTGACCAAGACTTCGGTAGAGACCGCCGACGATATGTCCCTGCTTGAACAAAACTTCGAGGCGCTCCTCGACCCCCCGCGTCAGCAGCATGACCCGGTAGACGGCCTGAAGGTCCGACGATCCGAGGTCGCTCAGCATGGTTTCCTGGCCGGAGTTTCGTGGCGGGCGCTCCGCACGGACGCCGAACATATGCGCATCGATGCACCCCGGCCAATCGCTTTACGTTGTTGCTTAGCATTGCGCACCGCCCGGTTCCGGCGGGCGGGCCCGGAAGCGTTGCTGGCGAGGCCGCCCATGCGCCCGCATCGTGCGCCATGCGCCAGATCGTGATTCCCCGCCACGGTGGCCCGGACGTCCTCGAGGTGCGCGAGTCGCCGGACCCCACCCCGGGTGCCGGAGAAGTCCGCGTCCGGGTCGAAGCCGTCGGCGTGAACTTCGCCGACATCCTGGCTCGTATGGGTGTCTATCCAGGCGCCCCGCCCCTGCCGTCGGTCGTCGGCTTCGAGGCGGCCGGCCACATCGACGCCGCGGGTGACGGAGTGCCCAGCGACCAGGTTGGTCTCCCGGTCATCGCCCTGGCCGGAAGCGGCGCCTACGCCGATGTTCTCTGCCTGCCCGCGAGCCAGGTGTTCGCCCGCCCGGACGGAATGTCGGCCGAGCACGGGGCGGCGGCCCCGGTCGCCTACCTCACGGCCTACGTGGGCCTGTGCGTGATGGGCTCGCTGAACCCGGGCGAGCGCGTGCTCGTCCAGAACGCCGGGGGCGGCGTCGGGCTCGCGGCGCTCGACATCTGTCTGCTGCGGGGTGCGATCGTCTACGGAACGGCCTCGCCGTGGAAGCACGAGGCGCTGCGCGACCTGGGCGCCGCCGCGTGCATCGACTACCGGTCGGAGGACGTCCCGCGCGAGATCGAGCGGCTGACCGGCGGCGAGGGCGTGCACATAGTGCTCGATCCGCTGGGTGGCGATTCGTGGAAGTCGAGCTACCGATGCCTGTGTCCCACGGGACGCCTGGTGATCTTCGGGATGTCACGCGGCACGCCGGGCAAGACGGGCGGCCGCCTCGGGATGCTGAAGGCGCTGATGCGGGTTCCGTGGCTGACGCTCAACCCGATGCGCCTGCTGGGGGACAGCCGGGCGGTCGTGGGCGTCAACCTGCAGCAACTCCATCGCCGTCCCGACGACGCACAGCGCTGGATGGGCGAGCTCCTGGGCTGGTACGAGGCGGGGCGCCTGCGGCCCCGTGTCGACCGGGTGTTCCCGTTCGACCGGGCGTCCGAGGCGCACCACTACATCCAGGACCGGAAGAACTTCGGGAAGGTTCTGCTCGTTCCGTGAGCCGGGTCGGGTGCAGGTTTGCGTTCGCGCTCCTCGCCGGGCTCATCGTGACCCCGGGATGCGCCTCGGGTCCGGTCGCGCGGGCCGACGGACGGCCACCGGTCGAGCCATCCGTGCTGGTCGGCGGATGCGGACCGGCGCCCGGCATTGCGGCGCGTTACGTTCTCCCTTTCACTCCCGGCGAGGCGTATGAGCTCACCCAGGGCAACTGCGGCGGCAAGTCGCACGGCGGCCGGTTCAGGTACTCGTACGATTTCCGCATGCCCTCAGCCTCGCCCGTTCTCGCCGCGCGCGCCGGCATCGTCATGACGGTGCGGGACGGGAACCCGGACGGAACGCGTCGCGTGGGGGACGAGAACTTCCTGATCCTCCGCCATCCCGACGGCGAGCTGTCGCGCTACATTCACCTGCGGCAGGGTGGAGTACTGGTCGAGGAAGGTGAGCGAGTCGCGGCCGGCGACACGATCGCGCTGTCGGGAAATTCGGGCCGCAGCGCGTTCCCGCATCTCCACTTCGATGTGGCCGACCGTTGCGGGTCGGACGGCTGTCGCACCATCCCGAGCGCCTTCCTCAACGCGGACCCGCCGATGCCGGACGGCCGCGGGATGGTCGAAGCGCTGCCGCTGGAGGCCGCTGCCGGAGCGGGGGCCGGTGCACGGGCGGATGATGAGTCGCGGGACTAACGACGGATCCGTGGCCGCACCGAAAGGACGCTACTTCATGGTTCGAGCCGTCGACCGGGCGCTCACACCGCCTGACACTACCCCGGAAGCGGCCGCGAGCCAGGAGCCCGCCCAGGCCCGCCTGACGCCGGAAGAGCGCGTGCAGTCGTATATCGAGCGACGGGTGAAGGCCGCCGCGCGGCGCGGCGCGGGCTTCAGGTTCCGAACGGCAGGCTTTCGACGCGCGCATAGATGGGAATGTCCGTCGAGCGTCCCTCGGGACGTACCATCACCTCGTCGCCCGGCTCCACTTCACGCCGCAGATAGGCGAGCCCGATCCAGCCGTGATCCGGCGACTCTGCGGCCGATGTCACGGAGCCGACGACGCGGTTCTCCGTCAGCAGCTCGTCACCGGGATGGAGCGGCGGGACGGCATACGGGCTGCCGACCCGGATGCCGAGCAGGTTCCGATTCACCTTGCCACGATAGTGGATTCGGGCGAGCACCTCCTGCCCCGTGTAGCACCCTTTTTCGAAGCTGACGCGCTCGGGGACGAGCCCGGTCTCCTGCGGCAGGTTCTCACTCGTCACGTCCCGCCCGTAAACCGGTACGCCGTTCTCGATGCGAAACACGTCCCACGCCGCTTCGCCGACCTCCGGGAGATCCAGCCCGTGCGCCTGTTCGGGAGGCAGATAGACGTCGAATCCATCGGCGGGACGCACCGCAAAGCCGCCCCGGAACTCACCAACGGCCCAGCGCGCGCCACTCCTGGGGGTGTACGTCGGCCCGTCGAGTGAGGCGAGGGCCGGGTCGCTGCGTTCGCGCTCAGTGGCGAGCGGTCCCCGGATCCGCACGACTCGCAGCTCCGACCGCTCGAGCTTCGCGAACCGGGGTGGCAGGTAGCGATCGAAGTGCTCTTCGAGCTCCGTCCAGGCGGCGGTCGGAACGTCGAGCCACACAGCGTCTCCCAGCCGAATGACCACCGCATCGGCCAGCACACGGCCCTTTGGAGTCAGGATCAGAGTGGGAAACGCGGCGTCCCCTTCGGTCGCCAGAACGTCGGCCGTCACGAGTCCGTTCAGGGCCGGGAGGGCGCGCTCCCCGTGGACCCGGAAAACCTGCCGGGTGGTGTCGTCGAACACGGCGGCCTCCCGGGCGAGCACCTCGTATCCAGGCGGCGCGAGCCGCTCGCCGCTAAAAGAGTCGGCCGCCATCGGGTACCCCTTGCGTCGGTTCGAGCAGGATCGGCTCGCCGTCGGCGTCGGGAACACCGAGCGTCAGACACTCCGACTCGAATCCGGCGATGCTTCGTGGTCCGAGATTCAGCACCGCGATGATCTGCCGGCCGGGCAACTCGTCCAGCGCGTAGCGGGGCGGCAACCCGGCGGCCGATCGCCGGGTCCCGACGTCGGGGCCGAAGTCGATGGTCAGCCGGTACAGGGGCTTGCGGGCGCGCGGAAACTCCTCCGCGCCGACGATCGTGCCGACCCGGATCTCGACGCGTTCGAAGTCCGCCCACTCGATCGGCGAGGTCAACTCGTCGGCGCCTCTGCGACGGCGGCGAAATCGCCGGCCCGAAATACCGAGATCGCGTCCGGATCGATGTAGGTGCTGAAGGCGCCGTTCACATCGTCGATGGTCAGGGCGCGCACCGCCGCCTCCCGCTCGGCGATGAAATCGTACGTACGGTCCAGGTAGAGCTGCGAGCTGAGCTGACCCGCCACCGAGCCGTCGTTGGCCCTGCCGTTCTGCTGGCTGTCGAGCCAGCCCCGCTTCGCGGCCTCCATTTCGTCGGCCGTGAACCCCTCTTCCAGCACCTCGTCGATCACGTCGCGGAACGCCGTCTCCACGGCGTCGGCGTTCTCCGGGGCGAAGATCGCGTAGGTGAAGAACGTACCCGAGTCGTCGAGCGCCGGCGCGCCGAAGCTCGAGCCCACGCCGTACGACAGGCCCTCTTCCTGGCGGATGCGGGTCGCGAGGCGCGAGTTCAGGAATCCACCGCCCAGCATGTAGTTCGCGAGCACCATCGCAGGATAATCTTCGTCGGAATCCATCATCTGCACCGGCTGGACGGCGATCATCATGGCGTTCGTCTTGTCTGGCGTCTCGATGTCCTCCTCGGCTACCGGAAGATCGCGGAACGGATCCTCGATACGCTCGAACGGCTGCCCGGCGGTCCACGAGCCGAATTCTTCATCGATCACCGCGCGCATCTCTTCCGGATCGAAGTCGCCCACGATGCTGATCGTGCCATCCTGCGCCCCGTAGAACTCCTGCCAGAAAGAGCGGACCTCGTCGAGCGTCACCTGCTCGAGACGCTGCTTCTCTTCCTCGAGGGTCGGCACATAGAGCGGATGGTCTTCGGGCCACGGGCTCACGTGCCGCTGGAAAGCAGTAAACGCTCGCGCCTGAGGCTCCGCCATCTGGCTCTCAATCGCCACGAGTCGCTCCTGCCGGAGCGTGCCGAACTCGCTTTCGGGGAACGAGGGTTCCTGCAGCATCTCGGCCAGCAGGCGGACCGTCTCGGGCAGGTTCGGCCGCGTCGTCTGTATGGAGCCGCCCACGCTGGTCGTCCCCCCGCCGAAAAACAGCTGCGCCCGCAAGCGATCGAGCTCGTCCTCGATCTCCTGACGCGTACGCGTTTCGGTGCCCCGCCGGAGCATGGGCGCGACCAGGTCGGCCTCGGCGGCCCTGCCTGTCAGCGCGTCCTCTGTGCCGATGCGGAAGGTAAAATTCATGGTGACGGCATCGCCGCGGTTCTCTTTCGGCATCAGTCCGAGCTCGAGCCCGTTGCCGAGCGCGAGACGCTCGGTGCGCGCCTCGATGTTGGCCGGCGTCGGTTCGAACTCCTCGCCCTCGGCCACCGCCTCACGCCCCTCGTACCCGGCGACGAGGGCTGCCACATCGGGCGGCGGCGGGACCTCGGCGCGCACCGGCGCCTCGTCGACCGGATAGAAGTAGCCCATCGACCGATTCGTCGGGATCAGGTACGTGGCGGCCACCCGCCGCACCGCGTCGGGCGTCACCTCTTCGAGCCTGTCGCGATGGATGAAGAACAGCCGCCAGTCGCCCATCGACGTCCATTCGCTGAGCTGAAGGGCGATCCCCTGCGGGTTGTTGAACGCGAGCTCGATGTTCTTCAGGTATTCGGTCTTCGCCCGTTCGACCTCCTCTTCGGTCGGAGGGAGCTCGTCCGCGATCGCGTCGAGCGTGGCGATAAGCGAATCGGCGGCCGGTTCGAGCGGTGCGTCTTCGCGCACTCGCGCGTAGGCCATGAGCAGACCCGGCTCGCGGAGCTGGCGGTCGAACGCGCCGGTGCTGGCGGCCAGTCCGGTCTCGACGAGGGCGCTGTACAGGCGGCCCACCGGCTGGGTGCCGAGGATGTGCGACAGCACGTCGACGGCCGGGTAGTCCTCGTGCGATCCCGCGGGGACGTGATAGGCGACCATGACGATCTGCTCGTCGCCCACCCGGCGCAGGGTGACGGTGCGCTCACCGTCCTGTGCCGGCTCGGCGGTATAGGTCTCGAACAACTGGTTCGCGCCCGTGCGGTCCGTCTGCGGGATCGGCCCGAATTTCTCGGCGATCAGCTCGAGCGCCCGCTCCGACTGGAACGCCCCGGCCACGACGAGCACAGCGTTGTCCGGCTGATAGTACTTCCGGTAGAACGCCTGCAGGCGGTCGATCGGCACGTTCTCGATGTCGGAACGGGCGCCGATCGTGGAATTCCCGTAGTTGTGCCAGTCGTAGGCGGCGGACAGCATCCGCTTCTGGAGGACGCCGAACGGACTGTTCTCCCCCGATTCCCACTCGTTGCGCACGACCGTCATTTCCGACGCGAGGTCCTCGGCGGAAATGAACGAGTTGACCATCCGGTCGGCCTCGAGGTCGATCGCCCACTCGAGGTTGTCCTCCGTGGCCGGAAAGGTCTCGAAGTAATTGGTCCGGTCGAACCATGTCGTGCCGTTGGGGAACGCCCCGCGCTCGGTCAGCTCCTGGGGGATGTTCGGGTGGTCCGGCGTCCCTTTGAACACGAGGTGCTCGAGCAGATGCGCCATTCCGGTCTCGCCGTACGCCTCGTGCCGCGAGCCGACGAAGTAGGTGACGTTCACGGTGATCTGCTGCTTGCCCCGATCCGGGAACAGCAGCACCTGGAGCCCGTTGTCGAGCCGGTACTCGGTGATGCCCTCCACGGAGGCGACCCGGGTGACTCCATCGGGCAGCGTGATCTCGGCCTCGGCGGTCTGCTCGGCAGCCGGGACCTGGGCCCGGAGGGCGGGAGGCGCGGCGGCCACGATCGCGAGGGCGGCGAATGCGAGGAATCGGACCCGGCGGACTCTCCTCAACATGTTCCTTCTCTCCTGCTGGCAGGATACGGATGGGCCGTCGTTCGGCGGCGGAGCGAATCGGGAACCCGGCGCGCCTACCTACACACGAAACGGGGAGAAGTTCGACCCCGGACTCGACGGCGTTCGGATGTGCCCCGAGTTCGCTCCGCCGCCTGAATCGGCGTAGATTCGAGGCCGAACCGCATGGTCACAATGGACACGAAACCGAAGACTCATGCTCGATAAGCTACTCGCCCGCGACGTCGGCAAGCGACCCGGCACCGTGCGCCTCCAGGGGCGGATCCTGTTCCTGACCGAGGATCCCGAGCTCATCCGCCGGCAGCTCGCCGGCGAAGACCTCGACTGGGATCCGTCGATTCCGCTGCGCAACGACATCTCGACCGACGAGATCACGCCCGCCTGGGTGTGCTACTACTTCGACGAGACGCTGGGGCGGTATCCGTACGTCGGCCTGCGGGCCGGCGGCGAGCAGCCGATCGGCAAGGACGCTGTCGCAAACGGTGGATTCGTCGCCTCCGTCTCTGGTAAGCGCCGCGGTAAAGGCTCGAGCCGCGAAGCCTCGCCATACGCGGAGTGGGCGGCCGGCATCCGCATCGTCATCGCCGAGAACATCGAGCGCATCTACCGCGAGAACTGCGAGAACATCGGCGTGCTGACGACCACCGACTTCGGGGTGATCGACAAGATCCGCCGCGGCGAGGAGATGCCCCTGTCGGTGTTCACGGAGGGCGCGGGACACATCCAGCAGGACATCATCGAGTACGGCGGGCTGCTCGACTACGCGGTGGCCAGGCTCAAGGGCCTCGTCACCGTGCCGGCACCGGTGACGGCCGCCCGCCCGATGACGATCGCCGAAAAGATCCTCGCGAAGCACTGGGTAGAGGACCTGTCGGAGGAGAAGCTCGGCGTGCCCGCCGTCGCGCCGGGCGACACGGGGTTCGTGCGCACCGACATCCGGTTCAGCCACGAGTACGTGACCCCTATGGCATCGACGTTCTGGGACGAGTTCGCCGGCGAGGACGCCGGGCTCAACGATCCGTCGAGCATCTATTTCTTCCGCGACCACCTCGCCTTCCTCGACCAGGTGATCACGGAGGAACGCAAGGCCGCGGGTCTGCTCGACGCCGCGCACGCGCTCCACGACCGGCAGCGCGAGTTCGCCGACCGCAAAGGCATTCGGCTGCACGGTGAGCTGCCCGGACGCGTCGGCTCCGAGGCCATCTGCCACGTAAAGGTGCTCGGGAGCTACGCCCTGCCCGGGCAGGTCGTGGTGGGCTCCGACTCGCACACGCCGCACTCGGGGGCGATCGGCTGCGTGGCGTTCGGCGTAGGGACTACGGCGATCGTCAATTCGTGGGCGACGCGCGACGTGCGCCTCGAGGTGCCGCGCTCGGTGAGGATCGAGATCACCGGCAGGCAGCCCGCGAACGTGACGGCGAAGGACATGATCCTCGAGGTCCTCGCACACGAATACGTTCGGGGCGGCGACGCGATCGGGAAGATCATCGAGTACACGGGGGAGGCCGTCGAAGCCCTGAGCGTCGACGAGCGCGCCACGCTCACGAACATGGCGGCCGAGATCGGCGCGTTCACCGGCATCGTCGCGCCGGACGAGACCACCGTCGACTGGCTCGTCGAGCGGCGCGACATGGAGCGCGACGAGATCGAGGCGATGACCCACGGTCTCGCCAGCGACGAGGGCGCCGAGTACGAGTGGGTGATGCGGATCGACGCCTCCGAGCTCCGCCCGATGGTCGCCACGCCCGGCGATCCGGGCAACGGCGTGCGCGTCGACTCCCTGTCGGAGGAGGTGCCGATCGACATCGTATACGCCGGGTCCTGCACGGGCGCCAAGGAGGATGACATCCGCATGGCGGCCGAGGTCGTGCGCGCGGCGGTGGAACGCGGCGAGCGCGTCGCCGACGGCGTGACGGCCTACCTCCAGTATGGGTCGCTCGAGGTGGAGCGGATGGCGCACGCCGAGGGATACCACGAGCTGTTCGAGCGCGCCGGGCTGAACGTGCTGGCGCCCGGCTGCGGCGCGTGCATCAACGCAGGTCCCGGGGTGAGCACGACGCCCGGCCAGGTCACGGTCAGCTCGATAAACCGCAACTTCCCGGGCCGCAGCGGGCCGGGGAAAGTCTACCTGGCGAGTCCGTACACAACGTTGGCCTCTGCGTTTGCGGGCCGGATCGTACCGTACGAGCCGCAGCACGAACCGGTGGGGGCGGGGGCGTAGGGAAGCTGCCGACGCGTTTCAGCTGAAACGTTTCCGCCGGAGCGGCAGGATCAGTGCCGGCTCTGCGGCACCCCTTCCGTCTGCTCCGCCGCCCACGCCTCTTCCTCTTCCGCGGCGCTCAGCTCGGCCTGATAGCCGGCCTTCATCGCCTTCCGCCTGCGCCGACCGCGCAGCGCGGCGCCGAGCCAGCCGAACGTCACGCCCGCGAGCGCCGAGATCAAAATGAGCAGCGACAGGGAAAGCTGGACTTGAGTGAACAGGAGGTTCACCGTTACGGCTTCGCTGTTGACCACGGCGAACAGCACGATCAGACCGCCGAGCACGGCCATCATCACCTGCTTGGTGCCCTGCCAGACTCGTTGCGTTTCCATCAGCGCGCCTCCTTCAGGGCCCGCATCGCGCGCTCGACCATCAAGCGCTTGAGCACGGGCTTCCACGCCCACGCGAACATTCCGGCCACACCACCGGGCCGGATGTCCATCAGCACGCGGTCGGTTTCCGACTCGAGCACCGCTGCGAGCCGACTGCGGGCGGCGGCGGGCACCGTGTCCCAGCTCGGCTGCAGCGCCTCGACGCGGTAGTTGTCCTCTCCGACCGGATCATACGAGACGACGTCACCGAGGGATTCTTCCAGCATGCGTCGCGCGTCGCGCCGGCCCGCGCGGAAGTCGTTCCGGCGCCACTCCCGATTGAGGAAGCCGCCGAAGTTGCCGAGAAAGTCGCCGGACAGCTCTTCCGCCTCGCGCGGTGCGACCAGGTACAGCTTCATGATGTCCTTGCCGGCGAGGCCGCCGGCCGCCTCGAGCAGGAAAACGAGCTTGGCGAGCCGCGAGCGGCCGGCGCGCGATTCGGTGCCGGCGAGGACTGCCGCGTAGCGTTCGTCGGCTTCGATGCGCTCGAGCTGCACGTCGAGATATTGACCCGCCGGATCCGCGCCCGCGTGTCGTCCGGCGAGGCGGGCATCGAGCGCGACCTGCATCTCGGCCACGCGCTCGGCCAGCTCGCCGATCTTGAGGCCGAGACCGACTTCCTCGGGGTCGTGCAGCCGGTCGTTGAGCTCGGGCAGCCGATCGACGAGCGCCGACAGCACCTCGAGTCGCGCGTTGATCCGATTCGCGCGCACCCAGTCCTGCGCCGCGCCCTGGCCGAGCACGGCGCGACTCAGATCGGCGGCCAGCTCACCCAGCGAATGCCCGGCGCTGGCCGTGGCAGCCGGCCCGGCCTCGCTGCTGCGCAGCGTCGGCTCGACGAGAATGTAGCGCCAGTCGTCGTTGCGGAACCCGGACTCGCGCTCCACCAGCCGTTTGGCGAGGCCGAGCGGCGCCGTGTCGAACAGCCCGCCATCGAGGTACCACATCGCCAGGTCGTCACCGCCCGGCGGGAGCGTCGCGCCCGGGTAATCGGCGCGCGATCGAACGAGCGAGCGCACGGGAAACGCGAACGGAAACGCCGACGATGCGAGGGCGGCGCCGCGCAGCGCCTCCCAGTCGGGATCGTCGGCCCCGGTTCCCCGGCGCGTGAACTCGAATGTGACGGCGTCGGCGTGGCGCCGGGTGCCGAACGAGCGCTCCGGAACGTTGAGGAAGCCATACGGCATGTCGTATCGGACGCCGTACAGGTTCGCGAGCGCCAGACCGACGCGCAGCGGGTCGCCGGCTACACGGCCGAACGCGTCGTCCGAAGCCGGGTCCGCTGTGATCAGCGCCCGAGACAGGTCCTCCACGGCCGAATCGTCGAGCCAGCCGCGGCGATCGGGCCGGTCGGCGTTGAGCAGGTGCTCGGCCGCCGCGATCTCGACCCATGCCCGCTCGATCCACGGCAGGAGCTCGGCGTTGACGGCCAGTGTCCGCGCGGCGAGCGCCGCGTTGATCGCCCCGGCCGAGGTTCCGGTGATCACGTGGATGCGGACGGGTCCGCCGTCGGAGCGCAGCGAGTTGTTCTGGAAGGCGTGGAGCAATTCGGAGACGGCGCCGCCGATGTAAGAGCCGAGCGACACGCCGCCGCCGAGGACGAGCGCGATTTTCGTCATTGAGATCCGTTCGGAAGTTTGGGCATTCGGGTCCGTCGGCGTGGGGCCGACAATGGCGTCAAACTGCCGGGATCGTGGAGGAGGAGCAAGCGAACGGCGCTGCGAATCAATCGGGCAGCCGCATCCCGAGCAGGCTGGAGGCATCGGCGGCTTCGCCGTCCACGGACAGGTACCAGTGCAGATGCGCGCCCGTCACGCGTCCCGTAGCCCCCGCATCGCCCAGGAGTCGGCCCGCCTCTACGTTCTCGCCCTGCCGCACGCGGATCCGCGACAGGTGGAAATAGCCCGTATAAACGCCCAGACCGTGGTCGATGTAAACGGCGTTGCCCGCGAAATACAGCTCACCGGCGAACGCGATCCGGCCGGCCGCCGCCGCGTGGACGGGGGCGCCCGTCAGACCGCGAAGGTCGAGCCCGGTGTGCCGGCTGCGCAGCTCGCCGTTGAACGTGCGCGCCTGCCCGAACGGGCTCGTCACGTCCATCGGGCGCGGTGCCGAAAACGGGCGGTCGGGCCGCCATTCCCGCGTCACCTTGCTCAACATCTCCCGCACCATGACGCGCTCGCGGCGGATCCGTTCGAGCACCTCGGGAGGCGGCGAGGAGTATCGCGGATCGACCCTGAGCTCGCTGCTCGGAAACTCGGTCCCCTCCACGGCGATCCGGGTCGTCTGTTCGTGGACGGCGCCGTCCTCGAAAGTCATCCGCAGTGTGAGCACTTCGGGGTCGGATCGGCCGATCGGCACGACGCCGACGCCGAACCAGCGGTCACGCGGACCGTGGCGGGCGAAACGGACCCTTTTGCCGGCGAATTCGCCGTCGATCGCGACAGGCTTGCGGCCGGTCGGCCGCTCGTAAACCTGCACCGAGAACGCGTGCCCCTCCCTGGGCTCCGGGCTCCACGACACGCCGAACGGCTTGATCGGCGCGAACTCGGGCTCGGGACCCCGAACCGCGCGTGCCATCTCGACCAGGCGTGCCTCGAGTTCGGCGATCGAGTCGGCGGCAGGAGCTTCCTCGCCGATCGCCGCTGCTTCGGTCTCCGGCGCTCCGGCCGGCGGCGGAGCCGCCTCTCCCGGGGCGGGCGTCTCCGGGCCGGCGGTCGCCGCCACCGGCGCGCAGGCCGACAGCCACACGAGGACGGCCGGCATCAGGCGCAACCACGCGGTTCCGGGACGGCAGTTGGTATCGTTTCGCTTCATATGCGAGAATGTAGCGTGTGAGCGTCGTGAACAGCGACAGGACATCGGGCCGCAACCATCGAAACGGAGTTCTCAGAATGAAACGTGTCCTGTTCGCCTGTGTCGAGAACTCGAATCGCAGCCAGATAGCCGAGGCGTTCGCGCGGATGTACGGCAGGGGCGCCGTCGAGCCCGTGAGCGCCGGGAGCCGGCCGGGTGAGGGCGTCAATCCGAAGGCGATCGCCGCGATGGCTGA
>Ga0299913_10002828_pt1 | contig 13917 bp, 16 predicted proteins | sample RVTome_9_FD_201360 | JGI IMG/M metagenome (GOLD analysis project Ga0299913, IMG submission 201360) | Soil microbial communities from uranium-contaminated site in the Upper Colorado River Basin, Wyoming, United States - RVT155D38 (version 2) ... | reverse complement strand
TCTCACGGAAGTGGTGGACCACCTCCGCGGGGAGCGGGAACTGCCGCGCGCCTATCCGGCCGCGGCGCCGGCGCCGCGGGAAACCGCGGATCTGGCCGACGTGAAGGGGCAGGGCCACGCGAAACGCGCGCTCGAGATCGCGGCGGCGGGTGGCCACAACCTGCTGTTCGTCGGCCCCCCCGGGGCGGGCAAGTCCATGCTCGCCGCGCGTCTCGCGGCGCTGCTGCCGGATCTGGACCTGCAGGCGGCGCTGGACGTGGCGCGCATCCATTCCGCGGCCGGCGTACCACGCGTCGGGCTGGACCGGAGGCCGCCGTTCCGCGCGCCTCACCACGGCGTCTCGGACGCGGGCCTCGTGGGCGGCGGAGCGGGTCCCCGGCCGGGCGAGATCTCGCTCGCCCACCACGGCGTGCTCTTCCTGGACGAACTCCCCGAGTTCCGCCGCTCGGCGCTGGAGGCGCTCCGGCAGCCGCTCGAGTCCGGCGAGGTCAACGTGGTCCGGGCGCGCGGTTCGGCGCGCTTTCCGGCGCGCTTCCAGCTCGTCGCCGCGATGAACCCGTGCCCGTGCGGACGCCTGGGCGATGGCCGGGACCGGTGCGTATGCACCGACGCGGACGTGCGCCGCTACCGGGGGCGCGTGTCCGGCCCCCTCCTGGACCGCGTCGACCTGACCGTGGAGGTGCCGCTGCTGGACCCCGAGGACCTGCGTGGTCCCGACCCGCGCGCCGTCGGATCACCCACGATGCGTGGCGCGTCGAACGGCGCCGACGTGCCCCGGGCCGACCCGGGCTCGAGCCCAGCCGTGGCTGAGCGCATCACCGTCGCCCGCGGCCGGCAGGCGTATCGGCACGGCCACGAGAGCGCGCTCAACGCCCGCCTCGACGTCGCCGGGCTGCACCGCCACTGCGCGGTCGGCGAGGACGCGTGGCCCCTGCTGTCGGCGGCGGTGGAACGGATGGGGCTCTCGCCGAGGGCCTACCACCGGATCCTGCGCGTCGCGCGCACGATCGCCGACCTCGCGAGCGTCCGGGACATCGCCCGCGATCACGTGGCTGAGGCGCTCCAGTACCGGGGGGCCGGACATTCCTGATGGGCTGGCACCATCAGCCCGGCCCGTGCACCCTCCACAGCCCTTCCAGCTCCGCCACCGCCCGGGCGTCCAGCGCCCAACCCAGAGACGACAGCGTGCGACGCTTGAGGAGCGCGCTGTCCGGGGTCTCGAGCACCACGCCCGACGGCGCCATGCGGACGCCCGCGATGTCCGTCCAGCGCACGAAGCTGCCCTGGATGAAGACCCCGGAGGAGGTCGCCCGGATACCCGCCACGAAGAGCGCGCGGATCGCCCATGCGATCCCCGCCACCGGAAGCGTGAGGATGAGCGCGAACGCGACAGCTAGCGCCCACTCTCGTCCGCCGGCCGGAGCGGGTTGCGCCAGCGACAGCGCCACCCGAACGGCGATCGCGAACAGCCCCGCGACGAGGGCGGGGAAGGCCCAGCCGACGAGCACGCGCACCCAGCGCCTCGGACCGATCACGAGGAGCTCGTCCGAGGGATGCGGCAGGACCACGAACCTCCGCACCAGAACGACCGGAAGCGCGGCGAGCAGCAACGCGCCGGTCCCCAGCAGCGCGAACGCCATCTCCGGGTTGGCCTGAACGAACCCGGCGGCGCCGGGGGGCGGCAGCGAAGGCGTCTGCATGCTCCCATCTCGCGGCCCGGGTCGCGTCCCGCAAGACGAGCGCGGGCTCTGCCGACGCGCGCGGAACCTTGCCGGAATCGCGCCATCCCCCTAAAATCCGCCGGCCGAAGGCCGGCAGCGATCGCCGGCGAACTCGCGCCCGGACAGGGATCGGGCGCCGCACTCCCACCGTGCCGAATGTCCCAGACTCTGTCCGACCGCCTCGAGCGGGCCGCCGGCATCCTCCGGCAGTGCGAATCGGTCGTCATCGGGTTCTCCGGTGGGGTCGATTCGGCGCTCGTCGCTCGGCTGGCGCGCGACGCCCTGGGGGCCGGCAGGGTGCTGGCGGTGACCGGGCTCAGCGCTGCGGTGCCCGAGGTACAGAGGCGGGCCGCGCGCGCGTTCGCCGCGGATCAGGGGATCGCGCATCTGGAGCTCGCCACCTCCGAGCTGGAGAGGCCCGGCTACGTCCGCAACGACGGCGACCGGTGCTACCACTGCAAGAGCGAGCTGTGGCCGACTCTCGCGGCCAGCACGCGGTGCGTTCTCCGCTGGCCGAGGCCGGCATCGACAAGGCCGGCGTGCGCGCGGCCTCGCGGACGCTCGGGCTCGACACGTGGGACGCCCCCGCCGCGCCGTGCCTGGCGAGCCGGCTGGCGTACGGAGTCCGGGTCTCCGAGGAGCGGCTCGCGCACGTGGAGCGCGCCGAGGACGGACTGCGCGCGCTCGGGTTCCGGGAGTTCCGGGTGCGCCACCACGGCGATTGCGCCCGGGTGGAGCTGGCGCCGCCGGAACTGGACGCAGGGGTCGCGCGCGCCGCCGAGATCGCGAGCGCGGTCCGGCGCGCGGGCTTCGGGCGCGTCCTGCTGGACGTGGAGGGGTACCGCCGGGGCGCGCTGAACGAGGCGCTTCCCCTGGTGACGCTCGCCGCGGGGCGCGTCGCGTGACGCCGGGCGATGGTCGCATCGAGCGGGCGCTGGCGTTGCTGCGGTCTCACGGAGCGTCGATTCGCGGCGCCACCGCCGCCGGCGCCGCCAGGGACGTCCTCGCGGTGCACGCCGATGCCTCGCAGGTCGCGCGCGTGCGCTCGATCGCGCCGCGGCTGCGCGAGCTGGGCTTTCGATACGTCGCCGTCGAGCTGGGTGGGGACGGGCAGGGTGATGGGTAGGGGTGCTCCGACGCCGTCGGGCGCACGACGTCCACGTACCGGTGTAACAGGTGGTCCAGGCAACAGGGAGCCATGAGACTTTTCGCCGCCATCACGATTCCAGCGCGCGAGCGCAAGCGCCTTTTCAAGGCGTCCGCGTCGCTGCGCGAGGCCGGGCTGCCCGTTCGCTGGGCGGAGGTCGACGCGATCCACCTCACCCTGAAGTTCCTAGGCGAGGTGCCCAAGGACAGGGTGGGCAGGGTGCGGGGCTCACTCGCCGCGGTGGCGGCGAAGTCCAGACCGTTCGAGGTGGGGCTCGGCGGGTTCGGGGCGTTCCCCAGCCTGCGCAAGCCGCGCGTCATCTGGGCGGGCGCGTACGCGTCACCCGAGCTGCGCTGCCTCAAGCACGACCTCGAGTGGGAATTCGCGGCGCTGGGCTACGAGCGGGAGGCGCGCGCATTCCACCCGCACCTGACCCTGGGCCGGGCGCGGCCCGAGGCGGCGGCGGGCGATTTTCGCAACCTGGAGGATCTGGTCGAGCCGCTGAAGTATCAGGGCGCGCTCACGGTGAACTCCGTGGTCCTGCTGCGCAGCATCCTGGGCCCGCAGGGCGCCTCGTACGACACCATCGACACGGTCAGGCTGGGCGAATCGACGCCGACGAGGGCCAGCGCCTGAATGGGCTGTCTGCGGCGTATCCTGGCGCTGGCGGTCCTCGTCGTGGCCGGCGCGCTGGCGTACTTCTACTTCGGCGACGAGCTGCGCGGGGCGTGGAACGAGCGCTTCGGCGAGGAACCGCGCGAGCTGGCCGGCCCGGAACTCGCGGCCGCCACCATGGCGAGGATCGAGGGGCTGTCCGAGACCCCGGGCGGCCGCATCGCGCTTTCCGGGGAGCAACTCCAGAGCCTCATCGACCACCGGTACGAGGCGATGATCCCGGCCTTCCTGGCGTCGCCCTCGGTCGGTGTCGACGGCGGTCGCGTGCGAGTTAGCGGCAAGGTCTCGACCGCGTTCATCGAGGAGTACGTGGATTTGGGGGACGCCGCCGGCTTCCTGCCCGACACCGCCGACGTGACGCTGCGCGGGCACCTCATTCCCGCCGACCCCGGCAGGGTCGGCCTCGCGGTCGATCGCGTGACCGCGGCGCGCATCCCGCTCCCGGAAGCTCTCGTCGCGCGCCTGTTGCGCTCGGCCGGGGCCGGCTCGGACCCGGACCTCGGCGAGAACGTGATCCCGGTCACCCTCCCCGAGCCTCTGGAGTCGGCCTACATCCACGGCGACTCCATCGTCCTGACGTCGAGGGGCTGACGAGCGTGGCCGACGTCCTGGTCGTCGACGACGAGGAGGGGGTCCGCCGCGCGCTCCGGCAGCTCCTCGAGTACGAGGGACACGACGTGCGCGAGGCCGGAACGGGCGGCGAGGCGCTGACGTCCATCGAACGCTCGTCCCCCGACCTGGTCTTCCTGGACGTCAAGATGCCGCGCGTGGACGGGCTCGAGATCCTGCCGCGCATCCACGACATCGACGGCGCCGTGCCGGTGGTCATGATCAGCGGCCACGGCACGATCGACACGGCGGTCGAGGCGACCCGCAAGGGAGCCTGGGACTTCCTGGAGAAGCCGCTGGACACCGACCGCGTCCTGCTCACCCTGCGCAACGCGCTGGAGCGGCGCGGGCTGACGCGGGAGAACGAGCGGCTCCGGACCGAGGTCGAGACGCGCCACGAGATCGTCGGCGAGAGCCCCGCGATCCGCGCGGTCCTCGAGCGGGTCGAGAAGGTCGCCCCGACCGACGCCCGGGTGCTCATCACCGGCGAGAACGGCACCGGGAAGGAGCTCATCGCGCGCGCTCTCCACAGGCTTTCGCCACGCGCTGGGGGGCCGTTCGTGGAGGTGAACTGCGCGGCGATCCCCTCGGAGCTGATCGAGAGCGAGCTGTTCGGCCACATCAAGGGCTCCTTCACGGGCGCGGTCGCCGACCGCGCGGGCAAGTTCGAGCAGGCCGATGGGGGCACGCTCTTCCTGGACGAGATCGGCGACATGAGCCCGGCGGCGCAGTCCAAGGTGCTGCGCGCCCTCCAGGAGGGGTTCGTCACGCGCGTCGGCGGAGCAGCGCCCATCCGGGTGGACGTGCGCGTGCTCGCGGCGACCAACAAGGATCTCGAGGAGGAGATCGAGGAGGGACGATTCCGCGACGACCTCTACTTCCGCCTGAACGTCGTGCCGATCGATCTCCCGCCGCTGCGCGAGCGGCCGGGCGACATCCCGCTGCTGGTCGAGCACTTCGCCGCGATCGCGAGCGAGCAGCAGAGACTTCCGGCGCGCACGTTCACCACCGCGGCGCTGGACCGCCTGGCCGAGATGCCGTGGCCCGGGAACGTCCGCGAGCTCCGCAACACCGTCGAGCGGCTGATGATCCTCTCCGCCGGCGACGAGATCGACGAGGGCGACATCCAGCGCATCGGGGGGGCCGGCCGCGAGCAGGCCGTGGGCGCGTTCGGGCTCCTGCAGGCGCGCAGTTTCGCCGATTTCAAGGCCCAGTCCGAGCGCGCCTACATCCTCGCCCGCCTGCGGGAGTACGACTGGAACGTGAGCGAAACCGCTCGTTCCATTGACATGCCCAGGTCCAACCTCTACAAGAAGATCGAAAAATACGGGATCGAGCGGGAGGACACTTCCTAGTGCCTTGCGCCGTGCGGTCCGCTCGGCGCGCCCGCTCCACCGACGCCCGCGCCTCCACCGAAGACATCCATGGCTGACAGGTTTCGGAATTTCATAGATGGCTCGTGGGTCGACGCCGCCTCCGGTGCGACGTTCGAGAACCGCAATCCCGCCGATACGGAGGACGTCATCGGCTCCTTTCCGCGCTCGGCGAAGGCCGACGTCGACCGCGCGGTGGAGGCCGCCCGCGGGGGATTCGAGTCGTGGCGCGCGACTCCGGCGCCGCAGCGCGGGGACGTCCTGCGCCGTGTCGGCGACATCATGAGCGCGCGCAAGGAAGAAATCGCCGACGCGATGACGCGCGAGATGGGCAAGGTGCTGGAGGAGACGCGCGGGGATGTCCAGGAGGGCATCGACACGGCCTACTACGCGGCGACCGAGGGGCGCCGTCTTTTCGGCCGCACCGTGCCCAGCGAGCTGCGCGACAAGTGGGCGATGACATACCGGCGGCCCATTGGCGTGTGCGGCATCATCACGCCGTTCAACTTCCCGCTGGCGATCCCCACTTGGAAGATCTTCCCCGCGCTGGCGTGCGGGAACAGCGTCGTCTTCAAGCCCGCCGAGGACGTTCCGCACACCGCCACGATCTTCGTCGAGATCCTGCTGGAAGCGGGACTGCCGGAGGCGGTGGTGCAGCTCGTGCACGGCTTCGGCGAGGACGTCGGCGCGGCGATCGTCGAGCACCCCCACGTCCCCGTGATATCGTTCACCGGCTCCACCGCCACGGGATCGATCATCGGCGAGACGTGCGGGCGCCTGCACAAGCGGCTGACCCTGGAGATGGGCGGCAAGAACGCGCAGATCGTCATGCCCGACGCCGACCTCGACCTGGCGCTGGACGGCGTCCTCTGGGGCGCCTTCGGCACCACGGGCCAGCGCTGCACGGCGACCAGCAGGCTCCTCCTGCACGAGGACATCCACGACGATTTCCTGGAGACCCTCATCGCGCGCGCGTCGGAGCTCCGCCTGGGGGACGGACGCAAGGATGGCATCGACGTCGGCCCGCTGATCAACGAGCAGGCGCTGAAGAAGGTCGCCGGCTACATCGAGGTCGCCCGCGGGGAGGGCGACAAGGTGGTGCTGGGGGGCGAGCGGGCTCGAGACGAGGGCCTCGACCGCGGGTTCTTCTTCCAGCCGACCATCCTGCGCGACGTGCAGCCCGGCGGCCGGCTCGCGTGCGAGGAGGTCTTCGGCCCGGTGCTGAGCGTGATGCGTTTCGCGCACCTCGACGAAGCTATCCGCATCAACAACGAGGTCCCGTACGGCCTCTCGAGCGCCATCTACACCCGCGACGTGCGCGCCTCGTTCCGCGCCATGACCGAGCTGGACAACGGCATCACCTACGTGAACGCCCCCACGATCGGCGCCGAGGCGCACCTCCCGTTCGGCGGCGTAAAGGCCACGGGCAACGGGCACCGCGAGGGTGGCTGGGAGGTCTTCGACTTCTACTCGGAGACCAAGGTCCTGTACGTCGATTTTTCGGGGAAGCTGCAGCGCGCCCAGATCGACACGTATGGCGAGTGACGGACGACCGCCGGACTTACCATCCGACGCATGACGGGCCGGGCCCGGAAGACCGCGCTCGCGTTTGACAGCCGAGTTTTCGCGGTGTTATTACGATCGGACCGCTCCCGCAGCAGTGCAGCGCACGTGGAACCCGACGCCCGCACCTCCCGCTCCCTCGCCGAAATCGGCGCGCCCTCGTGAACGCGCTCCTGCGTTGGGCGCGCGACATCGCGACCGTCGCGATCGTCCTCGCGCTCTTCCTGGTCGCGCGCGTGTTCGTCGTGGAGGCGTTCCGCATCCCCACCGGGAGCATGGAGGGGACGCTGCTGGTGGGGGACTTCCTGCTCGTCAACAAGCTGCTCTACGGCGCGGACCTGGCCGGCGGCGTGCGCGTCCCGGCGCTCGCGCATCCGAAGCGCGGGGAGGTCGTCGTGTTCGTCCCCCCGCACGAACCCGGTCGCAGCTACGTCAAGCGCATCGTCGGCGTCGCCGGCGACACGCTCGCGATGCGCGCCAAGGTGCTCCATCGCAACGGGGTCCCCCAGGTGGAGCCGTACGCGCTGCACCTGGACCCGAACGGCGACCCCCTGGATCCCGACATGCTCTGGCAGGCCCCGTACGTCGTGGACGGCAGCGAAGTGCAGCGCCCGTCGCGAGACAACTGGGGCCCCATCATCGTGCCGCCGGACAGCTATTTCGTGCTCGGCGACAACCGCGATGACTCGCACGATTCCCGCTTCTGGGGGTTCGTTCCGGCCAGCGCCGTGCGCGGGAGGCCCCTCATGGTCTACTTTTCCGTCGACCGCGAAGCGCGGGAGGCCGGGCTCGGTGCCGTTCGCTGGGGACGCATCGGGGAGGCGATCCGGTGACGGATCGGGACGACGGAGGGGGCGAGGACCGGAACGTGGGCGATTCGGCAGAGGGAGCGACGCGGGGCGATGTCGAGGCATCGGGGTCGGCGAAGAAACGCGCCAAGCCGGACCCGAAGGGCCGCGCGAAACGGTCCTTCGCCAAGGTCCGTCGCGACGCCTACGACGAGAGCTCGCTCGACCAGTACCTCAAGGAGATCAGCGCCTACCCGCTGCTGAAACGCGAGCAGGAGGTCGAGCTCGCGATCCGGATCAAGAAGAACGACGACGAGGCGCTGAACACGCTCGTCCGCTCCAACCTGCGCTTCGTCGTGTCGGTCGCCAAGAAGTACCAGAACCAGGGCGTGTCCCTGGGCGACCTCATCAACGAAGGCAACCTGGGGCTGATCCGGGCGGCGCATAAGTTCGACGAGACCAAGGGCATCAAGTTCATCTCGTACGCGGTCTGGTGGATCCGGCAGGCGATCCTGCAGGCGCTCGCCGAGCAGAGCCGCATCGTCCGGGTTCCGCTGAACCGCGCCGGCGCGCTCCACCGGATCGGCCGGATGTCCTCCACGCTGCTGCAGGAGCTCGGGCGGGAGCCGACGCCCGAGGAGGTAGCACAGGAACTGGACATCTCGAGCGACGAAGTCGAGCGCACGATGGCGATCTCGCGCTCGCACCTGTCGCTGGACGCGCCCATGACCCCGGGCGAGGACAACCGGCTCCTCGACTACCTCCCCGACCAGGTGTCGCCTGGGCCCGAAGACCAGACGTTCGATCGCGCGCTGAACAACACGATCGAGGAGGCGCTGGGAACGCTGAAGGAGCGCGAGGCCAAGGTCCTGCGGCTCTACTTCGGGCTGGACGGGCAGGACCCGATGACCCTGGAGGAGATCGGCTCCCTGCTCGGGATCACGCGCGAGCGCGTTCGGCAGATCAAGGAGAAGGCGCTGTTGCGCCTCCGGCACGCCTCCCGGGCGCGCTTCCTGGAGACGTTTCTGGGCTGACGCGACGCGCGCTTTCAGGACCCGCCGCGGCTTGACACCCCCAGCGGCCGTGGATATCCTTTCCTGCTTTGCTGGATTTGCCCGGAAATCTCGATTCGGTTCGATGAAAACCTACACCCCCAAGCGCGACCACATCGAGCGGAGCTGGTACGTCGTCGACGCGGAGGACCGCGTGCTCGGCCGGCTGGCGACGGAGATCGCGCGCGTGCTGCGCGGGAAGCACAAGCCCATGTACACGCCTCACCTGGACACGGGCGACTACGTCGTCGTCGTGAACGCCGAGAAGGTCCGCCTCTCGGGCGACAAGGCCGACAGGAAGACGTACTTCCGGCACTCGGGTTACATGGGGGGAGAGAAGCACATCCCCTTCAGGAAGATGATCGCGGAGCACCCCGAGCGGGTGATCACGCTGGCGGTGAAGGGCATGCTGCCGAAGAACAACCTCGGCCGCCTCATGCGGAAGAAGCTCAAAGTATACGCCGGACCGGAGCACCCGCACGAAGCCCAGCAGCCGAACCCGCTGGAGATCTGACATGGCGAGAAACCCCATCCAGTACCACGGCGTCGGGCGGCGCAAGACGAGCGTCGCGCGCGTCTACCTCCGGCCCGGCCCGGGCACCTGGAGCATCAACGGCCGCGACGCGGAGGAGTACTTCCCCCGGGAGTCGATGCGCATGCACGCCAGCGAGCCCCTGTCGGTGACCGAATCCGACGGTCGCTGGGACGTGCTCGTCAACGTCAACGGGGGCGGCCTCACCGGGCAGGCGGGCGCGGTTCGTCTGGGGATAGCCCGCGCTCTCCTCCAGAGCGACGAGGATCTGCGTGTGACGCTGCGTCAGCACGGTCTTCTGACGCGGGACGCGCGCGAGGTCGAGCGCAAGAAGCCCGGACGCCCGAAGGCGCGCAAGCGCTTCCAGTTCTCGAAGCGCTAGGACGGCGGCGGTGCCCCCGGGCGGGCGCCGCGGGCCGCTCGAGGCAGGATCGCGGTACGGCAGGGAAATACACACGCCGCTGGACGCGGCGCCGGGGTCCCGATCGGGCGGCGCGCGGAGGAAGGCGGCGGACGCGAAAACCCGACGACAATTCCGACCATGGTTGAAACGCAGATCCGAGAGCTGCTGGAGGCCGGAGTACATTTCGGCCACCAGACCAGCCGTTGGAACCCGAAGATGCGCCGGTTCATCTTCGCGGAGCGCAACGGCATCCACATCATCGACCTCAAGAAGACCGCGTCCTATCTGGAGCGGGCTCAGAACGCCGCGCGTGAGGTGACCCTCCAGGGCCGGCGCGTGATGTTCGTGTGTACGAAGCGCCAGCTTCGGGGGATCGTGGAGCAGGAGGCCGAACGCAGCGGCGCGCACTTCGTCACGGAGCGCTGGCTCGGTGGCATGCTGACCAACTTCCAGACGATCAAGAAACAGATCCGCCGCATGAAGGAGCTGCAGCGCGGCATGGAAGAGGGCTCCTACGAGTTCTATACCAAGAAGGAGCGGCTGCTGCTCGACCGGGAGCGCCTCAAGCTGGAGAAGTACCTGAGCGGCGTGTCCGAGATGGCGCGCCTTCCGGGCGCGCTGTTCGTGATCGATTGCCGGCGCGAGGAGATCGCGGTCCGCGAAGCCAACAAGCTCGGGATCCCGGTCATCGGAATCGCCGACACGAACGCCGACCCGGACCGCATCGACTTCCCGGTCCCGGGCAACGACGATGCGATCCGGTCCGTCGCCGTCATCACGCGTTCCATCGCCGACGCGGTCGAGCGCGCGCGCAAGGAGCTGCCGCCCGAGGAGCGGGATCGCCCGGCGGACGAGCCGACGACGAGCTACTCCACGGAAATGGGCATGACGACGCGCGACGAGGAGAGCCGGCCGCGCCGCCGCCCCAGGCGTCGCCGCCGGCCGAGGCCCGAGGCGATCGCGACCATCCGCGGCGATGGCGAGGGCGAGAACGGAGGCGAGGGAGCGGTGCAGGTGTCCGAGGCCGAGATGCCGGCCAGGATCACGCCCGCGGAGGCGCGGACCGACGCGCCCCCGGCGGACGCCGATGCCGCTTCGAGCGCCGGCGACCCGGGACAGGCGGACGAGAAGTCCGCGGACTGAGCGCCTGCACGGCTCGGGTCCGACGGCGCGCGAAAGCGCTGCAGCGCTGCCCCCCAGTTCTGCGGCGCTTTTTCACAGACGAACGCGCCGGCGGCCGAACGGCAGCACGATTTCTGCGCCGGCGCACCGGCGATACGGGACGATCGAGGGGACGGAGATGGCGATCACCGCGGCACAGGTGAAGGAACTGAGGGACCGGACCGGGGCCGGCATGCTCGAGTGCAAGAAGGCGCTCGAGGACACCGGCGGCGACATCGAGGCCGCGATCGATTCTCTACGCGCGAGGGGCGCGGCCAAGGCGGCAAGGCGCGCGGGCAAGGAGGCGGGCGAGGGCGCGATCGGCAGCTACGTCCACACGGGCGGGAGGATCGGCGTGCTCGTCGAGCTGAACTGCGAGACCGACTTCGTGGCCCGCACCGACGACTTCCAGAGCCTCGTCAAGGATATAGCGATGCACATAGCGGCCGCGCGGCCGCTCGCGGTGAGCCCGGACGGAATCGACCCGGACGTCGTCGAGCGCGAGCGCGCGGTGTACCGCGAACAGGTCAGGGAGGAGGGCAAGCCCGAGCAGATCCGCGACAAGATCGTGGACGGCAAGATCGCCAGGTTCTACAAGGACGCGGCGCTGCTCGAGCAGCCGTTCGTGAAGAACCCCGACCAGACGATCGGCGAGCTCATCACGGAGGTCTCCGCGAAGACCGGCGAGAAGATCCAGGTGCGCCGCTTCGCGCGCTTCGAGCTGGGCGCGTGAACGCATGAGCCCCGGGGACGGCCTCCGCTACCGGCGCGTGCTGCTCAAGCTGAGCGGCGAAGCGCTGGCGGGTGACCAGGGCTTCGGAATTTCGCCCCCGGTCATCGAGGGGTTGACGGCGGAGATCCGCGCGGTGAAGGCCCTCGGTGTGGATCTCGGTCTCGTCATCGGTGGGGGCAACATCATGCGCGGCGCGCGCGCCAGCGCCGAGGGCATGGACCGGGTCAACGCCGACTACATGGGGATGCTCGCGACGATCATCAACGCCCTCGCGCTGCAGGACCACTTGGAGCGCAACGGCGTGGAAACCCGCGTGATGACGGCGATCCGGATGGAGCAGCTCGCGGAGCCCTACATTCGCCGGCGCGCGCTGCGCCACCTGGACAAGGGTCGCGTGGTGATCTTCGCCGGGGGGACCGGCAATCCGTATTTCTCGACCGACACGGCGGCGGTGCTGAGGGCCATCGAGATGGGCGCCGACGTCATCATCAAGGGCACCAAGGTCGATGGCGTCTATTCCGCGGATCCGGCGCGCCATCCGGAGGCCGAGTTCCTGCCTCGGCTGTCGTTCCACGACGTCATGACACGGGAGCTGGCCGTCATGGACGCCGCCGCGGTGTCGCTCTGCAAGGAGAACAACCTGCCGATCCGGGTCCTCGACATCCGTCGGAACGGGGCCGTTTCGGCGGCCATCCGCGGAGAGGATCTGGGCACGCTGGTCACCTGAAGGAGAGGGCCCCATGACCGCTATGAGCGAAGCGCGAACGCACATGCAGGCAGCGGTGGAGGCGATGCGCCGGGAGTTCAACTCCGTGCGCACCGGAAAGGCCTCGCCCTCCCTCCTGGACACCGTTCGCGTGGAGGCGTACGGCTCGAAGATGCCGCTGAACCAGGTCGCCACCGTGAACGTTCCCGAGCCGCGCCTGCTCGTCGTGCAGCCGTGGGACAAGGGCCTCATCGGCGACATCGAAAAGGCGATCCAGTCCGCGCAGCTCGGTCTCAATCCCGCCAACGACGGCAACGTGATCCGCGTTCCCATCCCGCAGCTCAACGAGGAGCGCCGCCGGGACATGGTGCGCATGCTGCACAAGCTGGCGGAGGAGGGCCGGATCTCGGTTCGCCACGCCAGGCAGGAGGCGAACAAGGTCGTGAAGACGCGCGAGGGCGAGCACGAGATCAGCGAGGACCAGGCGCGCAGGCAGCTGGACGAGATACAGACCCTGACCGACGAGTACGTCGCCAAGATCGATGAGCTCCTCCAGGCCAAGGAGGAGGAGGTGATGGAGGTCTAGAACGTCGCTGAGAAAGGGGAGTGCGGCCGCGAGCAGGGGCCTATGGCGGGCGATCGGACGCGAGCGGATCGGAGGCGCGGGGTGAGTGGACGAAGCGAGTTGGCGCAGCGATTCATCGTGGCCGGGATAGGGATTCCAGTCGCGATAGCGGTGTTGTACGTGGGGGGCTGGCTGCTCGCAGGCGTGCTCGCCGTCGCCGCGGCGGGCGTCGCCCGGGAGTTTCTCCAGCTCGCCGAGCGCACGGGCGTCCGTCCGTTCATGGCGGCTGGTTCGCTGCTGGCCGCGGCGTACCTGCTGGTGGCCGGAACGGCGCCGGCGGACCCGGCCTCCGTCGCCTGGACCTACTGGCTGCTGACGGTGGCCGCGACGCTGACGCTCTTCCTCGCGGTCGTCTGGCTGCGCGGGCCGGACGGCGGCCCGTCCGCGGCCGCTTCGGCGACGCTTGCGGGCGCCCTGTTCGCGGGCGCCACCCTCGCCTTCCTCGTGCATCTCCGACATTTCCCGACGCCGCCCGACGTGAACAAGGCCCTCGCGGGGACCGCTCTCGTCGCCTACCCGATGACGGTCGCCTGGATGAACGACACGTTCGCCTTCTTCAGCGGGCGCCGCTGGGGGCGTCGCAAGCTGATCCCCTCCGTAAGCCCCGGGAAGACGGTGGTCGGCGCGGTTGCCGGGATCATCGGGGGCGCGTTGATCTCGCTCCTGTTCGCGGCGTTCCTCCTGGACGCGTGGCTGGGACTCCGGCTCGGCGCGAGCGGTGCCGTGCTCTTCGGAGTCGTGATCGCGGCGTTCGCGCAGGCTGGCGACCTGGCCGAGTCGGTGCTCAAACGGTCCGCCGGAGTGAAGGATTCGGGGGCGCTGCTCCCGG
>Ga0299913_10002826_pt1 | contig 13924 bp, 12 predicted proteins | sample RVTome_9_FD_201360 | JGI IMG/M metagenome (GOLD analysis project Ga0299913, IMG submission 201360) | Soil microbial communities from uranium-contaminated site in the Upper Colorado River Basin, Wyoming, United States - RVT155D38 (version 2) ... | reverse complement strand
CGGCATCCAGAAATACAGGAGGTCGACGTTGGCATCGGACACCCTGCCTCCGAACGCGACGTCGTGGAGGATGACCAGTACGAGGATGACGATGGATGCAGGACCGGCGACTCCAGCCCACCGATCCGCGCGACCTACGACCCTGTTGAACTGTTCCCGTGCCGCCACGGTCGACATTGTCACATGTGCCCCGCGGCCCACTGTGGGGCCGGGAGTACGGCACGAAGACGGCTATGGTCGGTCGCTATGGTGAGGGCCAGGGCGATCGCACTTGTTCTCGCGGCCGCGGTAAGCACCGCCGCTTGTTCGTTGGTCGGTTCGGACGACGCGCCCGCGGGCGACCGATCCGACCGGGATCCGGTCGAGGTCGCGTGTGGGATGCGTTTCGAACATGTGGAGCGCATCAAGCGGGGCTATCTCGCGGGCCCCTCGCCCGAGATAACGATGATTCCTCAGTATCCGCACTTCTTCGGGAGCTTCGATTGGACATCGCATTCCGGCCCCTGGCGATACATGCAGGAGGTGCCGCTGGTGTTCTACGGCCCCGGTTGGGTGCGGCCGAGAGGTGACACCGAGATCGGCCGGGAGGTTACGGTCGCCGACCTCGCCCCCACGCTGGCGGAGTTGATGGGGACGCCATTCCCCGACGACCGGCCCGGCCGGGTCATCGACGAAGTGCTCGTGCCGGCCGAACGGCGGACGACCGCTCCGGCTGCCATCGTGGTGGTCGTGTGGGACGGCGCCGGGATCAACGCGCTCACACGCTGGCCGGACGCATGGCCGTTCCTCAAAGGCTTGATCGAGGAGGGGGCGAATGCGAAGGGTGCCATCGTCGGCTCATCGCCCTCGCTCACGCCTCCGGTCCACGCAACCATCGGAACCGGAACGTTCCCGGAAACCCATGGGATCGTCGACATCCCTCAGCGGGTTGATGGGGAGATCGCCGATTCCTACGCGGACAACACGGCGAGCAACCTACGCGTGCCGGCCATGGCGGAGATCCACGACGAATACCACGACAACGGGGCTCGGATCGCGATGTTCGGCGAGCGCGCGTGGCTGTTGGGCATGATCGGTCAAGGCGCATATAGGGAGACCGGCGATCGAGATGTCGCGGTACTGGTGCGGGGCGGAAAGCTAGTAACGAATCCCGACTGGTACACACTTCCCGACTATCTCGATGATCTTCCTCCGATCGATCAGGACGTCGAGCGTGTGGATGCGATCGACGGCGAGCTCGACGGGGCCTGGATGGGCCATCCCCTCGACAATCCGGGCAACGTGACCTACAGCCCGGTGTGGCCCTACTACCAGAACCGCATCTCTCGCTCAATCTTGCAGGGTGAGGATTTCGGCGACGATTCGATCACCGACATGTTCTTCACCAACTACAAGGCGATCGACCACGTTGGACATCGCTACAACATGGTGAATCCCGAGATGGAGGTCACCATCGAGGCTAGCGATGAGGCCTTGCGCGAGCTGGTGGAGATCCTCGATGAGACCGTTGGCGAACGACGATGGGTGCTTGCATTGACCGCGGATCATGGCCAGGCTCCCGATCCTCGATCGGTCGATGCCTGGCCGGTCGATCTGAACGAGGTCGGTGCGGATGTCGCCCGTCGCTTCGACGTCGAGCCCGACGAGCTGATCGAGGACTCGCGTCCCCTGGGCATGTGGCTGGACCCCAACGTGATGGAGACGCACGGCATCACCGAGTCAGAGATCGCTCGCTTCCTGCTCGACTACACGATCGAGGACAACGTCAGAGAGAACCGCGAGGTGCCCGAGGGCTACTCGGAGATGATGCAAGACCAGGTGTTCGAGGCCGTCTTCCCCAGCCGCGACATCCCGAGCATCTGGGACTGCGCCCGCTCCCGGATCTCCAACTGAACAACGAACTCCGAAGGCTGCGCGCTAAGGAACCAGGCACTCCACCGATACGATGAATTCCTGGTCGGAACCCAATCCGTTGTAGGCCACTGCCGTCCATGACGTTGGATTGACCTCAGCTCCCAAGAATGAGCTGTGACCAGATGCCTCGCTTCTTAGGATGACGTTAGCGTCCTCCATGAAAAGGGCGAGCGCCCATCCGGCTCCCCCCGAGATCGCGCGCTCGCCTTCCAGGCAACTTGCAGTGGCGGAGGCCTTGAGGCCGCCCCCGATCGTGACCGAAGTCTCGCGTCTAACGGTTACTCCAAACGGACCAGAGGTGACGACGTTGGCAGCGAGCTTTGCGTTCCTGACGGCGCCGTCGGCGATCTTGGTGTTGGAGATCGCGCCATCGGCGATCTTCGCCCCGGTTACGGCCGCGTCGACGAGCTTGCCGGTCTTCACCGCTCCCGGCTTGATGTGCTTGGCGCGGACGGCGCGATTCACGATGTCCGACGCCCTCACCGTCAGGTGCGTCGCATAGGCGCTGCCTCCCAGTGCCAGCACAAGAGCTATCACCGCGATCGGCGTCGCCGCCGAAGGTCGCCAGCTGGTGAAACGTTTCACTCGATCACTTCCCTTCATCGTCGGTCGCGTCCTCTGTCGCCTTTTCCGTTCCTCCCTCTACCCCCTTCGGCATCGATGCTGCTCCGGGTGCTTCATAACTTCTCAAGCCCTCGGACGACCGGCGTGCGCGATGTCCAGAGCAGCCGTTCGATCCAGGTTCAACGCAGTTGGCTAGGCGCGGCCGTGGAAAAGCACGTTGGCGATCTTCCAGCCTTCCGCAGTCTTGGCGAGCTGAAGGTAGTCCAGGAAGTCCGGCGACACCACGCGCGCAGCGGCTATGTCTGAGGAGACATCGTCGATCAGGATCTCGACTTCTGTCTCCGGTGCGTCGCCTCCGCCGTTGGCAGTGAGTTCGAGCATTCGATCCTTGGTGACCTCCCCGAGGGAGCCGGGGTCCGTACTCCCAGGAAACCGCTTGACAAGATCGCGGTGGAGCGAGCGGTCCATCCGTTCCACATTCCCGGTGTACCAGCCTTCTATGTAGTCGCGAGCTGTGGCTTCCACCTCGGCCAGATCGGTTGGGCCTTGCGGCAAAGTATCCGTCGATTGGCCGCTCATGGGCACCCCTTCCTCCGCTGTGTTTCCCAGATAGCAAGCATGCTGGTCTGGAGGCGATGCGGTCAAGAGAACTCCTCGCTGCGGCAACGGATCCGCGTGGGTGTCCTGCGTCAACCGATCTTTGACCGTTCAGGTGGGCAACTGTTCAGGTGGCACCGTTAGGTGGGCCTGTTCAGGTGGGCCCCCAGGGACTCGAACCCTGCCCGCCGGATTAAAAGTCCGGAGCTCTACCAGATGAGCTAGGGGCCCTAAAGACCAAGGCTACCTGCGCGCAACGTGCAGCCGAAGGCCGTCGACGGCGCGGACCTCGATCTCGTCGCCCGCTTCGAGCGGCTCGTCCGCGATCGCCTTCCAGATGCGGCCTTGGACCTTCACCTGCCCCTCGGGAGAGATATCGGTCAGCGCCACTCCGGGCGCCCCGATCATGGCTTCCATGCCGGTGATCGCCTTGCGCTTTCGCCATCTGAGCCAGATCGCGATCTCGAAGACATCGGTCACCAGCAATCCCACGATCACGACGATGCGCCACACTCCCTCGAGGAAGAAGTAGGCGAGCAACGCGCCGATGATGGTCATCGGCTAGCGATCGCGAGGCCGCGGAACCAACCGGTAACCGACGTTGCGGATCGTTTCGATCAAGGTTTCGTGCTCGACGCCGAGCTTCGCGCGCAGGCGTCTGATGTGGACGTCGACCGTGCGCGTTCCTCCGTAATAGTCGTAGCCCCACACCTCTCTGAGCAACAGATCTCGATCGCAGACGCGGCCCGGTCGCTGCGCAAGGAACTTCAAGAGCTCGAACTCCTTGTAGGTGAGGTCGAGTGGGCGGCCGCGCACGTACACCTGATAGTTCTCGGGATTCACCGTGAGGTCTCCAACCTTCAAGACGGCGGCCTCCTCGCCTTGGCCGCTGCGACGAGAGACGAGAGCGAGCCGAGCCGATATCTCGCCGACCGACGCGGTCGTGACGAGGAAGTCGTCCACGCCGACCTCGAAGCGGAAGCGAGCCACGCCGTCTTGATCCACGATGACGATGATCGGGGGAAGGCCGATCTCCCATGCGAGCGCGAGTCGCCTCGTGGCTTCCTCCGCCGCCGCGAGATCCCCGGTCGCGTCGATGAGGATGATCTCGGGATGGATCGGGACGAGCTCTTCCGCACCCGTTTCCTTCAGACCGACGTTGATCAGCCGGTAAGGCGCGACGGGGAAGGCCGGGAGTAGATCCCGGATGTCTTCCACCTGGTCGGAGACAAGCGCTACGGTCCAGGCCATCTGACTATGGTGCCCGGCCTGTGCCCTGTTCGCCAACAACCGTGGCGGGGAGCGGACCGGGGTCGCTCTCGCTCCAAGCGTTGCTGATGGGCAGGCGCCGATCTCGGCCGAAGGCCTTGGTCGTCACCTTCGGTCCCGGGGGTGACTGGCGACGCTTGTACTCGGCACGATCCACCAGAGCGATCACCTTTTCCACGACGGCTCGTTCGTTCCCTCTTGCTTCTATGTCGGCCATCGCGAGGTCTTCCTCGATATACGCCTCGAGTATCGGATCGAGCACATCGTAGGGAGGCAGCGAGTCGGAGTCCTTCTGTCCGGGCCGGAGCTCGGCCGACGGCGGTTTGGTGAGCACGTTCGTGGGGATCACCTCGCTCAGCGAATTGCGGTAGCGGCAGAGCTCGTAGACCTCGGTCTTGAACACGTCTTTCAAGAGAGCGAAGCCGCCGGCCATGTCCCCATAGAGGGTGGCGTAGCCGCAGGCCATCTCCGATTTGTTACCGGTCGCAACCAGGAGGTGGCCGTAGCGATTCGAGATGGCCATGAGCAAGGTGCCGCGGATGCGCGCCTGCAGGTTCTCCTCCGCCAAGCCCATCTCTTCCCGGCCGAAGGTTGCTTCCATGGTCTTCAGATAGGAGTCGTAGATGGGCGCGATCGGGATACCCACGAACTCGATGCCGAGATTCCCTGCGAGGGATTCGGCGTCGTCTATCGAGTGCGAGCTCGAGTAGCTCGACGGCATTGATACCCCCATGACGTTGGCGGCCCCGAGGGCATCGGCGGCGATCACCGCGGTGAGGGTGGAATCGATCCCGCCGGAGAGGCCGATGACAACCTGTTGGAATCGGTTCTTGCGAGCGTAGTCACGGAGTGCCAGCACGAGCGCCTCGTAGACCTCCTGCACCGCAGGGGGATCGGGTGCGAGTTCCTGCTCGATCGTTCCGGACACGGAGGGAAGCTCGATCGGTATGCGCGTGATGGCAGGGTGTTGAGACGAGCCCGCCTCTCCCAGAGGAACGTCGACGAGACCGATCCGTTCGACGAACTGGGGGAACCGCGCCAGCAGCGCTCCGTCGGGCCCCACCGCCAGCGAACCACCGTCGAATACCAGCTCGTCTTGTCCGCCCACTGCGTTCACGTAAGCGATCGATGCCTTGGCCTTGCGCGCTCGTCGGGACAGAAGGTCGAGTCGCTCTCCGATCTTGTCCTTGTGGAACGGCGACGCGTTGATGTTGACGATCACCTGCGCCCCCGCGTCGCCTTGGCTGATCACCGGGCCCGGGTCGTACCAAGCGTCTTCGCAAACGCAGACACCGATGACACCGACCTTGTTCTCGAAGATGAAGTGTCCTCGCCCCGCCTCGAAGTAGCGTCGCTCGTCGAACACGCCGTAGTTCGGGAGCAGGTGCTTGCGGTAGGTGGCCAGGTGCCGTCCACCCTGGCAAACGGCCGCAGCGTTGTAGAGGCGGTCGCGCCCCGGCTCCACGAATCCGAAGATCACGAGCGGATCTCCGGTGCGAGCCGCGATCCGCTCGACGGCCCGCACGTTGGCCTCTACGAAAGAGCGTTTAAGAACGAGGTCCTCGGGCGGGTACCCGGTCACGGCCAGTTCGGGAAAGGCGATCACCTGTGCGCCCAGCCCGGTCGCGTCGGCGATGGTGGCCTCGATCCGCGCGACATTTCCGTCGATGTCGCCGACCGGTAGATCCAGTTGGGCCAGTGCGATCCTGATCACGGGACAAGCCTACGGGGACGGGCGAGCCGAGATCGCTTCAGTTAACGACCGTGAAACTTTCCAGGCGTAATGTGCCCAACATGGAGAGACAACAGGACTACGTGCTCAGGACGGTCGAGGAACGTGGGATCCGGCTCATCTGGCTGTGGTTCACCGATGTCCTCGGATTCCTGAAGTCCTTCGCCGTTACGGCCGAGGAGCTGGAGCAGGCGTTCGACGAGGGCATCGGTTTCGACGGTTCGGCGATCGAGGGGTTCGCACGCGTGCAGGAATCCGACATGCTGGCGAGACCCGATGCGAGCACCTTTCAGATCGTGCCCGGGCGGGATGATGAAGGAGAAGGCGGCGTCGGTCGCATGTTCTGCGACATCTACACGCCGGACGGACGCCCCTTCTGGGGGGACCCGCGCTACGTTCTGCGACGCAATCTAGACAAAGCGGCGGAGCGAGGCTTCACCTTCTACGTCCACCCGGAGATGGAGTTCTTCGTCTTCAGATCTCCCGACGATCCGACTCCGATCGATGCCGGTGGCTATTTCGATTTCACGCCCTTGGCCGTCACGCAGGAGTTGCGCCGCGACACGATCAGCGTTCTCGAACGGATGGGTATCCCGGTCGAGTTCTCCCATCACGAGGTAGCACCTTCCCAGCACGAGATCGATCTGAGACATGCGGACGCGTTGACGATGGCGGATTCGGTCATGACCTACCGCTTGGTGGTGAAGGAAACCGCTGCCGGCCGAGACATGTACGCGACGTTCATGCCGAAGCCTTCAACCGATCTGCCGGGTTCGGGTATGCACACCCACCTGTCTCTGTTCGAGGGCGACGTGAACGCGTTCCATGATTCTTCCGACGAGTACCACCTGTCGAAGGTCGCGAAGGCTTTCATGGCAGGGCTCTTGGTGCACGCGCGAGAGATCACCGCGGTGACGAACCAGTGGGTCAACTCCTACAAGCGCCTGGTCACCGGACGCGGGTATCCGGTGATGGAGGCGCCCGTGTACGTGTGTTGGGGGCGTCACAACCGTTCCGCCCTGGTGCGGGTCCCGATGTACAAGCCTCGTAAGGATCAGTCGACCCGCATCGAGTTCCGCTCGCCGGACCCCGCCTGCAATCCCTATCTGGCCTTCTCGGTGATGCTTGCCGCCGGGCTCAAAGGGATCGATGAGGGGTACGAGCTCCCCGACGAGGCAACCGACAACATCTTCGAGATGAACGAGACCGAACGTCGTGCCCGCGGGATCAAGCAGCTTCCCGACGACCTCTTCGAAGCGGTGCGCGAGATGGAGCAGTCAGATCTCGTGGCGGAGACTCTCGGCGAGCAGGTCTTCGAGTACCTGCTCCGCAATAAGAGAGCCGAGTGGGATCAGTACAAGTCGTACGTGTCGCCCTACGAGGTCGAGCGTTACCTGCCCCTACTCTGAGCTTGCTCTCTGTTGTTCGGTCAGCGGTTGATCAAGGCGGGCACCCGAGTCGCGCCCACCCAGCGCGGACCCCAGTAGTACCTGTCGTAGAGGGACCGCACACGAACCCCTTCCGAGGATGTGGCGGAGACGAACTTCCCTCTGCCGATATAGATGCCGACATGGCCGACGCGCGCGCTGGTCGTCTTGTGGAAGACGAGGTCCCCGCGCTTGAGCTTGCTGCGCTTCCAGATGCGCTTGTAGCGGTCTCGCTTCCCGAGGCGGAACTGGTCCATCGACGAATGAGGGAGGTTGGCTCCGTGATCGTCGAACGTCCAGCGCGTCAGCCCAGAGCAGTCGTAGCCATTGGGAGAAGACCCGCCGTACGAATATCGGGTGCCTACCTGGTTGCGGACGCGGTCCTTGATGTGGCCGCGCTGCTTGCGCACCCGATCTCGGACGTGGGCCTGGGCGGGTGCTGCGGTCGCCGCGAGACCGGTCAAGACCGCGATGATGACTGCCATATGGATGAACGTCTTCCTACCAACCACGAAAACCTCCTCGTTGAGGGACGGCTCGGTGGGCCCGCGCCGGAACGCCGCACGCGTTGGCGTTCCGATCCATCCACCGACTGCCGGCCACACCCGGGCGACGTCGTGGTTTCGACGTCCCACGCTCCCGGGGACCGTTTCCTGCGGGCCTGGAAGGCCCGCGGCTGCGCTCAGGGCGCAACGGGGCCCCACCGTAGGGGGCCGGTTCGCGAGCGTCTAGTAGCCAAACCCGAATACGAGGGGGCTGTTTTTGTGGATGAGCCACAAAAACCCGCCTGGGCGCCGCGCTGCCCTGCCCTGCTTCCGGGGGAGGTCTTTCCATAGAAGACCCCCGGCTACAAGCCCTCGAGCAGTCGTCCAAGTCCCTCTTCGACTTCGTGTCGCAGGACCACCACGCCCGTGAGGCGATCCTGAGCCGCGCCGATCTTCCGGATCCAGCGGGCTACCTCGAGGCGTTCCAAGCCGCGCTGGAGGGGGGCGGGATCGGCGAGCTGCGCCTCGCGAAGCGCCGCCGGCTGGCTGTCGTGGCCGCGCGCGATCTGGCCGGCGAGATGGATCTCGTGGAGGTCGGAACGCATCTGTCGGCGGTCGCGGATGCCTGCCTCCAGGTGTTCTTGGAGCACAACGGCGGCGGCGAGCTTGTCGGAGTGATCTCGATGGGCAAGCTCGGCGGCGGCGAGCTGAACTACTCCTCCGACATCGATCTCATGTTCGTCGCGCCGGACGATCGCGTCGACGAGGCGAAACGGGTGGGTGCTCTGTTGCTGCAAGAGCTCGGCGGTTCATCTCCAGAGGGCCAGGCCTTCCGCATCGACATGAACCTTCGCCCCGAGGGCCGCAACGGCCCCCTGGTGCGCACTCTCGACGGCTACCTCGAGTACTACCGACGCTGGGCGGAGACCTGGGAGTTCCAGGCGCTCATAAAAGCGCGCGCGTCGGCTGGCGCCCTGGCTCTGGCTCAGCGCGTCGTCGACGAGACGCGTCCGCTGGTCTTCGATCGCGCGACCTCTCCCGAGGGGATCACGAGCATCAGGAAGATGAAGGAGCGGGTGGAGGAGCACGCGATGCGCTCGGGCCGGAAGGGGAAAGCATCCAACCGGGACGTGAAGTTAGGTCCCGGCGGCATCCGCGACGTCGAGTTCTCGGTGCAGCTCCTTCAACTGGTTCACGGCGGATCCGATCCGGATGTGCGGTCGGCGAACACGCTCGAGGCTATCGACCAGCTCGTCGATGGCGGATATATCGCGGAAGAAGATGGCGCCGGTCTCTCGGTTGATTACCGCTGGCTGCGAAACGTCGAGCATCGCGTTCAGCTGTGGCAGGAGCGTCAGGTCCACGTGGTTCCCGCGGACGAAGAACACATCGGCCGGATCGCGCGCTCGATGGGTTTCCGGAACAGCCCGGCCGCGAGCGCGGCGGCTCGCTTCGAAGAAGCGCACCGTCGGGTGCTCGCCGACGTCCGCGGCCGCTTCGAGAAACTCTTCTACCGCCCGATGGTCGAATCACTGGCCGACGCCGGCACCTCGAAGCTGCCGGAGGACGCGCTGAAGGAACGTCTCCACCTGCTCGGGTTCCGCGATGTCGAGCGTGCCACCAGGACACTCACCAGTCTGGTATCTGGTCGCGACCGACGAGCGAAGCTCTTCCGGGTGCTGACCCCTGCGATGCTGCGCTTCCTGGCCCCCACTCCGCAGCCGGACCAGGGGCTGTTCTCCTTCCTGCGCCTCGGCGAGGCGCTCGAGGGCCGGGTCGATGCTTTGGGAGCGCTGCGCGACAACCCTCCGGGGCTGGAGTTCCTGGCCCGGGTGTTGGGCAGCGGCCGGTTCCTCGGAGAGGTCCTCACTCACGTCCCGGAGGAGTTGGCGGTGATCGCAGATCCCCGTGGCCCCGGTGAGGCGAAAGAGCTCGAGCAGTTGCTGAAGGAAGCGCGTGCGTCGCTTGGCTGGCGCGATCCGGAGGCTCGTTTCGATGGGCTGCGCCGGTTCAAGCGTCGGGAGACGATGAAGATCGCGCTCAGCGAGCTCGCCGGCTCGAGCGATGTGATCGAGGTGGGGGCCTGGTTGAGCGATGTCGCGTCTGCTTGTATCGACGCGGCGCTCGACGGATCCGATGACTTCGCGATCGTCGGGATGGGGAAGCTCGGCGGCCGGGAACTGAACTATGCATCGGACGTCGACATCCTCTTCGTTCATCGCGGCGACGCGACCGTTGCGGAGAAGAAGGCAGAGACCTTGTTGCGAGCGATCGGAGAGGTCACTCCCGAGGGACAGGCTTTCCGCGTGGACGCGGCGCTGCGACCCGAGGGGAAAGCGGGACCGCTGTCACGTTCCCTCGAGTCTTATCTCGAGTACTACCGTCGCTGGGGCGATCACTGGGAGCATCAAGCTCTGATCAAGGCACGGCCGGTCGCCGGTGAAGGCGACCTCGCGCAAGCCCTCGTCGACGCAACCCGCGAGCTGGTGTTCCCCGATCGGCTGCCGGTCGACGCCTTGGCGCAGGTACGACATCTGAAGGCGCGCATGGAGAAGGAGCGGGTCCCCAAAGGCACGGATCCGAAGCGTCATCTGAAGCTGGGCCCGGGCGGGATCGCCGACGTCGAATTCGCGGTGCAGCTACTTCAGCGCAAACACGGTGTGCAGTATGTGAGCCTTCGAGCGCCGGGCACGATGGAGGCTCTCGGGGCAGCCGTGAGACACGACCTCGTCGGTGAGGAGGAAGCGCAGCGCCTGCGAGACGCCTTCACGTTCCTCATGAGCCTGCGCAACCGACTCTTCTTCCTGCACGCGAAACCGGTCGATGCGTTGCCGACGAAACCGGAGGAGCTCGAGGCCCTGGGCATAGCGATGGGATTCACCAGACAGCCGCGCCAAGAGCTAGAGGAAACGTTCCTCCGAGTGATGAGGCGCGCCCGTACGGTCGCTCACGGCCTCATCTACGATTAGCCGATTCTCGCTAGGTTCTGGCGTTGCCGATCAGAGCGAACAATGCCGCCATCGCGATCAGACCGACGACGACCAGGATGATGTTGCGCGCGAGCTGCATACCTTTGGTCCGATCGCCGGTCATCACCATCACGATCACGAGTAGCGCTGCCGATAGAAGCAGGATCGGGACGAATCTCATGGAAGCGCGGCCAGAACCTCGTCGACGGGCGGTGTATCCGCGGCGGCGGAGGCTCGGAACACGTAACGCACCTTGCCGTCGGGCTCGACGACTATCACGCCGCCCATCTGCATGGGATCCTGTTTAGGCCTATCGACTCCATGCCCGGTCACAACCCCCTTGGCAAAACGCAGCCAGTTCTGGGGGCCGAGCACGTCCCAGGGGTTCCCGCGCTTCATCTCGAGCGCTCGGTACGTCTGCTTGGTGTGGTCGACCAGAAGCGGGAAACCGATGCCCTGCGTCTCGCGGAAGTCGGCGGCCATCTCCGGGATGCCCATGCCGATCGCGGCGATGCCCGTGTCCTTGGCGGTGAACTCCTCTTCTCGGTCGCTCAACTGAGCGACGAACCCGCGGCAGAAAGTTCAGCCGTAGTGTCGGAGCCAGACCAAGACGACGGGCCCGTCCGCCCACAGGTCACCGATCCTGCGGGTTTCCCCGTAGGAATCGGGGAGCTCGACGTCCGCGATCCGATCCAGAGCACTCATGAGCGCAGGTTATCTATCACCGGTCTACTCGCCGCACGCGCACCGTCAGGTCATCTCGGGGAAGGTCGCTCCGAAGGACCGAAACGACGAAGGTTCTTGGCATCCAGTCGGCCGTGCATCCGCCAGCGCCGCTCGTGCCAATCAGGATCCTGACTAGGATGCGCTTCTCTTCACGCTTCAGCCTGAGTCCGCCGAGATCGGGGGGACAGGAGGACGATCCCCCCGTCCCAGCGAAGACGGCGACCCGTCGCTCGAACCCAATGCGGGGGAGTTCCCCTCGCATGTTGAAGCGCTCCCAAGCCGAACGAAGCTCGGATCGGTCGGTCGCGTAGGCGCGCCACTTGACGCGGTCGGTTCCAGGCCCCCGTCCTTGGTCGATCACCTCGCGGTAGCGCAGTCGTTCGCCTCCGGCCGCCGCCGGCGCGGCACCGATAAGGAGGGTGACGACGATGCACACAGAGAGAGCCCGCTTCACCCGTTCTTTGTACCCCACAGGTCTGCCAGGCCGATAAGGCCTATTACGTGAACATCAGGCGCGTGATGCTGGGGGAATCAGCAGCCGCCGTCTTCGGGCGCGCCATGGCTGGAGTCGAAATGCATCACCTCATCGTTCAGCACGGCTTCGAGGCAGTAGCCGTCGGCATTCGCCTCGAGGACGCTGACCCCAGCGAGCCCAGGACTGAAGCCCTCGAGATAAAGGTCAGAAACGTCGGACGTGTACGTGCCATCGTGTGTCGTGGCGTATGACTCCTGGGCTGTCGCGGCGTTCTTGAGCGATGCTTCCATGTCCGCTCGTAACCCCTTGTCGATCGTGGCGTCCGTGGCGACGAACAGTCCTGCCATCAGGACGATCATCAGGATGATGCCGGCGATGCCAAGCCATCCGAGGATGAGACCGGCCACGGCGATGCCCCGTCCACCCTCACGTCCGCCGGAATTATCGATCTCCTTCTTCGCGCTGTGACCGAGGATCACGGCGAGTAACGAACCGAGTCCGCCTATCCAGAGAATCCCAAGGATGAGCGAAGCGATCGCCTTGCCATTAGTGGTCGCTGCAGCGGCCGCGACAGGAGTTGGGCGAACTCCGACATTGAAATCGTATCCGCAGAACCGGCAAACCTGGGCGGCCTCCTGAACCTGTTCCGCACACGATGGACACGTCTTAGTCCCCGTCGGCGGTGTCGGTGGCGTGTCAGTCATCCCCATCCCCCCTCTCTTGGTTGCCCAACGGCAACCTATCGAAGTGCCTTCTTGGCTGTCTCGCTGATCGGCTTCGCGCGCTCGAAGGCCTGCGCTGAAAATGCCTGCTGAAAAGCGCCCCCCGAGGAGATTCTTTCCTTCCTCGAGGGGCGTATAGACGAGCTACCGGTGGTACTGGATGGTCAGTTCAAATCAGATGTCGAGGACAGATAGAACTCCCATTGGTTAGGCCAGTTCGCGCAACCGTGTGGCGAGGTCGCCTGGAGGACTAAAAACGAACTGCTTGCCGTCCTTGCGTCGATGCAACAGTCCTCGAGCTTGGAGCTGAAGAAGGTCATGTCGAGCAGTTTCGTGGGTGACCGCATGTTCGAGCGCATGCGACCGAAATGTATAGGAACGGTCCAGATCCCTGAGGCTTTCCCCGACCACAGTGATTTGCCGATGATTGAAGGTATCCAGGCCCTTAATCAGGTCCTCTACACGCCGGACCTCTTCCACCTTTCTCCGCAGGTAGCGGTTCAGTTCTTCGACCGCTTTCTGAATGACTTGGAGCTGATACAAGATGAAGTAGGTGGTGTCTCTCTCATCTGTTTCGGTAAGCACAAAAGCCTTGGAGTACTTGGCCGGGGCTTGTCGCAGGATGTGTGAGATGGACAGGTACTCGACTAACCAGTAGCCCTCGCGCTTCATGGCCCAGTAGAAGAGAGCCCTTGCTGTGCGACCGTTTCCGTCCTCAAACGGGTGGTCGTAGCCGATCCAAAAATGCAACAGAACAGCACGGACCACTGGGTGGATGAAGCCTGGCTCTTCCTCCGCAGCATTAGCGAAGTCGCAGAGCTTCGTCAGTCGCTCAGGAAGCTGCTCAGCTGGAGGGGGTCTGTGGATGACCTCGCCATCCATGCGATCAATGACAGCTACGCGGTCCTCATCCGCTCTCTGTAGCCTTCCCGCGGCGTCGGGGTTGTCGAGCGTCTGTTCAGTCAGGATCCGTTGTAGCTCCAAGACCAACCCCGAAGTCAGGGGTTCGTCTATGTGATCACGCATGAAAAGGATTGCGCGGTA